>Ga0209536_100010413_pt1 | contig 13722 bp, 8 predicted proteins | sample DeeMarSeWOR28_12_FD_187461 | JGI IMG/M metagenome (GOLD analysis project Ga0209536, IMG submission 187461) | Marine sediment microbial communities from White Oak River estuary, North Carolina - WOR-2-8_12 (SPAdes) (version 2) | ecosystem: Environmental > Aquatic > Marine > Intertidal zone >...
CTTGAATCAACAATGGATTTCTTTTCCCGTTCCACCTGGAGCTCGGTAAAAAACCGCCAGTTCCCAAAATTATTCCCTATAAGAAGACCCGCTTCCCCGGCAGGGAATAGCTGAGAAGGGCCCGGAGCATCCTGGAAGGTTGAAGAAACGGCGAAGTACCCTGCCACCTCAAGGTTCTGAGTCAGCCAAAACTCCTTTCCCTCTGCGACGGGTGATAGGGAGAAAATCAGGTAAGCTGCTACAAGGTATGACGCGACAAATCGACAGGACATGCTACTGTGTGGGGCCATTTTTATCTTTTTTGCCTGAAGGGGGTATCCATCTTATTTGCGCGGCCTACCAAATTCTCGAACACTATGGGCGCCACCTGGATCTTTTGAATAGCTCATGGGTGGATATATGGTTTTGGTCCAATTGGATTGCCTGCGCGGACAAAAACTAACCAACCTCGTGTCCGAGAAGCATGCTGGTGAACGTGAAAGGGCAATTTATCTGGGTGGTAAGGTTCCGCAATCCGAACAGACAAATTGTTTGACCCATCACGCCTGATCCACATAATGTTGACAATCCGTTTCAACGGGAAAGAAAGAAAAAACTCCTCCAAGGTGCGAGGGCAATCACCTTTCTCTCTGAAAAAAAGGTGATCGAACCTTTTATATCATGAGACTACCATCAGGCGGAGTAAAGGGAATACCCCTCATGGTCTAGAATAATGAACGAAAAGGACTGTCCATTAAGGAATGGTTCCTCCGGAGTAACGGGTGGACTTCTATCTCGTCAAGTATCAATTCTTCAGATGAGTGTAGCATTGATGTGCAGATTGCAACGCCACGCATCCCCATTCCCTGAAATCCCAGGCGGGTATCCAGGTCTTCTTTGCCGTTTAGCATAGGCCCTGGCAACACGGGACCAACGAGCATGCGAACTTGTCGGGGGTATCCACCGCATAAGCTGAATGCTGTCATCCATCGGGTGAACACCCGACCTAGAAAATGTCTGGACTGGGCAACGCTCTTGGAGACCCTCAGCCAACTCTCGCATCAACGACCCGTTGTACGTGGAACTTGAAATCTTCGGTTTAATAAAGGGGGAACGAGAGTGTGCGGAAGGATGATTTTCAAACTTTGAAGAAAGTTATAATTTTGTTGTTCGCAATCGAAGGGCATTGGTGATCACCGACACCGAGCTAAACGTCATGGCGGCCGCCGCAATCATCGGACTCAACAAGATGCCGAACGTCGGATACAGAATCCCTGCAGCCACCGGTACCCCGATGGCATTGTAAAAAAAGGCAAAGAAGAGATTTTGACGAATGTTGCGCATCGTCGCCTGGCTGAGACGGCGGGCACGGGCAATCCCTCGAAGGTCACCTTTTATCAATGTGACTCCGGCACTTTCCATAGCCACATCCGTGCCTGTCCCCATCGCAATGCCGACATGGGCCTGGGCCAGGGCCGGCGCATCATTGATGCCGTCTCCCGCCATGGCCACAATTCTTCCTTGTGCTTGCAGCTGTTTAATGATTTGGCCTTTCTGCTCGGGCAACACCTCCGCTTTCACCTCATCGATGCCAAGTTTCTGCGCAACGGCGTTTGCGGTGTGGTGATGGTCACCGGACACCATCACGACTTGAATGCCTTCTTCATGTAACAGCCGAATGGCTTCCGGGGTTGAGGCTTTGACAGGATCGGCCACGCCCACGATTCCAACAGCCCGCTGATCGATGGCCACCAGCATGACGGTTTGGCCGTCCTGGCGCAGGTCCTCGGCCTTGCCCACTAATTGCTTGGTTGTCTCGGGATTGACCTGGCAATCCTCCTCCAAAAACTTCCGTGTTCCAAGTGCCATGCGGTTTCCCTGAACGGTTCCGATGACGCCTTTCCCGGTTTTCGACTGAAAGTTTTGAGCCTCCCATAAGTCCAGCCCTTTGTCTTTTGCCCCGTTCACAATGGCTGAGGCCAGAGGGTGTTCGCTGTTTCGTTCCAGGCTGGCCACCAAACGCAGTAGATCGTCTTCGCTCAAAGCGGAAAGGGAAACCACAGACATCAGCTTGGGTTTGCCTTCCGTGAGGGTTCCTGTTTTATCGACGACCAAGGTATCGACTTTCTCCAACTGTTCCAGGGCTTCCGCATGTTTCATCAGGACACCCGCTGTGGCTCCACGTCCGGTTCCCACCATAATGGACATGGGGGTGGCGAGTCCTAACGCGCATGGGCAGGCAATAATGAGGACGGCGACAGCGTTGACCAGAGCATGAGCCATACGAGGTTCCGGACCGAGAAACGCCCAGATCAAGAAGGTCACTACCGCCACCGTGACGATGATCGGGACAAAATAGCCAGCCACCAGGTCGGCCATCCGTTGAATGGGCGCCCGGCTGCGTTGGGCTTCGCTTACCATGCGAACAATCTGGGCCAGGACCGTATCCTGGCCCACTCGTTCGGTTCGCATCACCAAGGTCCCCGTGCCATTCACCGTGCCTCCGGTGACCCGAGCACCGGTCTCTTTTCCCACCGGGATGGATTCACCGGTAATCATCGATTCATCCACGGAGCTTTGACCTTCCAGGATGACGCCATCAATTGGAATTTTCTCGCCGGGGCGGATGCGAAGCTTATCCCCTGGATGCACGATCTTCACGGGGACGTCTTCTTCCACGCCATTCTCCCGAATGCGCCTGGCGGTTTTTGGAGCCAGGCCAAGCAGGGCTTTAATGGCACTGCCTGTCTGGCTGCGAGCCCGCAATTCCAGGACCTGCCCCAACAGCACGAGTACGGTGATGACGGCAGCGGCTTCAAAATAGACGGCGACCTCACCACCTGCGCCTCTGAAGGAATCTGGAAATAATTCAGGAGTAAACGTCGCCGCGGTACTATAAAGATACGCGGTTCCGGTCCCTAACGAAATCAGCGTAAACATGTTGAGACTCCGGTGCACGAGCGAGGCCCATCCTCGCTGGAAAAAGGGCCATCCGCACCAGAGGACAACCGGCGTGGCGAGAATCCACTGCAGCCAATGCATCAGAGAGGGTGAAAGGGATTTTTGAACAGGCTGTCCGGGAATCATATCAGACATGGCCAGCAGGAAAACCGGGAGCGCCAAACCTAGCCCGATCCAAAACCGGCGCATCATATCCTTGAGCTCGGGATTCTCTTCCTCTTCCTGTGCCATTTCCCTCGGTTCGAGCGCCATGCCGCATTTCGGACAAGCGCCTGGATGATCCTGCACCACCTCGGGATGCATGGGACACACATATTCGGTTTTGGTGGCTGGCGCGGCGGCGATTTCCGGCTCGAGCGCCATCCCGCATTTCGGACAGGCAGCCGGTTTGGACGATTCCACTCCCGGACACATGGGGCAGATGTATTTCGCACCGGGCTTGGCGGGTTCCGCTTCCATGGACTGTTGATGCTTTCCTGTGAGATAGCCCTCCGGGTCATGGCTGAACCGATCCAAACAGCGTGGATTGCAAAAGTAGTACACGTTGCCCGCATATTCGAATTTTCCTGCAGCGGTGAGCGGATCCACCATCATGCCGCAGACCGGATCCTTCACTTGCTCAACTTTGGCCATGTTCAGTTCGCGACGTTTCGGGTTGCCTTCAGGGGAATGACCGTGATGTTCCATTGTGCAATCCTTTTATGGTTTTGACATTTTCCATTAAGACATTTCAAATGTCCCCTACCTCGGAGGAAAGGGCAGAGGTGAAGGGAAGGACTCATCTGCCCATTTGATGGATAAAAAACTATAGCACCGATTGAGATCGCATCCAAGAACAGAGTGGTCAGCAATATCCCGTCGCACTTTGCACCCGATGGTGGAAGTGTGGATGCCGACGGCACTGGCAATCTCCCGGTCTAGTTTGCGACAATGTCTGGAGGCTGACCGTTCAGTGAGGCCTTGCTGATGACAGGAAGTGGTGGAGGGTTGTTGAAACGGAGTTTGTTGGAGCAAAGATCAAAAATGGGGACGATCCGGAATGGACAAGAGACGCCTGAATCAACTTTTCGTAAAGGAAATTTTAAGATGACACAATCACGGTTGAGATGGTTCTGGTACCTTTTCCTCGCCGCTGCAATGCTAACCGGTTGTCAGACACCTGTGGGTGTAACCCGTGTGGATCCAGAGGTGGTGAACAAGCAGCTTACGAGAAATGTCCTATCTGAAGGCGTCCCCAGTCCGACCACTGACATCGTCCTCCATGTTTTTGATCTCAAATATGCCTATTTCGATGATCCGCGTGCAGCGCTTAAAACGTTACATGACATACTCCTCACCAAAGATCGGTCTTCTCCGGTGGCTTTCGCCCTGGCGGAATTATCCTATCTGTATGCCAAAAAGACCAACCAGCCATCCTATTACCTCGCTGCCGCGTTGTATGCGTATGTCTTTCTGTTCCCTGAAAATCCAGAAGATCAGCCCAAAAAGTTGGATAGCCGTGCACGGATTGCCGCTGATCTCTACAACCGGAGCCTGACGTTGGCTTTTCGCTCGCAGGATGGGTCGAGGGTCGATCTTCGGTCAGGAACGTATTCTCTGCCATTTGGAACATTGCTAGTTGAACTGGCCGAAGAAGATGTTCAGTGGCACAACCGCAAGCTGGTCAATTTTATTCCCACCGCAGAGCTGGAAGTGCGTGGCCTTCAGAACCGGTATCGGAAAGCCGGAGTCGGCGTCCCGCTTGCGGCCGAACAAATTCCAGTAGGTCCGGAGGAGGGTTTGCAGATCGCCAAAGGGAAACTCCCGATCACCGCCTTTATGCGGGTGAATAGCCTGTTGACCCAACTGGCACAGGGTACTGTTCAGGCCAAATGGGAAATCTATATTGCCTATGATCATATGAAGGTCACAATTAACGGCCAGGAAGTGCCTCTGGAAAGTGAGTTTACGTCTTCTCTGGCGGCCAGCCTGGCTGAATCCCCCGTATGGGAACGCGAACTGAAAGGCTTTTTCCTGGGAGATTTAGTCGCTGGAACGCCTGCTCAATTGGCCGCGCTCGAACCGTATCGCCCTGGACGAATTCCGGTGGTCTTTGTGCATGGGACCGCATCAGGCCCCGGGCGATGGGCCGACATGGTGAATGATTTGATCGTCGACCCCAAAATTCGTGACCGGTTGGAGTTCTGGTTTTTTACCTATGATACCGGGAATCCTATTCTGTATTCGGCATCGTTGTTCCGTGATATCTTACAGAAAACCGTTCGTCACCTGGATGAGAAATATCATGACCCGGCTCTTAACGACATGGTCATTATCGGCCATAGCCAGGGAGGATTGTTGACCAAACTGGCTGCCATCGATAGCGGTACCACATTTTGGGATGCCTTTAGTTCAAAACCTCTCGAAGAAATGGATGTCTCTCCTGAGACACGGGAATTGTTCCAGAAGGCCATGTTTGTCAAACCGCTTCCCTTCGTGAAGCGCCTGGTTTTTATCTCCACGCCTCAACATGGGAGTTATGTGGCTGGAAGCTGGGCGGCTCAGCAAATCTCCAAATTCGTGAAACTGCCTGGACAGTTGGTTTCCGGAATCGCGAACTTGGTTACCCAAAATTTAGATGCGCTCAAGTTGAATCTCAAGGGCGCTCGTTTTGGCAGTGTGTCTGCGATGGAACCTGGAAGCCCTCTCATGACAACCTTGGCGCCTCTGCCACTGGCCCCCGGAGTGTCCGGCCACTCGATTATTGCCGTGCAAGGTGACGGACCGGTAGAAGAAGGTACCGATGGCGTGGTGAAATATACCAGTGCCCATATTGAGGGTGTGGAGTCCGAATTCATCGTTCGGTCAGGGCATTCCTCTCAATCGAATCCTCATACAATCGGAGAAGTGCGACGAATTCTGCTTCTTCATGCAAAAACAGTCTGTGAAACAGAAGGCCTCTGTTCCTGATGTCAACGGTGAAGACGGAGGTCGTAGCAGCCTTGACTGTGGCTGGCATCCAGCCTCTTTTTAGCTGATTGGCCCTTATTTAGCAGTATCGGGTTTGTCAGGAAACAGGATTTGAAACTGAAGTTGTAACGTCCAGTCGGGTGCACGATCCGGTTTTTCCAGGTAGTAAAACCCCTGGAGTCTGATATTGATTGGTCGTTTTTCTCCCCGAAACATCACCTTCCCGAATCCGCCTCCAATGGGGATCGTCCAGCGATTCCGTTTATCCTCCGCCTCCCAGTTTGCGGTGATTACCGGAGTAGAGGTCAGATACCAGCCATTAGAAAAATTGTAGTTAAGGAAAGGTTGGACTAAAAACGCATTGACCTTGGGACGGTGATTATCCCCCGCAAATGACCACAGATTTCTTGCGAGAGCACCCACCACCCATGGATCCGGTATGCTGACGATCGCGAGGGTTGGACCGACGCTCCATTTCCCCAGGCCCAGACGATCATCCGTCGCCGTATTGAAAATAAAGGTCGGGCCCACACCACCAATGAGCTTAAACAGTCGTTTGGATTCGTCACGGGCGAGAAATCCGGTATAGACGATATCTCCCAACCCGGTCATACTTCCCGTTTTATCCTCGATGGCATTGGCCGGCAAATAGGGGATCGGAATCGTGAGGCGGTTCAGGAGGGCCCAGTTGCCAAATCTTCTTGTGGTGGAGGTCTCAAGATTGAAGACATTAAAGAGATGGTTGTTGGCCCCGGCCCCGAAGGAAGTGCCATTGGTAAATCCAATCCGCACAAGATCGGACACGGGATTTTGCACCTCCTCGGCCAGCTTTTTAATCTCCTCGGCATGGGCCATGGGGTTCGCCATGCAAGCCAGGAACATTCCTGCCGTTAGCCAACTTTTGAGTCTTCTTCGAGAGGCCAACTGCAATCCTTTTGATCAATTACGCATCTGTTGATGGCGAATGAACATGAATCCAGAGGCTAACCTCAGGAGAAGAGAAAATCATGTGGGTAATGCGAGTTTAACAGGACTAGTGAAAAATAATCTTGCATCGAAGGGGGCATCATGAAGGGAGGAACCCCCTCGTTTTCTTAATTTGTTCGCTCACCATGCGCTTCATAAATGAAGATCAGATAGATGCCCGATTAAACCTGTCGGGCATGACTACGCTGGGGATGATCCCCTATAGATATTGTCATCCTTCGCCGTGGTCTCAGGATGATATTTTGGTTGAGGGTGACTGTCGGCACATCCAGTTCATCCAAGTAACCGGATGATGCAATCTCAGTTTTTATATCTTGCTTGTGCCAGGAGGCGCACTGCAATTCCGAATTTCCTCCCGGCACTCGATCAGGTTTCTACTCTATTTAATCCAACCCTGTTCCTTGAACTTTATTTCGAGTTGTTCGGCGATAGTCTCCGCCGTTCGTTTGGCTGAGCCCTCGATTTTAGTCCTGCCTGATATCTCACCTTCCGCTTTTATGCCCCCCATCACAATAAGGCCGATCGGGTTGGCCGTGGCTGCGAGAATCGCGATAGGGACAATCAGGCCAGGTGTTTTGCCTCCGGCGGATTCAAGTTGGCCCGATCCGAGGAGACGCGGGCCTGAAGGGGTCATCTGGTAGCCTTCCACAGCGGTCGTTAATTCTGTGGCCCCTGAGCCGAATCCAAGTGCCAGGCGTTTGGCGGTGCTGCCTTCTTCGAGCGCTCCGAAATAGCCGATAATCATCAGGTCGTTGGGTTGCGGAAGGCTTTGCTGGCTACCCTCCAATGCCACAAGCCCCATTCCTTCAATCTTCGTCACCAGCTCCTTGGCCACGAGGTCGCCAAGTTCCCGCCCAACCTCAAGTTCCTCTGGCGTGGGTGGCTTGCTCGGTTTGTCAACCCGGTTGCCTGCAGTGGACCAGGATGGAATGTCCTCATGAGTAGCTGCAAAGGGATACACATAGATGCGTTCTGGCTTGGCAATCTTTTCGGTGCCGATCTTGGAATCCCGCCCGGTCACCTTGGTTGAGGCGCAACCGACAGCCATCACTAAGGCAAGCATACATAATGCAATACGCGTAAACGATTTCATGACTGACCTCCTGGTTATGATGAGATGAATCCTGGTAACTGGAACCGTTGGTCTCCTGCACGAAACTGTAATCAATTCTTCAACCATTGTATAGCTATCAGGAGAGGCGGTCAGGCCGTACACATTGCTTTACGTCTGGGCCTGACATCTAAGGGAATGCAGACAGGGCTAGGGGGGCACCTTCTCGAGGATACGGTAACCTTTCATCTCACTGAGCAATGCTAGGAGGATCTTTCTATTGGGACGATGAGGATCGCTGTTACCCCTGGATCGGCTGATTCGTTCAATCCAAGAGCAGTTTTGGATCAGGCATGCGACCGTCTGTTAGCCTGAGAAGATTTGTAGGGAGTGGAACATGTCAGGCCCGCCCCCATCAAATCAACCGACCCCATTAAGCTATGCCTTGGGTTTTACGCAACTGTGTTCACCGCGCCATTGACACAGACGATAGCGCAGAGTATTGGCCCAGTATTGAAATGATTCTTCGACGTCATTCCATTCTGAAGTGACTCCTGACAAAGATTTTGCCCCTCCCCGGCGATCCACGGCAGCGGCCAAAAGTGTCCCAAGTTCTGCATCAGTAATTTTAGCTTCTACGCCGGCGCTGCCAACAAATGTTCCGGTTCCGGTGGCGAGAGATTTCGTACCAGAAATGACATAGCCTGTCGGAAGGACACTCGAAATGGTATCTAGCACAGTATGTGAGGCTTCGGCTTCTGTGAGTGCCACACTAATACGCATGACCTGAGGCCCGGCTTCCCGAACAACGCGGTAATCCGCCAATAAAGAATCCTGAATTTTGCCCAAGAGGACCGAGGTTAATCGAATGCGTTCTTCACGCGGGATATCGCGGAGAGAAGATCCCTCTCCCATCCAGAGTTGGACTGGATCAATCATGACTTTGGTATAGTGTTTCCAATCCGCAGTAGGGTTGACGTATCGCAGAAGGGCTTCATTGGCTCCTGCACCCTTTTGAAGTATCGAATAATCATCGAGAAATCCCGATCTGATGACCGTGGTTGCCTGTTGAGTGGTCGCACAAGCCGTCAGGGCTACAAGAAGAAGGGCCAGTAAGAATCGCTCTGCCATTGGCATGAATGGTCTCCTTTGCGTCATTATGAAAATTGGGAAATTGAAAAATTATAGGGGCTGTTCTTTCCGTTTGGGCGCTCCCGTCGATTATAGGGGGAGGGGGAGAAGGTTGGAAGTGAAATCGGTGAAGTTGCGCCGATTGTAGGAAAACCATTTCTAGAACTTATGAACATCAGGTAATGGGAAAAACTAGAACAGCAGGTGGGGAACCCTATTAGATAACTTGAGAATAGGGTTTAAAATCGAAAACGCACGAGGGGGTCAACCCGGCTAGATGGTCGTGGGTTTCCATCCGCAATAACGATCGGATGGCAGCCCGATTCACAATGTCGGGCATGACCAGGAGGAAAGATTCCCGATGAACAATGTCGAGACTACCCGTCTTTCTCTGTCATCCCGCCGATGGGTAGCAGGGAACCATCTGAAAGGACCTAGATGGAGACTCCATAACACATGTCGGGCATGATTTCAGGGTGAAGAATGGCGATCTACGATACGGACATCAATCTTGAGGTTGCTTCACCTGGGCACAGATCCTTTGCCATGGTCTCAGGATGACAATCCTTTTGACTGAGTCTGGGCCGCCGGCGTTTTACTATTCACCTTGTCGGCCATGACAACGTGACTTCGTCATCCCCGCAGGTCGTAGGCGGGGATCCATCCGAAATAACATTAAGATAAATTCCTGATAACAAATGTCGGGAATGACAAAGAAGGGGCGGATTCAGGATTCGTGCAGAGAGATGATGCATTCACGGAATGGACAGTAGAGGACTTTTCAATTTCAGCACTCAACAAATTCAGTAGTCAGTAGTCGTGCATCCCTAAAGTTTTATGTTCGGGTCAATGAACCATTAATGCGACTGGATTTCTCGACCCTCAAGAGATTGCACATCTCGCGCGGTATGCCCATAGGCACGGACAAACCGTTCCACCTGTTTTGGGGAAACCTCAATCGGCTGCTTGAGGACGATCCAGGTTACCCCTTCTGTGCAAGGGGCCGTGGTGAGTGAGCCTTGATAGGTGAAGTAATGGCTCTGGTTTGGTGGCAGAAGTTTCATCACGTCCAGCATAAAGTTACCGGTGACTTCCTCTCCCTGCTCGACGGTTCGGCGCCCCAATCGTTGGCGAATCCAATCTCCTGCTCGAAGCATTTCCTGGTTCTCCGTACCCAGTTGAATCAACACGCCTACCACCAGAATCCGGCCTTGTGAGTTTTTGTGGACGAGATGCATCTCCATGGCATAGGGGATCCCGTCAAGATGATGTTCGCTGGGCTCGTGGAAATGCAGTTGCAAGAGTTGATAGGAATTTCCCCTGAATATCACAAGGCTTGGGGCCTCATTGATTGCCTGAATCGAATGTCCGTCGTGTATCACATGGATTGGGGTCGGGGTATATCGGAAAATCAAGTCACCTTGAGTGTCCTGCAGCGTGGTGCTGGAAATATCAATAGGAGATTGCCGCTTCCCTTTCTCACAGATCAGATACGGATCGTCATGTGATTCGCCGGTGGTTGGAGTGGAATCCTGAGGTGACCCGGCCCCGGCATTATCCGGGATAGCCAGCACGGAGACAAGGAATGCCAGGATACAGGCTAAACCAATGGTCTGTCGGGATTGATTAGTGAAATAGTGAAGAGTGAAGCGCATGCTTCTTCCTTTCCTCTCTTAGACTAATGTATTGATAGCAAGGGTGGTTCTTCAGGGTCCAGGTCACATTGAGAATTCCGGGTTTTTAACAAACGCACGTTGAATTGGCAAACCGGGTTTGCTGGCCAAGCCTACTGCCGGGAGGTTATTCCAGCCGCACCTTTCATTCAGAAGGGTGCTCTCGTAAGAGGGGGTCGTGTGCTTTACCCTGCGAGGAGGGGAATCTATACTGTGTCGCACGCCTATGATCCGCTGGCCCTATCCCATCCGTCGTTCATCTCGCTGGTTCTTGATGACCCGCCTTAAGCCTCACGTGCCATTTGGCTTCGCCTGGGTAGTGTTGAGTCTCGCCGTCGTGACGTGGTCTTTGTGGGGAACCAGGGCGGTCCACGCTGCGGATGTCATTCTGCTCAAGAACGGCGACCGCGTGAGTGGGGATATTATCAACATGGAAGACACGGTCCTGACCCTTGATACGGATTATGCCGACATCATCAAAATCGACTGGGATGATGTTGATGGACTGACCTCTGACAAACCCTTATGGGTGGCATTTCATGACGGAGCCGTGATTCCTGAGGGGGTGGGGGTTCGGGATGGCGAACGCCTGATTCTGTTCCGGCTTGACCCTGGTGGCCCGATTCAACTGCATAAAATCAAAACCATTAATCTGTTTGAACTCTCCTACCGGGGGAACCTTGGACTTGGGGGGAGCGTGACCTCAGGGAACACTTCCACCGAAACCATCAATGCCTCGGGGACGTTGACCGTGAACAGAGGTTGGCATCGCATAATTCTGGATGGGCGGGCGAATCGCGGTAAGGCCCAGGGAGAAGTCAATGCGCAAAATGCCGCGCTGAATACCCGGTGGGACTACTTCCTGACCAAACGAACCTATATCCCGTTTATTAATTTCCTGGAGTACGACAAGTTCCAAAACCTCTCTCTTCGCAGCACCACCATCATCGGGGCCGGCTACGATATCCTGGATCACCGGGCCAATTTTCTCACGGTCGCGGCAGGCCCGACGGCCGTGTATCAAAAATTTACGTCTGAACCGAGCATGGTGATTCCTGGTTTTTCATGGCAAGTCCGGTGGGATTTAGAATTTCTAGGCGGCGATTTAAAGCTTTGGCATAATCATATCGGCACGCGGGACATCGGTCGGGATGATGCGGTACGGTTGAACGCCAACCAGGGGATCAGTATCAAAATCTACAAAGACCTCTCCATTCGTTTCGAATACAATGTGCGGTACAATTCCCAACCTGCGGATGAGCGGAAAACCACTGATAGCACCATTATCTTTGGTTTGAGCCTGGATTTATTGGGATAACAATGATTCGGGCCACACACAGGATTGGTGGGGGAAAAGTGCTTACGCTTGTTCATGTGGTGGGGATGGCGATCGGGAGCACAGGACAGTCGTGGCGCTGCCGGTCAACCTTTAGAGGGCATTAGAGTCCGGTCTTAATTCTGACCTCAGGCAAAACTTCGTTGATGAAAATCGGAATCTTTTGACACAAACAGCAGCCGCTGGTCTTTCGTATACGACCAGACCATGTCGTCATCAGCATGGGCCAAACCCACATCCCGAACGTGACCGGAATTAGGAAACGTGGAGGATAAAAGTGCGACTAGACGTGGCGAGAGGTTTTCGTCAAAGAGGAGATTCACGCGGGAGGCACCGACACGAATTTCCGCTCCCGGTCAGCGGCAATCCGGCGAGCGACGCATAGGCGAGTGACACCGGAATGCCGTAGGCAGCGAGGGTTACGCCCGCAATGGCGTCCTGTGTCACCCATTGCGGCTGATATGTCGCCAGCCACTGCGCCGGAGGAAAGGCCGCACGCCATCCTTGAACCGGACCTCCGCCCGCGAACTTTCCGGCGGATCGGATTAATTCAGGCATGACGCCATGTCCCGTGAAAAATCTGCATCGGAAGTCCGGTCCCCGACGTGCTTATCCCGGCAGATGAAGTTGTTGATGGCCACTGAGAGTATTTCTTATACATTAATAACCCGATTTTGAAAAAGTATAAACTCGTTGCCTTCAGAATAAGGACTGGTTGGTATTCACCGACCGGTCCAGCAAGTCGAGCCAACGGTGGCATCTCGTCTTGCTGTTGACATCAGACCATACTTCGACCTGCTGATGAAAGTGATGACTCATGGGCCAGCATTGCTTGGAAATGTTCTTTACCCTTACTCAAGACAGACAGTTTCGGCATTGTCTGGGATAATGAGACGGTCCGATTGGTGGGCCTGATTCCTGCCGATAGTGTGCCTGATAATCTTCAGCGCCTGCATTTCGCCATCGATCCCCATTTCCATGGGCATGCATGCCCGGATGTCTTTCGAAATGGTTATCCTCCATTTCCTCACACACTTCTCTCTCAATCAATTCTTTCTCTTTCTCCGTCATCCGAAACTACGCCATGACATATTGCTCCCGTGTAAGACAGACTGTCCCATGAAAGCCAGGATGTATGACGTACTGGGCGTCGCTCTGGTGCATGGCTGCCATGCCATGATCGCTGAGATGAGTGATGGTCGAGAGGCGCGTAAGCCAGGGACACCGGCACGGCCTCCCGGGGCAAGTGGCCAGCAGGCATACTTGATCGAGTCTGTGGCATTTTACCCCGTCTGTCTGTCCGCGCTCTGACCCGTTTCTCCTCACTCGTGCGTACATCCTATCCCCGTTGTCGACTGCCTCGGTATGTAAGGCTTGGAATTCACACGCTATTTATTTGTGGGGTCCATGCTCTTGCACGAAACCGTGCGCATAGTTTTTGCTGGATTGAATCATTTCTTGGTCCAACTAACAAAGAGAAAATTCTGATGGAAATTCTCGATTGGCTGAAGAGTCACCAACAAGCGGGAGTCCTGACTTGGCATCTTCTTTAGCGAGGGGCGCGCGTGCATTGGAAAATGTTTTGGGCCGTTTCCTAATCTTATGAAGGGGAATTATTATGAGAGCAATAAGGTATTGATCTTGCTTTGAGCCTG
>Ga0209536_100010414_pt1 | contig 13722 bp, 15 predicted proteins | sample DeeMarSeWOR28_12_FD_187461 | JGI IMG/M metagenome (GOLD analysis project Ga0209536, IMG submission 187461) | Marine sediment microbial communities from White Oak River estuary, North Carolina - WOR-2-8_12 (SPAdes) (version 2) | ecosystem: Environmental > Aquatic > Marine > Intertidal zone >...
CAACCGCAATGGCCAGGTAGCTCAGTTGGTAGAGCAGCGGACTGAAAATCCGCGTGTCGGCAGTTCGATTCTGCCCCTGGCCACCATGTTTCTTGAGTTGGGCCAGGCGCTTACAAACAAAGCGCCTGGCCTTTCTCTTTTCCAACCTTTCGTTTGCGTGAATTTTGCGGGACTCAGCTTACGCTGAGTCGCCGGAGCACAACCAGCTCGGGCTTTCCTTCTCCCCGGTCACACACACGGTCTGCCGCTTCGGTGAGCCTCGAAAGCTCGGCTGCGGAATAGTGTGTTGTAATCCTTCCCGACCTGTGGCCCAGCAGGTCCTGCGGGTCCCTGCGGGCCCTGGGGTCCTTCGCAGGATGACATGATCAACATTGCAAAAAACAACATTGATGCGATCGATAGCAAAACATTGGTCTTTTTCATAGTCTATTTGTTTGGATTAAATGATTAATTCAATTGTTGATTCAAAATTATCGAATTAACCATCACCACATCCATTAAAATATGTGTATTATCGCTGTTTTAGGGTAGATTGATTTAGTACTCTGGATGATTTATTTTTGGTTATATATTGATATTGATCGTTTATTTTATGATATTTGTCATTTAGCCCGAGTAATTAATATTCTGGGTCATCACATTTGAAAATAAAATTCTGAACCGTGACATAATGAGAAACACTATTGAGGAGGGCGATTGTGCTATTTGCCAGAAACGAATGGATCTGTTTAATGCATTGTCAGACAAGGAGATCGATTTTTTGCGGAATAATAAGTTTGAAGTTCGGTTCAATGCCAGGGAGATCCTGTTCAAACAGGGGGGGCCAATGACACATGTAGCCTGTATCACCAGGGGCCTGGTTAAAGTATACCTCGAGGACACGCATAAGAAAAACCTCATCCTGTCGATCATCAAGGCTGGGGAAATTACTGCAGGTCCAGGTTTTGAGGTGGATTACCGGCATCATTTTTCAATTGCTGCCATTGAGGATACCACTGTCTGTTTCATTGAAATCAATGCTTTCAAGACCCTTCTCATCCAGAATGCCCAGTTTGCATTGAATTTTATAGGGTACCTGAACAGGAAAAATATCCGATATCATAATAAACTAATCAATCTTACACAAAAGCAAATGCCAGGGCGGGTGGCCGATACTTTATTGTACCTGTCGGACGGCATTTACCAATCGGATGTGTTTGATACCTCCCTGTCGCGGCAAGATCTGGCGGAGCTCTCTGCTTTAACCAAGGAGAGTGTGATCCGGATTATGAAAGAATTTAAGGAAGACGGAATCCTGAACTTCTCCGGGAATCATTTTGAGATCAAAAGTAAATTTGCCCTGCAGAAGATCAGTGAGACGGGGTAGTTATACTATTTCAGCAGAGTTTTGTTCAGGATCATTATTAAATTCCACATGACATATTGCAAAATCCAAATAAAGACCAGATCGCATGTTTTAATCCTTAATGGATAATTGTTGATCGAAATTACATTTATATTGTAAAACAACTCTTCTAAGCGATTTGAAAAATTGGTCTCCAGGCCTGATGTGAAATATTGTTCAATTGAGCCCTGGCAGATGACAGGGTAATTTGTTCATTGAGCCCATCATTATTCCGGGATTTCATTTTTCGGGATCCGGGTTATTCTGAGTCCCCCTGAATCCTCATTTTACCAAAAGGGGACATGATCTGATTGGGAATTTGAATATTGGTTTCTGAGATCTGTTTGTGATCTCGAAATTGAGATTTTGGATCTGTGTTCGGTTCAGGAAAAATCGCTGAGTACAATCACCTTGTTATCCTTCACTTCGATCATGCCACCATTGATCTCAAACCGGCTCTCTTTATCATTCTTCTCAATGATCTTGATTTCTCCTTTTTCCAGTGTGGAGATAAGCGGGGCATGGTTTTGAAGCACCTCGAATGAACCCTGGGTGCCCGGTACACGGATCAGCCTGATCTCACCTTTAAATATGGTTTCCTCCGGTGTGATGATCTCAAGGTGCATGTGGATTTAATATTTGGGTAATAATTCCTGCTTATTAATTATCCGATAACATTTTCTTCCCCTTTTCAATCGCTTCTTCAATCGTGCCCACCATATGGAATGCCGCTTCGGGATAGTCATCCACCTCGCCATCCATGATCATCCGGAATCCTTTGATGGTATCTTCAATCGAAACCCATTTGCCCGGCACTCCCGTAAACTGTTCTGCCACATGGAAGGGTTGCGACAAAAAGCGTTGTACACGCCGGGCCCGTTGCACGGTCAGTTTATCTTCTTCTGAAAGTTCATCCATCCCCAATATGGCGATGATATCCTGCAATTCTTTATAGCGCTGTAAAATCTCTTTCACCCTTTGTGTGGTTTCATAATGATCCTTACCCACCACATCGGGTGTCAGGATACGGGATGTGGAATCGAGTGGATCCACGGCCGGATAGATCCCCAGCTCGGAAATTTTTCTACTCAAAACCGTGGTGGCATCGAGGTGGGCAAAAGTGGTCGCAGGTGCCGGGTCGGTCAGGTCATCTGCCGGCACATAGACGGCCTGCACCGAGGTAATGGAACCGTGTTTGGTAGAAGAAATCCGCTCCTGCAGTTCGCCCATCTCGGTGGCCAGGGTAGGCTGATATCCCACCGCCGAGGGCATGCGTCCCAAGAGGGCCGATACTTCGGAACCCGCCTGTGTAAACCGGAAAATATTGTCCATAAAGAACAGGATATCACGGCCCTCTCCATCCTCCTCGCCATCGCGAAAATATTCCGCAATGGCCAGTCCTGAAAGGGCTACCCGTGCGCGCGCTCCGGGTGGTTCATTCATTTGCCCGAATACCAGGGCCAGTTTGGAGTCTTTTAATTTTTTCGGATCGACTTTGGAGAGATCCCATCCTCCAGCTTCCATGTCTTTCATAAAGGCGTCACCATAATCAATCACACCGGCTTCCAACATTTCACGCAGAAGGTCATTGCCCTCCCTCGTCCGCTCTCCCACGCCGGCGAAAACGGACAAACCGGCATAGGCCTTGGCAATGTTATTGATGAGTTCCAGGATGACCACGGTTTTCCCCACGCCGGCACCTCCGAACAATCCGATTTTCCCCCCTTTGGAATAGGGTTCAATGAGGTCAATGACTTTAATCCCCGTATAGAGCACTTCCTTTTCCGTAGCCAGTTGATCAAAATGGGGTGGTTCACGGTGGATGGGATAACCTTTTTCACGATCCAGGGCACTGATGCCATCGATGGGTTCACCGATCACATTCATGAGCCGGCCCCGGATCTGCTCCCCTATGGGCATCATGATAGGACCTCCGGTGCCCACCACTTCAGCACCGCGCTGTAAGCCATCCGTGGAATCCATGGCAATGGCCCGGACGGTGTTCTCGCCTATATGCTGTTGTGTTTCCAAGACCAGCCGGGATCCGTCATCCCGGGTGATCTCGAGCGCATCCATAATATCCGGAAGGTAGCCTTCCGCTTCAAAACTCACGTCCACCACAGGACCAATGACCTGGGTAATGATTCCGGTATTTTTTGCCATCAATAATAATTTTAAATCTGCAGGTTTAAAGACGGCACAAATTTAATATTTTTTCAGAAGGGAAAAAGGAAAATATTCAGGGTGTTTGGATAAGATTATTCGTATGATCAAAACATGTCTATTTCCCGAAGCGCAAAGATACTTCGACTCCGTAAAATAAATTAATAACAGAATAAGGGTCAGTCGTCCAGCCATCCAAATCATCTTTCATTGAACCAACATGACCAAAAATACATAGGCCGAGGCCGAAATTTTTTGCGATGTTAAAATCGTAGCCTGTAGCTAAAGTCCCTCCAACCCCTCCGCTTGTTTCCCAGTTGAATCCATACCCATCGTCTATACTGAGCTTGGTATATACCACTTCCAGAATAATATAGGAATAGCCTTTTCCAATAAAGAAAGTTGGGCCTCCTCCAATATTCACAAAATTCAGTTTCTCAAATGGATCCCAATCTTCAGAAGTAATATTTGTATAAATCCCTGAGGATACCACCGCATGAAGTCCAATCCCTTTTGAAAACCGGTACCCCAAACGACCACTAACAGATATGCCCCCTCCCTTACTTGTTCCCTGCTCTATCCATTCCGCCATGCCGGCACCCAAACCAACATTGGCCCGGACATAAATACCTGCATAACTGAATTCCGCTTCACCTAAATCTACCTTTTTTTGACCTTTCGTAGAACTCACACTAATCATAAAAACAAAAAGGAACGCTATTAAAACAAATACTATTTTTTTCATGGTTGTAGGTTTAAGTAGGTTTATTAATTTAAATAAAATTAAAAATATCATGGATAAAAACAAATGATTATTCCATGTATGTCCTTTAAAGGCAGGATGAAAGGCCTTGGACAAGTGATGAAAATAATGTAACTTGCATGTCCGAAAATGCGTAAAAAGGAACGAATAAAAACAACCGCTGTGTCCCTTTGCAAAATATTTTGGTTTATTGGTTTTTTGTTACTTCCCGGGGTCTCACACTCTCAAAGTTTTCCCCAGAATACTGAAAAACGGGTTGCCCTTGTAATCGGTAATGCCGATTACCTGCATGGTCCATTGACCAATCCTGTAAATGATGCCCGCTCCATGTACCGGGCGCTTCGAAATGTCGGTTTCGAGGTCATTCTGAAGGAAAATGTATCCAATAAGGATGAAATGAAGAAGGTGATCCGTGATTTTGGATGGGAGCTCCGGAAAGGGGGCGTGGGTTTATTTTATTATGCCGGGCATGGGATGCAGGTGGATGGTTTTAATTTTCTGGTGCCGGTCAATGCCGTTATCAACAGTGAATCAGAAGTGGAATATGAATGCGTGGACGCCGGCTTTGTGCTGGCCCAGATGGAAGCCGCCCAGAACCGTTTGAACATCGTGATCCTGGATGCCTGCCGGAACAACCCATTTGCCCGTTCGTTCCGGTCCACCCAACAGGGTCTGGTCAGTATGAATGCCCCCACCGGCACCCTGATTGCCTATGCCACCGCTCCTGGCAAGGTGGCCTCGGATGGTACCGGGTTCAACGGGTTATATACCGAAGCCCTGTTAAATCAGATCAAACAACCCGATCTGAAGATCGAGGAGACATTTAAAAATGTACGGGCCGAAGTCCTTCAGAAAAGCGGTGGGAATCAGACGCCTTGGGAATCGTCCTCGCTGGTGGGTGATTTTTACTTTAAACCTGAGAATGTGATACTGGCATATAACAACCAGTTAAGGGAACAAGTCAGGATGCAGGAACAATATGAAGAGGATCCCATTCCAAATCCACCTCTTTCCGATAATATAAATAATGTGATCACTGCAGAGTGGAAAGCGACTAGTGAAGGTTACTGGTTTGAGATTAATGGCATTGACGTTACAGATTATACGACATTTGAATTATTGAGAGGCTCAGACGATTTAATCGTCACATATAATGAAATGCAATTTCGATTGCCTGGATTCAAATTAAAAAAGAATCGGGATGATACTTTCAGGCCTGCTGAATTGATAACACCCCAGGTATCTCAACCTTCTTTCCAGCCTCATGTACCCAATAATACAAAACCCTATGACGGGACGAATCCGCTTGACCAGATTTCATTGGTCAATCTCCCAAACCGCTATAAACCAGATATTAAGATTAGAGCCATTTTCAGAGTAACCATGGATTATGAATATTCCCTGATTCTGGATGGAATCGATATCTCCTTGTCTTGCGTAGAAAAAGTACTGGGTGACGATTTGTATGTATATTATCCCTCCAGGGATTTAATGTTTCTGCTGGAAGGATTTTCCTGGTCAAATGATTATCGCACCAGAACTGCTACACTGGTACGATTTAATAAATAATCCATCAATCAGTGCTCCCGGCTCAGCAGTGTTTGTGACAAAGTTTTTATTGCTCTTTTCCGGCTATTCTTTATATTCAAACCATCCAATATATTCATGGCCCGTTTGGAATATTGATGAGCCAGATCCAATAATTCCTCATGAACATTTAATGATCGAAAGATCTGGATGACGTCCCGGATTTTTTTATCGGGGTCTGAAGCTGATGTGGTATACCATTCCTCCAATTGATTTTTCTGCTTGTTATCGGCTTTCTCCAATGCTTTCAGGAAGAGGTAGGTTTTTTTATTGGCCAGGATATCGCCGCCGATCTTTTTACCGAATTTTTCCACATCGCCAAATGTGTCGAGGTAATCGTCTTTGAGCTGGAACGAGATGCCCAGGTCCACCCCAAATTTATACATCTGCTCCGCGTCTTCCGTTCCGGCCCCACCCAGGATGGCTCCGATCTGGGTACAGGCGCCCAGCAACACGGATGTCTTGAGGCGGATCATGTTGAGGTACTCATCCGTGGTAACATCATTGCGTGACTCAAAATTCATATCATATTGTTGTCCTTCACACACTTCTATTGCGGTTTTGTTGAAAACCTTCAGTACCTGGGGCAACTTACTGCAATCGCAATTCGAAATAAACTCGAAAGCCAGGATCTGCATGACATCACCCGACAGAATGGCAATATTTTCATCCCATTTCAGGTGCACTGTGGGTTTTCCCCGGCGGATCTCAGCCCGGTCCATGATGTCATCGTGGAGTAATGTGAAATTATGGAAGATCTCCAGGCCCAGGGCTGCATTCAGGGCCGGTTCAATATCATCTGAAAACAGGTTGCATGACATCAGTGTGAGTGCCGGGCGCATGCGTTTTCCTCCGGCACGCAGGGTATAGATAATGGGATCGTATAATTCACGTGGTTCCCTGGCAAGGTCTATTCCCTGTATGGCTTGTTCAATCCGCTTCTGAATATCAATTAATGAATACGACATGGGTTACGCCCTTGGTTCTTGAAAGATAAAAAAAATCCTGCAATTTAATGTTGCAGGATGAGATATGCATTGGTTCATCGTGCGTATTACCTTAATGCTTCGGCACCGCCCACAATGTCCATAATCTCCCTTGTAATGGCGGCCTGGCGTGCCTTATTATATTTCAGGGTCAGTTCCCGTATCAGATCGGTTGCATTATCTGTGGCCTGGTGCATGGCGGTCATCCGGGCACCATGTTCAGCTGTAAATGAGTCCAGCAGCATCTTAAAGACTTTTATCCGAAGGGTACGCGGAATCAGATTCTGAACCAGGAATTCTTCGTTGGGCTCAAAAATAAAATCAAAATTATGTTTGCGTTTTTCAGATACTTCAAATTTCAGAGGCAGGAATGTTTCCGTCACCACATTCTGAACTGCGGCATTTTTAAACTGGTTGTATACAAAGTCGATCCGATCAAACGCCTTATTCATGAACTGCTCCATAAGATGATCTGCAATGGCACTGGTATGTTTAAAATTCAAATCATCAAAAATCTCCTGGTTGGTTTCCGCCACGTCTACACCGCGCGTTTTTAAAAAATCTTTTCCCTTTTTTCCCAGAGACATTATGGATAATTGCCCTGCTTTATTCTGCGCTGAATATTGGTCCCCGATCAAGTCCAGGGCATGCTTGGAGGCATTGGTGTTGAATGCGCCACAAAGCCCCCGGTTGGATGTGATCAGAACAATCAGCACTTTCTCCGGATCCCGGTATTCAATCAGGGGATGCTGTACTTCACCTTCAAGGGTCACATAAAGGTTGGCCAGGATCTCATCCAGCTTATTGGCATAGGGTCGCAGTTGCACGATGCGGTCCTGTGTTTTCCGCAATCGGGCCGCTGCGACCAATTTCATAGCCGAGGTGATCTGCCGGGTTGATTTAACAGATGCAATGCGGGTTCGTACTTCCTTCAGTCCAGCCATTAACGGTTCTTCGGGTTAATCGGTTTAATATTTTGACGCCACATCCTGCGCCACTTCTGTCATCACTTTCTCGTCAGCTTCTGAAATTTTCCCCTCCTTCAAATTCTGAAGCACTTTTTTATGTTTGACTTCCAGGTATTCCAGATATTCCCGCTCAAACTCCCGCACCTGATCTACCGGAACAGATCTTAAAAGGCCTTTGGTTCCGGCAAAAATGATGGCGATTTGTTTATCCACGGGAACGGGGGAATATTGGCCTTGTTTCAGGATCTCCACATTTCTTGCCCCCTTACTCAGTGTGGCCATGGTGGTGGGATCCAGGTCGGAGCCAAATTTAGTAAATGCTTCCAGTTCACGGTATTGTGCCTGGTCGAGCTTCAGGGTTCCGGCCACTTTTTTCATGGATTTGATCTGGGCATTACCGCCCACCCTGGATACAGAAATTCCCACATTGACAGCGGGTCGTATCCCGGCATTAAACAGATCCGACTCCAGAAATATTTGTCCGTCGGTAATGGATATCACGTTGGTGGGTATATATGCAGACACATCGCCGGCCTGAGTTTCAATGATGGGCAGTGCGGTCAGTGATCCCCCGCCTTTCACAAAAGCCTTAATAGAGGGTGGAATATCATTCATTTTCTGTGCCACTTCATCCGATTCAATGATCTTTGCCGCCCGCTCCAATAAGCGAGAATGCAGGTAGAATACGTCGCCCGGATAGGCTTCCCGGCCCGGGGGGCGACGGAGGAGGAGCGATACTTCACGGTATGATACGGCCTGCTTGGATAAATCATCATAGATGATCAGGGCATCACGGCCCGTATCCCTGAAAAACTCACCGATGGCACATGCAGAAAAAGGCGCATAGAACTGCAATGCCGCCGGATCGGAGGCTGTTGCGGATACGATTACCGTGTAATCCATGGCATTATGATCTTCCAGGGTTTTTGCAATATTGGCCACCGTGGATCCTTTTTGTCCAATAGCAACATAAATACAATACAGTGGTTCTCCCTTTTCAAAATTTTCACGCTGGTTGATAATGGTGTCAATGGCGATGGCTGTTTTACCCGTCTGGCGGTCGCCGATAATCAATTCCCGTTGCCCCCGTCCAATGGGTATCATCGCATCGATGGCCTTGATCCCGGTTTGTACTGGTTCTTTTACCGGTTGACGGAAGATCACGCCCGGGGCTTTGCGTTCGAACGGCATTTCATATCGCTTCCCGCTTATTTCGCCTTTGCCATCCAGGGGGTGTCCCAGCGGATTGACCACCCGTCCGAGGAGGCCTTCACCCACCATAATGGAAGAGATCATTCTGGTGCGCTTGACAATATCGCCTTCCCTGATACCCTCTGAAGATCCTAGCAACACGACTCCCACATTATCTTCTTCGAGGTTTTGCACGATTCCCTGAACACCATTTTGAAATTCCACCAGTTCATTGGCCTGAACATTTGATAAACCATAGATCCGGGCAATCCCATCACCGACCTGAAGCACGGTGCCCACTTCTTCCATCTCCACATCCGTCGTGATGCCTTCCAATTGTTTTTTAAGGATTTCTGATACTTCTGAAGGTTTGATACTGGCCATATCTTATAAATTATTTCTGTTCGTCAGGAACGTTGTTCCTTTGTTAATGTTTTTCTGATTCGTTTAAGATGTGTTGCGACACTGGCATCGATTTGTTCATCTTCTATTTTTAGAATAAATCCACCGATAATATCCGGTTCACTAACTTCCTGATATTCTAGTCTTTGCCTGGTCTTACTCTTTATTAAAGAAGAGATACGGTCCCGGAGGTCACCATCGAGTGGTGTTGCTGTGGTCATCACCACCTCGGTAATCCCCTCGTGCTGTTTATACTGATCGTTAAATTGCCTGGATATGCCTTCCAGGAATTGCAGCCGGTTATTTTTCACGATCAGATCGAGAAAATCCATGGTGATGGGATGGACCTGATCCTGGAAAATAGTATGCAATCGTTTCTTTTTTTCGGGCATGGGCATCACGGGATTCATAATGAAAAAATGAAATGCATGCACTTCTTTCAGAGCATTGAACAACAGCTTCATATCCGCGGTGATGTCCTCCACGATCCCTTTCTCCAGAGCCAACTGAAAGAGGGCCCTGGCATAACGAACGGATATTTTTCCCAGATTCATATTCGGGTCATTATTTTGTTCCGGATCAGTTCAGCTTCATCTCATCGAGATACTGATCAATCAATTTTTTCTGTTCTCCATTGTCGGCCAACTTATGTCTCAATATCCGCGTTGCAATATCGACGGATAGCTCGGCTACCTGGTTGCGTATGTCGGCAATGGCCGCCTCTTTCTCATTCCGAATTTTTACACGGGCCGACTCTATGATCTTTTTCCCTTCAACAGAGGCCTGTTCCCGGGCATCATCGATCATTTTTTCTTTCATCTCGCGTGCTTCCTGCAGAAGCTGGTTTCTTTCGGCCCTGGCTTCTTTAATGATCAATTCGTTATCGGCCTTCAGGCGGGCCATTTCTTCGCGTGCTTCTTCTGCAGAATCCAGGGCGCTTTTAATCCGGTCCTCCCTTGATTTTACTGCTTTTAATACGGGAACCCATGCATATTTCCTCAGTACCACAAGAAGTATAAGGAAGATCAGCGTGGTCCAGAAAATGGTTCCGATTTCGGGTGTAACGATACTCATGGTTTGGTCCTTAATTTTAAAAAAAACGGGCCGCAACCAACCGTTGCGGCATCCGTATGTTTAAGCAATAATTGCAACGACGACGGCAAATAATGCCACACCTTCAATAAGAGCGGCGGAAATGATCATGGCGGTCTGGATCATGGAATATGCCTCTGGTTGCCTGGCAATGGCATCCATTGCCTGGCCTCCGATACGGCCAATTCCCAATCCTGCACCAATCACGGCTAATCCGGCTCCTACTGCTGCTAATGTTCCTGTCATGATACGAATTTTAGTTAAACAATATTGCGATTAAAAAATATTTGGTTAATGTTCTTCTTTTACAGCCAGCCCGATGAACAATGAAGATAAGAGGGTGAACACGTAGGCTTGCAACAGGGCCACCAATAACTCAATCATATCCATAAACAATACAAAGATCACGGTGGCCGGTCCTACAAATGCGATATAAGCCTTAAAAATAAAGATCAAAGATATCAAACTCAGAATGATGATGTGCCCCGCTGTGATGTTTGCAAACAGACGGATCATCAATGCAAAAGGTTTGGCAATTACACCAATCAGTTCCACCAGGGGCATGAGTGGTAGTGGCACCTTCAGCCACCATGGCACACCCGGTGTATTGAATACGTGCCGCCAGTAATGCTTGTTTCCACTGAAATTGGTAATCAGCATGGTACATGCTGCCAGCGTAAAGGTTACAGCAATATTCCCGGTTACATTGGCCCCGAACGGAAAAAAGGGTATGATCCCGATCAGATTGTTGAACCAGATGAAAAAGAAAGCGGTCAACAGGTAGGGCATATATTTTTCATGCTTCTCCTTTCCGATGGTGACCACAGCAATGTCATCGCGGATAAACAGGATCAATGGCTCCAGAAAGCCCTGAAGGCCCTTTGGTTCTGAAATACCCGATTTCCGGTACGATCGTCCCAACGAAATAAATAACCACATCAACAAGCCTGCAGCCAGCAACATGGTGAATACAATTTTTGTGATCGAAAAATCAAGCGGCTTATATATCTCACCGCTTTCGAGGTGTTCCACGATCTTACCTTTTAGCTCTCCTTCTGTTTCAATTTTAAAATCCCTGTATGTATGACCGTGCGCCAATTTGGATGAGAGAAACATGTGAAATCCCGAAAATTTACTATACAGGATGACGGGCAGGTATACCGACACATGATGCCCGTCGGGCAGGGTGAGTATATGAAACTCATGTGCATCGGCGATATGATCGAGAATGTATTCACTGGGATTGAAAGCTTCTTCTTCATGCGCTATTTCCGTATCGGGATCGGATGCGGATAGATCATTCAATGGAAACCACAAAAAAAGTCCAATGAGACAGAAAATCGTGTGTATTTTAAAGCGTCTTACCAATTATAATTGTTTATTTTTCAGGGTTTTAACCATTACAATCAGCACGTAAAAAGTGAAGGCTAAATATAGGACAAAAAACGCAATTATATAATCCATTGACAGATTTTTTGTGATCAAAGAAAAGACCACCAGGTAAATCAGATAGAGAATAAATTTTGCTGAAATGGATGCGAAAGTATAGAGGATTCCTTTTCTGGGTGATTTCTCAAGACCCCTGAAAAAGAACCACAGGACGGCCTGGCCCACAATAAATATATAGGAGAGGGTGACCGCATATTCTGTGAAAATCAGTTTGGTATCCGCCTTCGCAGTAAATCCCCAGCCACAAAAAAACAGGATAATAAAAAGGAAAAAGAGATACAGATGGTATTTCAAAACGCAGGCTACTTTTTTAATAGGTCTTTTAAAACAACATACAGTGCGGTTCCAACACCAAGGAGAGATAATACCAGTGTAAAGACCGGGAATTCCCACCTGATTTTTTCGTCTAATTTGACACCTCCAAATGCACCTGCAAAGATGATCAGGCCCATTTGAAAAACCAATCCGGAATACCTGGCGTAATTATTTAGCGGTGCTGATTTCAGGTTCCGCGACGGGTTCTTTGGTGTCTTTGAATTCTTTTCGGGCTTCTTTTGAGGAGACGACATCATCGCTCATTGAACAATTACCTGTAAATCGCGAACCGGGTTCAATGGCCAATTTGCTGGTATTGATATCTCCGTTCACCTGGGCTGAAGTTTTTAGTGAGAGAAGTTGTGTTACATTTATTTTCCCTTCAATAGTTCCTTCCAGATCGGCATTTTTACAAAAAATTTCACCCTTAACTTTACCGGATTCGCCGATCACGACCTTGCCCTTTGTGAATAAATTTCCATTGAGAACTCCATCGATACGAATGTCACCATTGGAGTTGACATCGCCTGTAATTTCAGTTCCAACGCCAATCATGTTAATGACGTTATTTCCATTCTCATTGTTTTTTGCCATGGCCATTATCCTGTTTTTTGAATTTCTATTTGATTTAACACTGAACAAAGATACGATATTATGCATTCAACCCGACGATTTATTTCTATTTCAAAAACTAAAACAGACGTCATTTATTGTCCGGATTATTAATTTCCATAGGCCCATTTCAGATATATGGCTCCCCAGGTAAATCCGCCACCGAAAGCTGCCAGGATCACATTGTCGCCTTTCTTGAGTTTATCTTCCCATTCCCATAAGCACAGGGGTATCGTGGCTGTCGTGGTGTTTCCATAGCGCTCAATGTTGATCATGACCTTTTCCGGATTCAATCCCATGCGTCGGGCGGTGGCATCAATGATCCTCATGTTGGCCTGATGGGGCACCAGGTATGCCAGGTCATCCGCGGTCAGTTTATGTTTTTCCATGAGCTCCACGGATACATCCGCCATTTTGGTCACCGCAAATTTAAAAACGGCCTGCCCTTCCTGGTATACAAAATGCTCGCGGTTTTCAACCGTTTCAAAAGTGGCCGGACGCTTTGAACCACCGGCTTTCATGTGCAGGTGGTGCCGTCCCAGCCCATCCGTTCTGAATATGTGGTCAACGATTCCCACATCTTCAGTGGTGGGCTCCAGGAGTACTGCGGTACCGGCATCACCAAAGAGAGGACAGGTGGTGCGGTCCGTATAATCAATGATAGAGGACATCTTGTCGGCCCCTATCAACAGAACTTTCTTGTATTTTCCAGACTCAATGTATCGGGCGGCGGTGGACATCCCGAATAAGAAATTCGAGCAGGCCGCCTGTAAATCGTAGGCAAAGGCATTCACAGCGCCGATCTGTGAA
>Ga0209536_100010415_pt1 | contig 13721 bp, 9 predicted proteins | sample DeeMarSeWOR28_12_FD_187461 | JGI IMG/M metagenome (GOLD analysis project Ga0209536, IMG submission 187461) | Marine sediment microbial communities from White Oak River estuary, North Carolina - WOR-2-8_12 (SPAdes) (version 2) | ecosystem: Environmental > Aquatic > Marine > Intertidal zone >...
TGGTCTTCTGGCTGATCGCCGGCGTCTCTTTCGGGCTGAAGTGGCTCCAGATGGAGACCGATGATCGCGCCGTCATCCTTCAGGAAGAATTAGATGTTCTCGCCGGACCCGATGTGAAAGACACGGTCCTTTTCAAACTCCACGAAGGGACCATTGTGCACCAGGGGAGGTCAGAGGAAGGCTGGTCTTTGATTCGCCTCGAGGATGGAAAGCGCGGCTGGGTAAAAGCTGAAGCCATTGAGAGTGTAACGCGGAATTTGCGGCAGGAGAGAAACATCGAATCCTGAAACGAACAGTGAAGAGCCTCATTTTTGAGCGACGATGACGGAAAATCCCTCCTGTAACTGGGGCGGAGCAGGCACAAAACCTTTCTTCTCAAGAAAAGCCCGAACCTGGCCCGCACCGAGGCGCAGCTTTCTGTAAGCGGACTTTTTCAAGATCCACCCCGAATCGCCCCTTAGAAATATCATATCGTGGACTCTCACATGAGTCTCTTCATACTCTAGGAACGCAGCCATCAGCTTGTCTTCATCGGTCCTGACCGGAATGATCCGTTCTGTGCCTTGAAGCTCTTTTGTAAGGTCCCGGAAGGCGAGGACTAAAGTCCCCCCGGGTTCCAGATTCCTGTAGACATTTTCCAACAAGGCCATCACACCGTCAACCGTGGGGAGGTGGGTGAGGGTGTCTCCCATACAGACCGCGACCTCAAAAGGCCCTCTGCCTGAATAGATCTCATGATCGAGCATATCCCCCTGAACACCATCTACGGCCAGCCCTTCACTTCGGCCTCGTAATTCCTCCAGCAAACTTGCACACAGATCAATGCCAACGACCTCGAACCCGAGCTTGGCCAGGGCAACGCACTGAAAGCCCGGACCACAGCCCAGATCGAGCGCCCTCCCACTCGAGCGGGGCGTCAGGCCGGCTCGTTGAAAAAGATCTATGTTTTCCCGAACTTTGGTATCATAATCTCCGCACATCCAGGTGTAGTGTTCCGCCAGCAGTTTGTCGTAGTGTTCCTTGACCGACGCCATCATTTTTTTCCTCCAACACAGTCTGATCACGGTGCGACGAGACGACTTCCCACCAAACCTTTGTGTCTGCTGAGATCAATAGGAAATCAGACTAGTTGATCTATCAATACGGTCAATCAGAAAACCTTTCCAGACCGGGAACCTGAGATTGACTGACGGGCTGACAAAACCAATCTTGATCCGCTCCAAGATGCAAAGCGGTTGGCGAAAAAAAGAGTAAACGGAGAATGCTGGAGGGTGAACAGTTGCAGAACCATCGCCTGATCCGTTTACCGTTCACCATTGACAGGAGTTTCCCCATTTTTTCGGGACGAATAGAGCAACACCCACGGCCAAGTGGGAGGCTGCGAAACAACGAGCATCTGAGCCACCGCTATTTCGGCTATCTCAGCCTGGCAAAGGCCAGCAGAGAGATGTGGCGCTTTCTCCACCGGAACACTGCCATCAATGGCGCGAATTGCTCGTTGTGGAGCAGCCTTTCACTTGGCCGATTGCAACGCATTTTCACTTTCGAACTGCACATAACCTCACAGATCACCTGAATCCACAACCAGCAAACATCATTTTTTCGGGAAACTCCTGTCACCACTGACCGTTTACTGTCCATTTCTACTCTGTTATTCTTCACTTTAAATTTCTCGACTGCCACTCATTGAGTCAGACATGGATGCCGCCTTAATCGTTGTTGCCAAAAAACCGGTACCGGGTTTTAGCAAGACTCGCCTCTGCCCGCCCCTCACGCCCGCGGATGCCGCTGAATTCTATCGTTGCCTGATGCTGGACACGGTGGAACTCGCCGGCAAACTGGACATCGCTGACCACACCCTCGCCTACACGCCGCCGGACGCACTGTCCTATTTTCGGAGCCTGGCGCCAGACGGTTTTAGACTGGTGAAACAGCAAGGCGCCACCCTGGGGGAGCGTTTAGCCAATGCGCTGGACCACCACTTCAAGCTGGGCTACAGGCGGGTGGCGATCATGAACAGCGACGGGCCTACGCTGCCCCCCGTCCACCTGAAGGAAGCGTTTTCCGGATTGGACCATGCGGACATCACCCTGGGGATGGGCCACGATGGCGGCTACTACCTTATCGGCATGAAGCGACTTCAGCCAGAGCTGTTTCAGGGAATCGCCTGGAGCACCGAAAGGGTTATTCCCCAGACCATTGATATCTGCCGCCGATTGGGCCTGACGGTGCACCCACTACCGGAGTGGTACGATGTAGATGTGGCAGCAGACCTGGATCGTCTCTGTCATGACCTGGCGCAGAATCCCACATGGGCGCCACGCACTCATGCTTTTCTGAAGCTTTTGGGCAAGGTTTGAAATGTGGCACAACTGTCTATCTTCTATCAACAGTTTTCACCGTTCACTTTAGAAAAACTCCGGTTTTGAATGTAAAAGCAATTCTGGGACAGAACACTAGGAGGTCTTCAACACATCGGCGGCTTGAAGACTCTGGCGCTCAATTTTCGACCGAATGGCCGAGTGTGCCGGCTTTTTCAGTTCCGGGTCTTTCTGCACCAATGCCAGGGCGGCCCGACGGGCAGCGGTCAATGTATCCGCATCCCGCACCAGGTTGGCAAACTTGAGATCCAGGAAGCCAGCCTGCTGCACGCCGATTAGATCGCCGGGGCCTCGCAGCCGCAGATCTTCTTCGGCTATCTGGAAACCATCTTGGCTCTGCTCCATGACGGCCAGCCGCTGCCGGACTTCAGCACCACCCCCTTCGTGAATCAGAAGGCAGTAGGAGGGATGGCTGCTGCGTCCCACTCGGCCGCGCAATTGGTGCAGCTGAGACAGACCGAATCGCTCTGGATGTTCGATCATCATAACCGTCGCATCGGCCACATCAATGCCCACCTCGATGACCGTAGTGGACACCAGGAGGTGTAACTCTTTGTTGGCGAAAGCCGCCATGACCTGTTGTTTTTCCTCAGGAGCCATGCGGCCGTGCAACATGGCCATTTTGATGTGAGGGAAGACCTCCTTCTGCAGATGCTCCGTCATCGTGGTGACATCCCTGAGATCTGACTTCTCGGATTCTTCGACCAGTGGGTAGATGATGTAGGCCTGATGACCCAAGCTCAATTCCCTTCTGAGCAAGTCGTAAGCCACCTTGCGTTTTCTTGCCTCGATGATCCGGGTTTCCACTGGAGCCCTTCCCGGCGGGAGTTCGTCAATCACAGAGACATCCAGGTCCCCATATACGGTCATGGCCAGGGTCCGAGGTATTGGCGTTGCGGTCATCACCAGGACATGGGGGCTCCCGCCTTTCTGTCTGAGGGTCAGCCGTTGAAGTACACCGAATCGATGCTGTTCATCGATGATCACCAGCCCCAGCCGGTGAAAGGAGATCTGCTCTTGAATTAATGCGTGAGTGCCTATGACCAAACGAGCCTCGCCGCTGGCAATGGCTTCCGTTCTCGTTCGCTTCTCCCTGGACTTCAGCTTGGAGGTAAGTAAAGTGAGGGGTACACCTAACGGTTCTGCATAAGGAAGCAAGTTGACAAAGTGCTGGTGCGCGAGGATTTCTGTGGGGGCCATAATCGCGGCCTGGAAACCATTGGAAACAACGATAAGCGCGCTGAGCAAGGCGACCACGGTTTTGCCGCACCCGACATCCCCTTGAATCAGTCGGTTCATAGCCCGCTTTTTGCCCAGATCATCGGCAATTTCTCTCATGACCCTTTTCTGTGCCCGGGTGAGGCTGAAGGGGAGCAGTTTCCCCACCCTGCGGAGAAAATCTCGATCCAGCACCATGGGATGACCCGTTTCACTCTCCAGCATTGCCCGGCTTCGAATGATTTGGAGTTCCAGGAAAAAGAGCTCTTCGAAGATGAGGCGGCGAAGCGCCGGTGAGTGCTGACGGTGGTCCCGAGTCTCCGGAAGTTCAGTGGGGAAGTGGACCTGGCGCAGGGCGGTTTGCAGATCAGGGAGTTTGAAATAATCACGAACTGCCTCGGGTAATGTCTCCGGGACCCGAGATACAAAGGTGCTCACCACCTCCTTCATAATGAGGCGGTAGGACCTGGAGGCAACACCGGGGATGGGGCTGTAGCGCGGTACGATAGCGCCCGCTTTTTCCTCAGCCGCCTCGTCGATTTCCTCCAGCTCCGGATGATGAATCTCCAGTTGCCGGCCAAAGACGCGCAAGGTCCCGCTCACCCTGAGTTTCCCCTTGAAACGTTGAAAGCGCTGGGTGAGCCAGCGGCCGTAATGAAACCACTTGGCTGTGACCAGGCCGGTTCCATCGCTCAAGGTCGCCTCGAATATCTTGCGGCGGCGGTAGCGAACCTCCTGAGCACCCAGGACCTGGGCCACGAAACTGACATAGTCCCCGGGTCGCAGCCGGCTGATTTGTACTCCGCCCCGCTGGTCCAGGTAACCGAGGGGCAGGTTGAAGAGCAGATCTTCGACGGTCACGAGCCCCTTGGCTTTCAGGTATCGCGCCAGTCGCGGTCCAACGCCCTTTATGGTTTCTACAGGCTGAAGGAGTGCCGAGTCAGACGCACTAGTGCGGGATGTTTGCTCGGACATGTATACATTTCTCCAATCAGTCCATGGAGTTACCACAAAGGGGCCGAAAGGGCAACCTAACCAGCGGGCAGCCCCTCGACAACCTCAGGGCAAGGAAGCAGCAGGCAGCCGGACTGAGAACCAGTTCGTTCGCAGCTGGAAAGCCGCTGCTACGGGGTAACGGTGCTGCAGTTATGGTTGTGGGAGCGGCTTTCCAGCCGCGATTCTATCAACGCAGCTTCAAAACAAGGTGAGCTGCTTCTCTCTGGGAGGTTTTTTTTTGACCGTGGGCAAGGAAACCTCTTCGAGGCAGTGGGTGGGGATCTCCTTGATGAATTGTGAAGGCTGGCTGGTGCGCTGTTCTCCGTAGAGGTACCGTCGGTTTGCGGATGAGAGCACCAGACGATGGCGGGCTCGGGTCATGGCCACATAGAACAGCCGCCGTTCCTCCCGGAGGGCTTCTTCCCCCTGGTTCTTGTGCGCAAGGGGGAGGAGATTCTCCTCCACCCCACAGACAAAGACCACCGGGAACTCCAACCCTTTGGCTGCGTGCATGGTCATGAGGGTTACCGCATCAGCCCGGGGGTCGAAAAAATCGCCCGCCCGCCACTGGGAGAGATCCTCCAGGAATGCGGGTAGGGCCTCTATTGCCGGCTTATCCGCATGCATTGCAGCGAGTATGTGGAGCCATCTGAATCTCTCTGCGGCCAGGTCTCCACTTTCCTGAAAATGTTGTCGCAGCCCGGTCTCTTCCCAACCTGTGGCTAGAGCTTCCGGCAACCGCATGCGGGCAAGTTTGCTCTGCAGGGATTCAATGGTGCGGCGTAGAGAATCCATCGCTGCCTGATGACGAACGGGAAGCTCCAGGTTCCTGCTGGACAGCCGCAGGATCCGCCAGGGAGGGATACCTTTGCCAATCTCCAGATCAAGCCACTGCCGGGTTTTTTCTCCCAGACCTCGCGGGGGCAGGTTGAAAATGACCTGGAGGTCCTTGACCCTAGTCGTATCCATGGCAAAGGAAAGGTAGGACAGCAGCCCATCTACTGCCGGGTTGACGTAAGGTGGTTTTTCCCCGACCAACTGGTAGGGAATACCAGCGCGTGCAAGGGGTTCTGCCAGGTGGCGGCTCTGTGCATGGGTCCGGTAGAGCACAGCAAAATCACCGAAACCGTACTCTGTTTCCTCTGGGGTATCCGCGTCACCGGACTGATAGATGCGGTAGTGGCTACTCCCGCCCACGAGCCGTTCAATTTCAGACACCACAAACCGACCCTCCTCGCTTTCATCAGCGAACCGACCCGAACGAACAAGGGAGCCGGGATCATTCTCGCTCCAAAGCTCGCAGGTCAGCGGGTTCGCGTTGTGAGAGATGACACCGCCGGCCGCTGTTAGGATGTGTTGAGTGGAACGGAAGTTTTGCTCCAACTTGATCACAACGCCGTCGGGATGGTCTTGCTGAAACCGATGGAAAATCTTGACATTTGAACCGCGGAAGCCATAGATGGATTGATCCGTGTCGCCGACGACGCAGAGGTTCCGGTGGGGTGAAGTCAAGAGTTGCAGCCAACGGTACTGAGCTTCGTTCACGTCCTGGAATTCATCCACCACAATGGTCCGGAAAAGACCCTGGTGGCGCGAAAGCAACTGCGGTGACTCTTCCCAGCGTCGCACCAGGGTGAAGATAAGGTCGTCAAAGTCCAGAAAATGACTCTCCTGCAACCTGCTCTGGTATTGATGATAAACTGTGGCCAGCTGCCCGTGGCAGTCGAGGACGAGATCTTTAGGAGAAAGCAGCTGGCTCTTGGCCAGGGATATTTTACGAAGGGTTTCTGAGGGTTGCCATTCAGGGCTTGACAGGCTTTGCTCATGGAGAATTGTCTTGATGGTTTCCAGTTGTCCGCTCTCGGGCAAGATTTCAAATTCAAGCGGGGTTTCAGCACTTTCTCGAAGCATTGTAGCAGAGAGAGCGTGGAATGTACCTATACGGACTTTCCGGGTCGCGGTAGATTCGCCCAAGAGGGTCTCCAAACGGCCAGCCATTTCCGCTGCAGCCTTGCGAGTAAAAGTTACCGCCATAACCTGATGGGGCTGTACGGATCCTTTCTCGATGAGACAGGCGACTCGGTGAGTAATGATTCTCGTCTTTCCGGTTCCAGCCCCGGCCAGGATCAAGAGAGGGCCGCTAACGTGTTCCACAGCCAATCGCTGAGCCTCAGTGAGATGTTCTGCCATCTTAAAACAGTCCCAACTGGCCGGATAGTTGCTCTCGTTCATTGCCATCGAAGACCCGGATGGTGCCGAATTCGCCGTCGTATCCGGGGTAGATGCTTACATGCCCCGACCGGACTCTGCTAATGGCCTCAGAAAGGAGACCTGAACCGGCCTGGCGAACACTTTCAAGTTCGGCTTCTAACAACACGTGGTGTTCATTCCCCAATTTACTCAACAGGTCAAGGTAGGCCCCAGCCACTTTCTTGCTGTTGATCCCGACTTGCTCCACTTCGGCAATGATTTCCATAAGGGGAATGACGGAGCGGTAAGGTCGGGCTCCGGACGGACGGTTTCCATCTGGCAGGTCAGCCAATTCCTCCACTCGGTGCATAACCCCAACCGTCACTTTGCTGTTGCACTTGGGGCAGCGTCCGCCATTCATTCTGCTCTCTTCGGGGGAAAGCCGGACGCCGCAGGGGCGATGGCCGTCATAGTGATATTTGCCTTCTTCTGGAAAGAATTCCAAAGTACCCAGGAACTCGGGACTGTCTGGATCAGAGATGGCTGCCATGATGGCTTTATAAGAGAGATCGGTGTCGAATAGATTGGCCTCTCGCATTAGCTTGGCGGGGGAATGAGCGTCGGAATTGGAGATCAGTCGGACGCTGTCCAAGAACGAGAGTCTCCAGTTCATGGGTGGATCAGAGGAGAGACCGGTCTCGATGGCGGGAATCAGCGGGGTCAAGCCCTCGAAACATTCCTCCAGGCTGTCAAAGCCCGATTTGGCGCCCAACACGGAAAAGTGAGGGGTCCAGGCATGGGCGGGAACAAGCACGGCCTCATTGGAGGTGTCTTTGACGATTCCAAGCAAATCCCTGGCATCCAGCCCTAGAATAGGGCGGCCGTCTGACTTGATGTTGCCAATGCGGACCAGCGCAGCTTGCAGTCTGCGCGCACGGTCCATGTCGGGCAGGAAGACAAGATTGTGAACTTTTCGGGTGCGGCCGTTCTTCTTGTAAATGCTGCTGATTTCTGCGCTGAGAAGGAACCGCACCTCCGCCTGACAGCGGTTGGGAACCGTTGCGTCCACAGGTGGCGCCAGATCTGTTTTGAGCTTGTAAAGACCGGGTTCTGCGGGCTCGAGTTTTTCTTGGAGTTCGTCCAGCCAACCCGGATGGGCGCAATCGCCAGTTCCAACTACCGTGACCCCTTTGAGTTGCGCCCACCGATGCAAACTCTCGGGTTCCATCGCCTTGCTGGTGGCCACCGAGTAGCGGGAGTGGATATGGAGGTCAGCGATGAAGCGCATAGCTGGTTTCCAGTCTTTAATTCATAAATGAGGAATTTGCTTCATCCCGTTCCGGGACTCGGTCCCACCCCTTAGGGCGGGTTCCCAGTTTCCGCAAGGTCAAGGAAATCAATGGATTGCGCGGAACCGTACTCAAGTGCGCCGCACAAGAAATCCCGCAGATTGATCCGCCTGAGGCGGAGAAAAAAGCCAGTTATTTATTTAAGGATGGAAACTCGTTGCTAGCCAAACGTGAATCGTCTAGTGGCCGGCCCCGCCGACCTTGTCAGGACGCTCATGAGAAGCCGCGGCTGCCGCACCCAGTTGCTGAAGTCGAACTGTCAAACCTTCCGGAAGAGGAGCCGCAGGCAAAAGAGGAGAGCAAACGCTCAACCTGATCGGCCCCGCAATGCGGGCACGCGGGTAAGGGATCGTCGGATCGAAAAAGCAGAGTTTCGAAACAGCGGTCACAGCAGCAGCAGTGATATTCGTAAATGGGCATGGTCTACCTCTGTGGATGTATCGTTGCAGAATATATTAAGCATTCACCATCAGGTGATCAAGTCCGGGGCCGTCTGGGCCGCCGCATAGCTTCCAATTTGACGCGAATTATCTGAAAAAATGCCACGATTTGACCCGGGATGCAATGGTGTTTTTCCATAAATGATCCGAAGGTCCTTCCATTGAAGCTCAGACCGCACCCAAGCCCACCAAGACTGTGACTCGCCCAATAGGTCGATCTCTCTCATTTGGCGTGGCGGGTCTTGTTTCGCAGATCATTCGTGTGAGCGCATCAGTTGACTTTCCATTCAAAGTTTTCTAACGTGGTCTGGTAAATATCTCGATTGGCTTACAACCTCAACAGGGAGCTGCAATCCGTGGATTCAGTCGCAGTTCGCCCAAGGGGAATATTGGCATGATGGAACCCTGGAATGGTGGGTTCAAGGCAGCAAGGCCGATCTAATATTGATCTCCGGATCGTGTAACCCCCAATACTCCACCGTTCCATTGTTCCAGCATTCGCTGTCAGCCCCACAGGACATCTGTAGTCTGGGCAAAACCGAGAGATTTTGGGCTTGAGAGAATGCCGGCAAACCTCCCCCCTGATTACTTTGAAGCTGAAAAACGCTACCGCGCGGCCAAGACACCTGCCGAGAAGATCTCCTGCCTGGAAAACATGCTAACCATCATGCCGAAGCACAAGGGCACGGACAAACTGCGGGCTGATCTTCGCAGGCGGATCTCCAAACTGAAGACCTCATCTCAGACCAAGAAGAGTCCAGGCAAGCGTGATTCTGCTTTCCGCATCGACAGGGAAGGGGCAGGACAGGTGGTGGTCGTGGGTCCTGCCAATGTGGGAAAATCAGCCCTGGTAGCGATTCTGACGAACGCCAACCCGGAGGTGGCTGATTTTCCTCTGACCACATGGAGGCCAACCCCCGGAATGATGCCGGTGGAGAATATCCAGATTCAACTGGTGGATACTCCGCCACTAAACCGGGACTATGTGGAACCAGAATTGCTGGATCTGATCCGTCGTTCAGACCTCGTCCTTCTGGTTGTGGACCTCACTACCGACCCGATACAGCAATTGAAGGACACGGTTGCTTTGCTTGAGGAACACCGCATGGTGTCAAGTCACTTGCGGGATGGCTATACAGAGGAGCGAGCCGTGACCTTTATTCCTTTTTTGGTGCTGGCCAACAAGAACGATGACGAAAACACTGAGGAGAATTTCGAGATTTTTTGCGAGTTGCTCGAAGGCGACTGGCCTGTGCTCACGGTCTCTGCCAGGACCGGACGCAATCTCGAACTCTTGAAACAGACTTTGGTCGAGCGGCTGCAAATCATTCGCGTTTATTCCAAAGCTCCTGGAAAGGAACCTGATCTTACCGCCCCGTTTGTTCTGAGAAAGGGAAGCACCGTGCAGGATTTTGCGGGCAAGGTCCACAAAGATTTTGTCGAGAAACTTAAAATCGTCAAGGTTTGGGGCGATGCGGTTTATGATGGCCAGATGGTGCAGCGTGACCACACGCTCCAAGATGGCGATGTGGTGGAACTCCATATTTAACCCTTCGAACCTTGAAATTCATCATCATCCAGTCCGATACCCCCCTCGAGTGGTTTGCCAATCCCCCCAGCCGCTATGGCCTGAGAGAGTTTTTTCGGTCTTTCGGAATTTGCTTGGATGGCAGAGAAAACCACGGGTCTGGCCAGGGCAAGCTGCTCCACAAAGCAGCATATTCGCCACTTAGTGCACGCCTAGCGCTTAGCGCAGAGCGAATTCAGGCTCTTTGTCTCACAGCTCCCCCCGGCCTGGCAAAGTCAAGGCAGAGAAACGAGGGTCATAGACGTTCATCCAAGCAAATTTCGAAAGAACGGTTTTCCCCCTGATTCGCTAGCCCGTGTGTTTTGTGAATGGCCCACGCGAGACCGTCAATATGGGCGTGTCACCGGGCAGCAGCGCGCAGCGCAACTGCGTGAGTCACGTGCAAGGCTCGGACCCACCGATCCTTAGCAGGGAGATTGAGCAGAGGACGGCCGGAGGGATGCTCATATGCGCGATCGGCTTGGGGGATTCATGAGACATGCGGGGTGGGTCAGCAAGACTTGTGATTTTATTCTCCTTGACAGCAAGACAGATAATGCTTAATTACTCCTACTGGATTGCTAGTTTTTCTTTCGACGAACATAGAATTTTGTGTCCCTGGTTTCATGGAAGAAGCAGCCTCAGGCTGAATCTCGTGATAGGAGTTTGTTGACATGGCTTTGTGTATTCCCAAGCATTCAAGGGCCAATGAAGATAGCAGTGAAATGTTTGAGCGTCAAGCAGAGATGCTGGATGAGCTACTTTCCGGAAAACTGCTCGAGGCGGATTGCCTGGAAGAGCTGGTTTGCAGGGAAGAAAATTTCCCGAGGGCTGGGGAGGCGGACGCAGATGACTGCGCGGACTTGAGCAGTGATCGCAGTGACTCTGTGGAGAAAACTGACACAGGTCAAGCTGATGGGTCAAGAGACAAATCTGCCGCCAGTTTTGTAGATTCCAATACCAGCGAGGAAGACCTATTTCAGGGAGACCTCATCAGTTGCTATCTCCAAGAAATTTCTCGCTTTCCATTGCTTTCCCCGGAACGAGAGATTGAGCTGGCCAAAACCATCAAAGAGGGACAAGAGGCGCTGGTAGCTTTAATTTGGGATGAGCGTGCAGAGAAGTGCAACTTCACCGGCCTGCGCCACCAGTTGCGCAAGTGGCAAAATGATTCGGTAAATTATCCGGGACTGAGAGAGAAGATGCTGGAGCATGCTCTGGAAGCTTTGAAACGGGTGGCGGCTCGGGAGGATGCCACCGAGGATCACCGGCAACTGCTTGCCGAGGCTCTAGAGATTGCTCAAAGGATCGATACGGCCAAGAATGAGATGGTCGAGGGTAACCTGCGTTTGGTATTGAGCATCGCCAAGCGACATCGAAGTCGAGGTTTGAGTTTTCTCGATCTAATCCAGGAGGGGAACATGGGCCTCCTAAAGGCTGTGGCTCGCTACGACTACACCAAGGGGAACCGTTTCAGCACCTACGCCACCTGGTGGGTGCGCCAGAGCATCATTCGCGGGATCTACGACAAAACCCGGACCATCAGGCTGCCAGTGCATTTCATTGAAATGAAGAGCTACTTTTTCAAGATTTTCTATGAATTGATGAAAGAGTTCGGCAGAGAACCGACCCCCATGGAGATTGCCGAGAGCAGCGGCTTGAGTTTAGAGAAAGTAATGATGATTATTCAGCTGTCCAGCAACCCAATCTCCCTAGAGGCGCCTTTGGGAAGCGAGGAGCAGCGGCTTGGAGATTTCATTGCCGATGAAGAAGCCGTTTCACCGCTAGAGGATGTGAGCAAACAAGAATTAATGGAGGCCACCGGCGAGGTCCTGGGAACCCTTTCCAGTCGAGAAGAAACAATCCTCAAATCTAGATTCGGCATTGACGGCAGGCCTACCGAGACCCTCAAGACTATAGGGAAACGTTTCAGTGTGTCCAAGGAGCGAATAAGGCAGATAGAGAAGAAGGCCATTCGCAAGTTGCGCCACAGTTCTCGGGGTGAGCGTTTAAGAAGTTTTGTCGATTAGTTTTTATCCCGACTCTGCGATTCATGGTCGGAGTTCATAGAAAGCTTTGCGCAGGCTGGATGCTTGACAACGGGAGCAAAATCATAATACAAGGGGGCTAAGTTGGGGTCGAAGCTCCTGATTTAATAAAGCACAGCTAATTCGTAAGCACGTCCAACAGGCCACGAAGGCTTACCGGAAACTAGATGAAGGTAATCTTTGTGGCCTTTTTTTGTGGTCGACTGAGGATCGGAAGAACCGCATTTTACAACTTTCAGGAACTTTATTGCGGATTATTTGTGAATTCCGGGCTAAGCCTGCTAGTCCAGCTTAGGAGAAAGAGATGAAGAGGTTCGCAGGGAAGGTTCTATTGATCAACTGTCTGGTCTTGTTCGCATCGACGGTTGCCGTGGCTCACTTCGGCATGATCATTCCATCGGATGAGATGGTGATGAAAGGAGAAAGCAGTGACGTGAGCTTACGGCTCATGTTCTGGCACCCATTTGAGGGTGTCGGCATGGAACTCGCAAAGCCGGTAGAATTCGGGGTGGTGGTCAATGGCGTGAAAAATGACCTGCTGAACACCCTCAGTTCCCAGAAGATCAAAGGACGTGCGGCCTGGATGACAAACTACAGGATCAAGCGTCCAGGCCTTTATGTCTTTTATATGGAGCCGCAGCCCTACTGGGAACCAGGGGAGGACAGTTACATCATTCATTACACCAAGACGGCGATCGCGGCCTATGGTTACGAAGAGGGCTGGGACGAACCCATAGGTATGAAAACCGAAATCGTACCTTTGAGCCGTCCTTTCGGGCTTTATGCAGGCAATGTGTTTCAAGGTGTGGTTATACTCAAAGGCAAGCCGGTGCCATACGCTGAGGTGGAGGTGGAATATTTTAATGTGGATGGGAGGTTCTCGGCCCCCACCGATTATATGGTAACCCAGACCACCAAGGCTGACTCCAATGGAGTTTTTACCTATGCTGTGCCCAAAGCAGGATGGTGGGGTTTCGCTGCCCTCTCCACTGATGACCGGCTGATTAAGGGCAAGGATGTGGAAATCGGCGCTGTTTTATGGGTGAATTTTCATGAGATGAAATAGGTTTGTTGGACGAGAGAGAGTAGGCTGCTATAGTAGTCATGAGCCCAGAACACTCGCTTTCTACGACAGACTAGTTCGTGTCCATCCGGAAACTCCGGATGACACGAACTTAAGTTTCCAGTTCATAAATGAGGAATTGGCTTCGTCCCGTTCCGGGACTCGGTCCCACCCCTGCGGGGCGGGTTGGCAGTTTCTGCAAGGTCAAGGAAATCAAGGGATTGTGCGGAACCGCACGCAAGTGCGGAGCAGAAGAAATCCCGCAGATTGACACAGAGATTGCGGAAAAGGGGTATTTATGGATGGAAACTAGTGTTCTGTCACAGAATTACTTTTACATTCAAAAGCAGAGTTTTTCTACGCTGAAGGTTGAAAACAGCTAATAGAAGATTCGTCCACAGAGTGGGCATTCACCTGCTATGTGGATCACCCCCACCCTCACCCTCCCCCGTCAGAGACTGTGTCGTAA
>Ga0209536_100010416_pt1 | contig 13720 bp, 14 predicted proteins | sample DeeMarSeWOR28_12_FD_187461 | JGI IMG/M metagenome (GOLD analysis project Ga0209536, IMG submission 187461) | Marine sediment microbial communities from White Oak River estuary, North Carolina - WOR-2-8_12 (SPAdes) (version 2) | ecosystem: Environmental > Aquatic > Marine > Intertidal zone >...
CGACAGCGCCGGGCCGTCCGCGCCCGTCGGACCCATGGGGGCCTTCTTCAGATCTCTGATCCTGCCGGGCTGGGGACAGGTCTCGGTGGACCAGCCGGGTCGGGGCGCGTTCTACTTCGCCATGGAGGCCGGCAGCCTGTGGATGCTGTTCAAGACCAACGCGAAGCTGAATGCCGCCAGGAAGTCCAATCCGCGCAACGAGGATCTGATCGCCGCGCGTGAAGCCCAGTTCGAGGACTGGGCGGCGCTCGCCGTGTTCTGGGCACTGTTCTCGGGAGTGGATGCCTGGGTGTCGGCGCAGCTGTGGGACTTCAAGGGCGAAGTGGTGCCTCCGCCGGATGGATCACCCGGCGCCGCGTTCCAGTACAGCGTGCCGATCGGTCCCTGACGGGTAGGCTGCCTCGTACAGCACATCGACGGCCGGATTCGGGCCGGTGTCCGCGAGGCCGAGGACACGAACGCGGTCGGCCTCGAATTCCGCCCAGCTGCAGTGCTGGACCCAGTCCCCGGAATTCACGTAGAAGCGCCCCGGCACGATCTCGCGGATCTCGGGCACGTGACAGTGCGCCAGTGCCGCGACCTCCACCTCCGGCGCGGCCTCGAACTGCGCCGTCGTCCACTCGTGGAGCCGTTCGGAGCGTCCCAGTGACTCGGCGTCGGGCGTCCCGCCGTGCCGGCTTTCGGTCCGACTGACGACGCGAATGATCCCGGCCGAAAGGTCCGGGTGGAGCCAACGGAACGCAGCTCGCGCGGGCCGGCCCCGAATGACTTTCTTGAGCGCCTTGTAGCCGAGGTCTCCGCTTCCGAGGCCGTCGCCGTGCGCGAGGATCGCCTGCCTCCCGCCGAGCGTGGTGCGCACCGGACCATCGAGGAGTTCGATGCCGATCTCCTCCGTGAGGAACGAGCCCCCCCAGAAATCGTGATTTCCCGCCACGAGACGAACCCGTACCCCTGAATCCACCAGCGAGCGAAGGATACGCAGCACGGAGAAATGACGGCGCTGGATCACGGTCCCGTACTCGAACCAGAAGTCGAACAGGTCGCCGTTGATCACGAGGTCCCGCGTACGGTCCCCGATCCCGGAGAGGAAGGCCCGGAAGGCTTCCTCGTGCGCCGGCGGGGCGGCGCCGAGATGGGCATCCGATACGATGAGCGTGCCATTTGTATCCATCGGCGACAGTATAGAGCACGACTGCGAATGAGGCGACACGGTATCAGAGGAGCACGCGACGGCATGGAAGCAGAGCAGATTCCCGGCAGCCGGACCGAGATTCGGGTCCGATACGCCGAGACCGACCAGATGGGTCTCGCACACCACATGAACTACCTCGCCTGGTTCGAGCTCGGGAGGACGGACCTGATGCGGGCGAACGGCCTGTCGTATGCCGAGCTGGAGAAGGGTGGCGTGCTTCTCCCCGTGGCCCGCGCGGAGCTGGACTACCGCAAGGGGGCGGGCTACGACGAGCGGGTCGTGATCCAGTCGCGAGTGCGGGAGGTGCGGAGCCGCGCCGTGATCTTCGCCTACGAGGCCGTCCGCGCCGAGGACGGAGCCTTGCTGGCCAGCGGAACCACGACGCTCGTGTGCACGGATTCGGAGCTTCGCACGCGGCGGATTCCCGAGCCCGCCCTGCGGATCCTGAAGCGCCTCCAGGCAGCCGGAATTTCTTGACCCTGTTTCGGGGCGCCGGTAGCTTGGCGGCACGTTGAACAAGAGATCGCTGCGCCGATTCGGGCTGCTCGTGGCCGCTCTGTCCGTGGCCGCCTGCGCCACCTCCGTGGAAAGCGGCGTCCCGCTCGCCGATCCTGCCGCGATCGCCGCCCGGCTGGGCTCGGAAGTCGCTGCACAGTCTCCTGCGAACATCCGCTTCGCATGGCGCTACGGTGACCGGCGTGGGGATGTCGAGGGCGACGGGGTAGGTCGATTCAACCCGCCCGACAGCCTGCGGATCGACCTGTTCACTTCGGGAGATGTGGCGATGGCCATCGCCACGGCGGGTGGACGGCTCACCTCGCGCGGACAGATCGAAGACGTGGACGTTCCGCCGCGCCCGTTCATCTTCGCGATGGCCGGGATGTTCAGGCCCGATTCGGAATCCGTGCCCCGCGCCTACGTCGCAGGGGGAGATTCGGTCCTGGTATACGGACCGCCGGGAGACAGGACACAGGTGTTCTACCTGAACGGGGGGCGGCTGACGGCAGTGGAAGATCGAAAGGGCGACCGGGTGATGCGAAGGGTCCGGATTGACTGGTCGGGGGGAGGAAGCTGGCCGGTCGAGGCCGAGTTCCGGGACTTCGAGCGGCCCAGTCGGGTGCGGTGGAATATCGAGAAGGTGGAGAGCCCGGTGACGAGACATCCAGGCGAGATCTATGCGCTTCCTTACTCGCAGTAGCTGCGCGGTGGCGCTGCTGTTCGCCGCGGCGGGGTGCAACTATACGCTGTCCGGGGGAGGCGGCCTGCCCTCGCACGTCAAGACGATATACGTGGCCCCTATCGACAATCGTACCACGCAGTTCGCGCTGACAGAAGAAGTGACTCGTGAACTGCTCGATGCCTCCACGGGCCGGTTGGGCGCGCAGTTGGGCCCGGAGGAGTCGGCGGACGCGACGGTGATTACCACCCTGACGCGCTACGACGACACGGCGGTGAACTTCGCGAGTCAGGAGCAGGTGGGAGCGGAAGTGTTTCAGCGGCGGATCCGCCTCTCCGCCAGCGTCGAGATCGTCGACAACACGCGCAACGAGATCATCTGGAGCGGGGGATCAGTGACTGGTATCGGAGAGTACTCGCCCGAGACGGAACTCGAGACCCGGGGACAGGAACTGGCCATCAAGGACCTCGTTCAGAAGATCGTGGACGGAGCGCAGTCCCAGTGGTAGGCGGGGGCCTCCGGCCGGCCGCCGTCCGACGCGGCCCGCGTGCGTTCCGTATCCTGCTCCTGATCGTCGGCCTCGCCGTGCTCGCGGGCCCGTCCGTGGCGGACAGGTCGGGCTCAGCGCTGACGGCCGGTCCGATCCCAACGGTCGCGGGCGTGGCCGCCCACGACCCGTCCTCCCCGTTGCAGGATGCGTCGTCGCAGGAGCATGCGGCATCGGACCCGGGCGATCAGGCTGCCGCGCACGGGGCCGTGGAGGAGCAGGGACACGCAGCCAGTGATGCCGGGCACGGGCCGAAGATCCGCGATGTGTTCTTCGTCCTGATCGCGATCCTGATCAGCGCCAAGGTGTTCGGAGAACTGGCGGAGCGCCGCGGCCAGCCCGCGGTGCTCGGAGAGCTGGTGGCGGGCGTGCTGCTCGGGGCGAGCGTCTTGGGGGTCATACCCGCGAGCGGCGAACTGTACGACATCGTGCACGTTCTCGCCGAGATCGGCGTGGTCCTGCTGCTGTTCGAGATCGGTCTGGAAACGGACCTCAAGGAGATGTTCCGGGTCGGCCCGACTGCGGCGAGAGTAGCCCTGATCGGCGTGTTCCTGCCGTTCCTTCTGGGCTTCCTGTACTGGTATCTGGCGAATCCGTCCATCGGGATCCACCCGGAGGGCATCAGCTTCACGGTCGTCGCGATCTTCGTCGGTGCGACGCTGACGGCGACCTCGGTCGGAATCACGGCCCGCGTGCTCTCCGACCTGAATCGGATGCACACGCCGGAGGCCCGCATCGTGATCGGCGCGGCGGTGATCGACGACGTGCTCGGGATCGTGATTCTCGCGGTAGTGTCGGGGATGGCCGGCGGCGCGGCGCTGGGCGTTCTGTCCGTGAGCAGGATCTTCCTGTTCGCCGTCGGCTTCCTGGTGCTCGCCGTGGTGCTGGGCACCCGCTTCGCCCCCGCGATCTTCGACTTCGTGGACAGGATGCGGGTGCGCGGCGTGCTGCTGGTCGCGGCATTCTGCTTCGCGCTGGCGATCGCGGCGCTGGCCGACCTCGCCGGCTCGGCCATGATCATCGGGGCCTTCGCCGCCGGCCTCGTGCTCTCTTCCACCAACCAGTTCGACGCGGTGGTGGAGCGAGTCGAGCCCGTGGCGGACATCTTCACGCCGATCTTCTTCGTGGCGGTCGGTGCGCCCGTGAACGTGCGACTGTTCATTCCGGGAACCGAGGACTTCGATCTCGGCGTATTGCTGGTCGGGCTGATTCTCACGGTGATCGCCATCATCGGGAAGCTCGTCGCCGGGCTGGGGGTGAGGCGTCCCGATACCTCCAGGCTGCTGGTCGGGGTGGGGATGGTCCCGAGGGGTGAGGTCGGACTGATCTTCGCTTCGATCGGGCTGACGGCCGGCATCCTCTCGTCGTCGGTCTACAGCGCGATCCTGATCATGGTGATTCTCTCCACCTTCATCGTGCCGCCGGCACTGAAGGTCCTGTTCGCGCGCAAGCCCCAGGATTCAGCGCCGGATGCGATCAGTGCGCTCGGGGGCGGCCTCGACGAGACGCTCTATTGAGGGAGTCCGATCGGCAGCCGGCGACGGACTCCTCCGCGAGAGTGCTCCCCGCCGCACTCCTGTTGGAGCGCTTCGGCCGGCCTCGCGACTATCGGCTGGTGTTCAGCAACGGCGTATTCGATCTGCTGCACAGCGGCCACGTGGCCTCGCTCGAGGCGGCTCGAGCACTGGGCGATCGCCTGGTGGTGGCCGTCAATTCCGATGCTTCCGCCCGCCGCCTCAAGGGCCCGGATCGGCCTCTGCAGGCCGAAGCCGATCGGGCCCGGATCCTGGCGGCGCTCAGGTGCGTGGACGCGGTCACGATCTTCGAGGAGGATACCCCGGCCGCCCTGATCGAGTCACTGCTCCCGGATGTGCTGGTGAAAGGCGCCGACTACCGGGCCGAAGAAGTCGCCGGGGCCCCGGCGGTGCTCGCGGCGGGCGGGGAAGTGCGCCTCATCGACCTCGAGGCAGGCCGCTCGACGACCGATCTGGTCAGGCGCATCCGTGAATCTTCGTTGCGTGATGCCCCCGGGTCCGAGTAAATACGAACGGGCGACAGCCCCGAGCCGGGTGTCCGCATCGCGATCGGGGCCCTGACCTCGACCCGTTTCTGGAACGCTTGAGAGGTTGGACGGGACGGCATGCAGACGCAGGGTACGATAGAGCACGGAACACACGACCCGGAGGAGGCCGCGATGCGGACGGATCGCCGAAACCGCCCCGCGGACCTGTTCGAGCTCACCAAGCCGCGAATTACGACCATGGTACTCGTCTCCAGCGCCGCGGGATTCGTGATCGCCAGCGCGGGTCGTCCCGACCTCGCGCAGCTCTGCGTGACGCTGGCGGGTGTGGGACTCGTGGCGGGTGGGACGAGCGCGCTCAATCAGCTGCTCGAGCGCGACGTGGATGCCCGCATGGAGCGAACGAAGGGCAGACCGCTCCCCACCGGACGTGTCACGCCGCGGGCCGCCGCCGCCTTCTCCAGCGTAATCTCGCTTGCGGGCATCGTGCTTCTGGCGCTGGCGGTGAACCCGCTTACGGCGGTCCTGGCGAGCGTGGCGCTGCTCAGCTACGTGCTCGTCTACACGCCCCTGAAGCAGGTCTCATCGCTGTCCACGCTCGTGGGGGCCGTGCCCGGGGCGCTGCCGATCATGGGAGGGTGGGCGGCGGCGAGGGGGGAACTCGGCCCCGGGGCCTGGGCACTGTTCGGCATCATGTTCTTCTGGCAGCTGCCCCACTTCCTGGCGCTGGCCTGGCTGTTCCGCGAGGACTACCGGCGAGGCGGCATGCAGATGCTGGGCGTGACCGATCCCACGGGGACCGACACGCGACGCCAGGCGGTGCTGTACGCGCTGGCCCTGATTCCTGCCAGCCTGCTGCCGGCGCTCCTGCATCTGTCGGGTTCCCTCTACGGGACACTCGCCCTCCTTCTCGGCTTGGCATACCTGGCGGCGGCGCTCGGCTTCTGGGCGCGTGCAGATTCGCCGTCGGCCCGGCGACTGTTCCGGACTTCGCTCGTGTATCTGCCCGTCCTGCTTCTGGTCCTCAGCATCGACACGGGTACCGGTTCGGGCGGTGCACCGGAGACCGTGACGGCCCGGCGGCCCGTCGCCGTGGTCGGGGGCTCCTGAGCCGGGGTACCCGGACCCCCGATGTCGGACACGCTGCTCCTCGCCACCCGCAACGCGCACAAGCTCCAGGAAATCCGCGATCTGTTGATCGGCACGGGCGTGGAGATCGTCTCGCTCGGTGACGTCGGCGTGGTCGCACACGCCGCGGAAGAGGATCTCGAAATATTCGACACCTTCGAGGGCAACGCTCTCGCCAAGGCACGCTACTACCGCCGGCTCACGGGACTGGCGACGGTCGCCGACGACTCGGGGCTGTGCGTCGACGCCCTCGGCGGAGCGCCCGGCATTCACTCCCGGAGATTCGCGCCCGAGCAGTTTCGGGCCGGCCGTGCCGAAGACGCGGCGAACAACGCCTGGCTCCTTCACGAGCTGACCGCTGTTCCGGCCGAACGACGCGGTGCCCGGTACCGCTGCGCGCTGGCCCTGCTGGACGCCGGTCGAACCCTCGTGGTCAACGGGTCGGTGTTCGGACGGATCGCGCAGCAGGAGCGGGGCGAGAACGGTTTCGGCTACGATCCCCTGTTCGTGCCCACGGGAGAGGAACGGAGTTTCGGCGAGCTTTCCCCTGACATCAAGGCAGCCCGCAGTCACCGGGCCGTCGCAGTCCGCAGACTCCGTCCTTGGCTTTCCTGATGTTCCCGGGACGCCGTGCCGAGTGCCGGGACGTGCGCCGCTGGGTGGTCCTTGTGCAGGACTCGACGGCCCGCACGTCATTGGTATCGAAGGGGTAGCGTTGAGCGAGCCGTGGGCGACGCTGTACGGCGAGGTATGGGAGGAGCTCGTACGATTCCTGGATCGAAAGGTATGGGATATGGAGCTGGCGCAGGACCTGGCGCAGGAAGCGTTCGTGCGCGCCCTGCGCACCGATCCTGTCCCCGATTCGCCGCGGGCCTGGCTGTTCACGGTCGCCGCCAACCTCGCCCGGGATGAAGCCCGGACGGCGATCCGCCGACGCGAGAAGCTGCATCTCGTGCGCTCGGCCGCCGCGGATAGTCCGATCGATCCCGACGAGGCGCTGGAGGCGAGACAGCGACGCCAGCTCGTGCGGCAGGCCCTCGATACGCTCAACGAGCGGGAGCGCAACGCGCTGCTGCTGTGCGAAGCGGGCTTGAGCTACCCGGAGATCGCCGGCGCAACGGGCCTCGCGGCGGGTGCGATCGGAACGACGCTCTCCCGCGCGAGACGAAAGCTGGCTGCCGCGTACGAGATGCTGAGGGAAGGCGAGGATTCCCGTGCCGCACCTTGATGAAGGCACGCTGAGCGCCTGGTTGGACGGTCAGCTCGATCCGAATTCGGACGGCGAGGGCCGGGCCCTGGCCCGTCACCTCGATGAGTGTCCCCGCTGTCGGGCGCTGCTCGAGGCGGAGCGGATCGCCCGGGAACGCGCGACCTCGATCCTGGCCGAGTCGGACCTTCCGGTCCCGGCCGCGCCCGCGTTCGGTTCGATCCGACAGGGGGCTGCCGCGAGTACGGGCGGCACGGGTCGCAGGGTCCCCAGGATGGGCCTGGCGTGGGCCGCGAGCATCGCGGTGGCCGTCAGCGCGGGCCTCCTCGCCCGGGAGCTGTCGGAACGACGCGGACTGGAGCTTCCCGCGAGCGTCGAGTACGAGAACGAAGTGCCGCAGGGCGCTCCCGGGGTGGAGGAAGCGAGTGCGAAGGCCGAGGCGCTGGAGTCCCGTTCCCGGCAGGATGTCGCGCCGCCCCCAGCGCGGAGGGAAAAGTCCGCCGCGCCGGCGCCGCAGGCGGACGCGGTGGCCGCCGAGGCGCCGGTGGCAGGCAGGTTCGCAGCGGAGCCGGCCGAAGGAGGAGCGTCTGCCGCTGCGGGTTGCTGGCGGATGGTGAACGGGAAGCTGGCGGCTGGCATCCCGGTCTCGTTCGGCCTCAAGCTGGACCCGGCGCCTGCGAACACGGGGCGCCTGGGAATCTCGACCGCGAGCGGGGAGGGAGAGGAGCTGCTGGAGGAGGCGGGCTGGCTTCCGGTGGGAGCGGACAGCGTGTCGATCGTGTTTCCGGGCTTCGTCGCCAGGCTGCTGGTGGAGGGAGACGAGATGCGCGGTTCGGGCCGGATTGCCGTGGGCGACGACGCGGCAGCCGCGCAGGCGGAGACGACGCGCGCGCTGGAGGTGCGGCTCGAGAGGGTGGAATGCCGGATTCCATGAGCGGGCGGCCCCCGTCCGCCGGGGACACGGCGTCCCCGGATCCGGCGGAGGTTGGCCGCAGGGCCGCCGCATGGGCGAGTCTCCGGCTGCGGGTCCGGGCGGCGCGCGAGATCTACGAAGGCGTCTACGTGGCGCCCTATCGCAGCGCGATTCAACGCGAATACCTGCGCCAGCGGGACCTGTTCATGGTGCTCGGAATGTCCGACATGCTCGGCGTGCCGAGCCCGGTGTCGTTCTATACGCTCGAACTGCTCCCGGACCTGATCGAGGGGTTTCACGAATGGCACGTGCGGCTCGGTCTGGAGCAGGGGCCTGAAGGCGGATTCCGGTGCTGCTGACCCGCCGGGTGACCTTCTTCGGCGGCAAGGGCGGGGTCGGCAAGACGACGATCGCGGCTGCCGCGGCCCTGCAGGAGGCTGACTCCGGAATGCGGACGCTGCTCGTGTCCACCGATCCGGCTCACTCAACCAGCGACGTCTTCGGGATCCGGTTCGGCGACGAAGCGACGTCGGTCACGTCCACGCTCGATGTACTGGAGCTCGATCCCGAGCGGGAGGCCGAGCGCTACATAGCGACGGTGAAGGACCGGCTGGCCGAAGCCGTGCCCCCGCGGCTGATCGCGGAAGTGGAGCGACAGATCGATATCGCCCGATTCTCTCCGGGGGCCGAGGAGGCGGCTCTGTTCGAGCGCTTCGCCCGGGTCCTCGAGGAATCCGGCGCCTATCGGAAGATCGTGTTCGACACCGCCCCCACCGGACACACCCTGCGATTGCTGGGCCTGCCCGAGCAGATGGCCGCCTGGATGTCGGGGATGATCCAGCGTCGGCGCAAAGTCGGAACGCTGGGCCGCATGTGGCGGAATGTCGCCGGTGCCGCCGCTCCGGGTCAGGCGCCTGGCGCGGGAGCCTCTGATGAGGAGGATAAGCTTCTGGCGGGCTTGATCGAGCGTCGGGAGCGCTTCATCCGGGCCCGGTCGGTTCTGACTGATCCCGGTCAGACGTCGTTCATCTTCGTGCTCACTCCCCGCCGGCTTCCGGTGCTCGAGACCATACGTGCCGTTGCGACGCTGCGTAAGTACGATATTCCGATCGGGGGGATCGTCGTGAATCGAGCAGACGACGTTCCGTCCGAGCCGGACGGCGCCCCGCCGGTGATCGGCGCCGGCCGCAGCTCGGAATTCTCCGGCGCGGTCCTCGCCGATCTGCCGCACTGGGAGGTGCCGACGCTCGCCGGCGATGTCATCGGACTGGACGCCCTTCGAACGGTTGCCCGGGCCGTCTCGTCTTCGACCTCCGTCGGTCTGGAGGGCCTGCGCCGATGAGCGCGATCGCCCTGCTGGTCGTCGGCTTCTCCGCATTCATCACGGGCTATCTCGTCTATTCCCGGTATATCGCCCGCCGCATTTACCGGCTCGACCCCGAGTACGTTACGCCGGCCCACCAGTTCGAGGACGGTGTGGACTTCGTGCCGACCAACCGGCACGTGCTGTTCGGGCATCACTTCACGTCGGTCGCCGGCGCCGCCCCGATCGTCGGACCGGCGATCGGGGTGATCTGGGGCTGGCTGCCCGCCTTCCTGTGGGTGGTGCTGGGAACGATCTTCGCCGGCGCCGTTCACGACTTCGGTACGCTGTGGCTGTCGGTGCGGCACCGGGGAAACAGCATCGGCACGCTGACGGAGGAAATCGTCGGGCCGCGGGCCCGGGTTCTGTTTCTGCTGCTGATCTTCTTCCTCCTCCTCATGGTCAACGCGGTGTTCGCCGTCATCATCGCGAACCTGCTTCTCGCCAATCCGGGCGCGGTTCTGCCGGTGTGGGGCTCGCTGATCGTGGCAGTGATCGTCGGTCTCCTGATCTATCGCACCGGTGCCGGAATCCTCGCGCCGTCGATCGCGGCGCTGCTCGTCCTGTACGGACTGATCTGGCTCGGACAGTACGCACCGTTCACGCTGCCCGACTTCTTCGGCCTCGAACCGACTGCGGCACAGCTCGCGGCGGCGGGAGGGGATCCGGTGGCCGCCGGCGGCGCGGCCGCGAACGACGGCCGCCGGATCGGCTGGATCCTGATCCTGTTCGCCTACACCTTCGTGGCCAGCGTCCTGCCGGTCTGGTTGCTGCTGCAACCCCGGGACTACGTGAACGGGCATCAGCTGTTCGTCGCGCTCGGGATCATTTCGCTCGGCGTCGTGGTCACGAACCCGCCGGTGCTGGCGCCGGCCGTGAACCTCGCGCTCCCGGCGGACGCGCCGTCCTGGTTCCCGCTGCTGTTCATCACCATCGCGTGCGGGGCGATCAGCGGCTTTCACGGCCTCGTCGCGTCCGGGACGTCATCGAAGCAGCTCGATCGCGAGACCGACGCGCGGTACGTGGGATACGGGGGGGCGCTAGGGGAAGGGGCCCTCGCACTGACGTCGATCCTCGCGACCACGGCCGGATTCGCTCTGTACGTGGGCGCCGACGGCTGGCAGTTCCACTACTCCAGCTGGGCGAGCGCATCGACCGGTGCCACGGCCGCCTTCGTGAACGGGGTAGGGGTGCTCGCAGAGGGCATCGGAATCCCGCATGCCGTAGCCACGATCTTCGCCGCGGTCGTCGTCATCAGCTTTGCCGCCACCACGCTGGACACGAGCGTGAGGCTGCAGCGATACATCATCGCGGAGCTGGGCGTGGAGTACGGAGTGAAGGCCGTGCAGAACCGCTGGTTCGCCACGTTCATCGCCGTGAGCAGCTGCGGACTGCTGGCCCTGGGCCTGGACCGCGGTGCGGGGGGAATGCGCCTGTGGCCGCTGTTCGGCACCACAAATCAGCTGCTGGCGGGACTCAGCCTGCTGATTCTGACCCTCTTCCTGCTGCGGCTGAGGAGACCGATCTGGATCGCCGTGGTCCCGATGGGATTCCTGCTGTTCATGACCACCTGGGCGATGGTTCTCAACCTCCTGCGATTCGGCCGGGAGAGCGAGACGATGCTGCTGGCGGTGGGAGGAGCGATCTTCGCGCTCGAGCTCTGGCTGCTGTTCGAGGCGGCTGCCGCCGTGCGCCGCGTCAGGGCCGCGATACGCAACGAGGAGGGCCCCGCCGCGGACCGGTGAACCCGCGTCAGCCGGCCAGCCCGGGAAACACTTCCAGCAGGCCGACCACGATGTACTCGACGGCCACGGCGGCGAGGATCAGCCCCATCAGCCGCGTGAAGATGTTGATCCCCGTACGTCCGAGAATCCGGCCGATCGGCTCGGCGAGTATCAGGGCGAGCCAGGCGATGACGGCGACGGCGAGAATGCTGAGGGTGAGGACCGCCCGCCCGCCGGTCCCGACGAGCTGGGCATCCACGATGACGAGACTGATCGAACCGGGACCGGCGAGCAGCGGCACTCCGATCGGGACGACCCCGACGCTGTCGCGGGTCTCGGCCTCGGCCGCCTCCTCGGCGGTCTGCTTGGCGCCGCTGGTGCGTGCCGTGAGCATGGCGATCGCCATCATCAGGATCAGGATTCCGCCGCCGATCCGGAAGGAAGCGATTCGGACTCCGAAAAAGTCGAGAATCGCGCCGCCCGCCCAGACGGATACGATGAGCACGGCGGCCACCGCCACCGCGGCCATCCGCGCCGTCCTCTTCTTCTGACGGGAGGTCTGCTGGGCGGTGAGACCGAGGAAGATCGGAATCGCGCCAAGCGGATTGAGGATCGCCAGGAGACCGGCAAAGCTGCGGAAACTTTCCTGCCAGTCCACGTATTCCTTTCCTGTAGTCGGGCGGGATCGGCTGCGACCGCAACCTAGCGGCTGGGTCGCGGGCGGCGCGAGGCCCGGCGCGGGCTGGCGCCGAACCCGGAAGTCCGGCAATATCTGACCGCCACAGGGAACGTCCAGCAGGAGGTTGAGGTGACGGAAGTGCTTTCGGTGGTCGCGATCGGAGTGGTCCTCTGGCTCTGGACGCGGTCGGGCTGCGGCTGAAGCAGCAAGTAGCCCGCCGGCGGCGGGCTTTGAGCAGTTCGGTCTCCCAGCGGAGACCATGTGAGTTCGGGGCGTGGCGCAGTCCGGTAGCGCACCTGCTTTGGGAGCAGGGGGTCGCCGGTTCGAATCCGGCCGCCCCGACTTCTTCGACGTCTTCTCGAGCTGATCGGCCGGTCGCCGGTAGTTCGCACGCTGCGCGTGCTCAATGTCGCGGCGGGGCCGCGACGGCGAATCCGGCCGCCCCGACATTCGGATCCTGATCGGCCTCCTGTCCCGGGCCGTCGGCTCCGTCGGATCAGAGATAGAGCACGGACGCCATCAGCAGCGCCACGATGCCGACCAGCACCGTCAGGGGCAGTCCCACCTTCACGAAGTCCGCGAAGGAATACCCGCCTGGCTTCTGGACCATGAGATTCGTCTGGTACCCCGCCGGATTCACGAAGGCGTACGAGCAACCGAGCATGAGCAGAATGACGAACGGTTCCGGGCTCAGGCCCATCTGCTCCGACAGTGAGAACGCGATCGGGAACATGAATGCCGCTGCGGCGGCGTTGGTGATCACGTTGGTCATGAGCACGGCGCCTGCGAACACGGAAGTCAGTGCGATGATCGCGCTGCCGCCTCCGACGCGTTGGAGGAGTCCCGCTATGGTAGCCGACAGTCCGCTCCCCGTTACGGCCGCCTCCAGACCGACTGCCGCGCCCAGCACCACGACCGTGTCCCATTCGACACTTCGAAAAGCTTCCTTCAGCGGGATGCAGCCGGTCAGAATCATCATCAGCGCCGCGAGGAGGGCCGCGTTCAGCATGCTCATGATTCCGAATGCGGCCAGCAGGATCATTGCCAGCGTGATCACCGCCGCCGTGATCGCCCGTTCGGTCCGCTGGATGTGGGACCCTGTGAGGCGCTTGATGATCGTATTCGATGTCTCGGCGCGCTCATTGAAGAAGAACGCGTCGTTGACTTCCATGATGCCCGCATCGCCCGGCTCGATGCGGATCTCCTCGAACGGCATGCTCGGGGCCAGCCCCCCCTTCGACGAACCCACCACCAGGTAGGCGAGCGAGCTGTCGGGAAGAGGCAGCTCCTTCAGCTGCCGCCCCACGGCCTCCGAGCGCTCGGAAACGACGACCTCCACCAGGTGGTGCGTGTGCCGTGATTCTTCCTCGGCGAGCGAACCGAGCCGTGGCCTCAGGCCGATGGTCGTCCAGAGCCCGGGAACGGCATCGGCCACCGCGTCGAACTCCAGGTGGTATCCTCCGCGAAGCACCGTGTCCCCGTCGAACTCCACCACCTGTTCGTCGGCATCCCGGACCTGCAGGAGTTCGTATCCGGCACTCTTCAGGAGTCCGGCCGCGGCCAGGGTCCGGCCGTCGAGACTCGATCCGGGATCTACGCTGAAGTCCGTTCGGAAATGACGAACGAAGCTGCCGGATGCCGCTTGCGAGTCGGGCTGCGGCAGCAGGCGGGTGCCCACCGTCATGAGAAACAGGACGCCGGTCGCGGCTGCGGGCACGGCGATCAGCGAGGGGAAAAAGATGTTGAGCTCCTCGCCCGTCCGGGAAAACA
>Ga0209536_100010418_pt1 | contig 13719 bp, 8 predicted proteins | sample DeeMarSeWOR28_12_FD_187461 | JGI IMG/M metagenome (GOLD analysis project Ga0209536, IMG submission 187461) | Marine sediment microbial communities from White Oak River estuary, North Carolina - WOR-2-8_12 (SPAdes) (version 2) | ecosystem: Environmental > Aquatic > Marine > Intertidal zone >...
AAAATTCACTGGCCTGAAGACGATAAAAATAAACACCAGTTGCAAAATCCGATGCATCCCATTCTATAGAATGCAGCCCCGCATCCTGATATCCGGATACAACCGTTGCCACCTTTTCCCCGAGAATATTATAAATACTCAAATTAACTTCACTGCTCATTGCTAATTGATAATTGATTATTGTAACAGGGTTAAACGGATTTGGATAGTTTTGGAAGAGTGAAGCAGTTCGAGGTATAAATTCACTCGTTTCTTCGAGAGAAGCAGGGGCAGTGATCAGTTCTGAAAAAAGAGTTGAAAAAGTATCCAGAGCTGGTTTGTGTTCATCACTTTCTCTGCGGATCAGACCTGAAAATCTCATTGGTGTCGGTACACTTCCAAGAAAATCTTCTTGTGTCGCCAATGAATAATAGAAAAATCCTTCTGCACCTTTCTCTACAGCAGATTTTAAAGCAATCCCAACAAAACTACTCTGTCTGTTCTCAGAAAAGTAATTGACATCGTCGGCCAAACTAATGCTGTCCGGTGGATCTTCAATTTCGATACCCGGATAACCGGTTTCCGTCACCCAAACCGGTATATCCTCATATCCTAATCCCTTTAGCGCGCGACGAACAGCCCATACATATTCTCCGACTGAAAATCCCATCAGCGGCAATGATGCCAGTTGATTAGGATAATAGTTAATACCGAAAATATCCAGGTCGTCTATCCAATCTTCTAAAGAGGCCATCAGACCCAGCATATGAAAATCGTGAACGATGAGGGCGCCCGGATCCTCAGTACGGACAGCATCGACCAGGATTTGCCATACTTTGTTGCGAAATTCCCGGTCCAGCCAAAGATCTCCTTTACGCCACCACTCTGATATTTCAGCTGCAAATAAGGCAGCATTGAGTTCGTTTTCAATCTGCCAAACATGAACGTAATCAGCAAATTTTCTGACAGTTGCGTGGGCATAGATCTTTAAATTATAGAGATATTCATTTGCACTGACTGCACTATATTCATCCGGAGATTCCCACCCCTCTGTAGCCGGTGCAATTCTCTTGCTATTTTCATCAAGAGGCATCCGATCCTGATGACCTACCCCGATAGCCATAAATGATTGCAAGCCGCGATTACTGCCATTTAAAATATAGGAGTGGATCGCATCAAATGCGGTAGTATCCCAGTAATCTGCATGGGCGAGAAATTCTTCAATATCTTCGAAGGAGATATCTGCCGGATTTAACTGGTCACCACGATAGATCATTTTTTGTAGATCACCCCATCGCAATTCTAAACGGAAATCCTTTAATCCTGATCCCTCCATGACTTCAAGGGCATAATTAACTTTTTCTGCTTCATTCCAATCCGTATGCCAGGGAAATCCCATTTGTAAAACCCAATACAGGAAACTGAATCCGCCTGCTTTCAGTTGTGATCCATCGATTAGTGAGGGCTCGGTACCGATAAAAGCGGAAGGATTATCAGTTGTGCCGGTTAAAAAATTTATTTCAATGATGAGCTGAACAATCTCCTGTGCGGGATCATCCTGGGCATATAAGTCCATCTCCATCGGAAAACTGGCGAGCGCTTGTTCAATTACAACACTATCTTCTATACCCAACGATTGAATTGGATTCAATAATGTAAACAGACCATCTGTCCCTTCCGATTCAAACATCATTGCAAGGTCAAGCAAAAGACTATCGACCTGACTATCCATTTCTGTCTTTAATAATTGAGCGATTCCCGGACAAATGATATTCCCCGTGCCGATGACAGATATCTCGGGTTTCAAAGTATCCGCAGATCCAAATTCGAGTTTTAATTCACCATTCTCATAGTTGCTAATAGCTTTAAGCGTAAAGCCGGCTCCTGCAATTTTAACATCAAACTCACAATCAAGACCGCTGGGACCACTTGCTAAAACACTTAAAGTATCCATTCTGATTTTTGTTAATAGATCGTAGGTTCCTGATTCGTCCGTCTCATAATGCACATCGATATATTGGGGCAATTTGAGACTATCAATAGTCAGGCCGTTTTCTGCAGCCAGGGTGTCAAGTAGTGCTGGAATATTAAGACTATCCAGAGCGTCTTCAAACCACTCATGAATTCCTCTCATCATTAAATCTTCAGATTGGTTATATTTATGTCCATTTAAAACAAATGCGAAAGTGCTGTCCTGCGCAAATAGTTTTTGAGAAAAAGATAGTGTGATGATTAAATGACTCAATAAGAGAGGAATGATATAGCGCTTCATTTTTCCCTCCTGATCTATGTAAGACCGGTAAAAACAATGAATTAGATAATTATATAATATGCAAAACTTCTGATATTATTTATAAAAATAAGCACCGAAAGTCTTTAGTAATGATTTAATTATAGTATATTAAAATTTTCAGGCAAAAACGAATAAATATGTGTAATTACCAAAATAATTATGGTGAGAGATGTCGTTATAAATAGAGTATTTAACGGCTTTAAATGCATTTATATTTCAATATCAAAAATCAGTGAGACAATGTGATTTATCAGCGGAACCCACATCTGTACTGATATGAATCTTTTAGGAAGTAGTATTATATTATGTGCTAAATATTCGGCATGGATAGAGTTTTTAATCAACGAATTTCACAAATAAATACTTAATAAAAAATTTGTGTCAATTCGTGTAATTCGTAGACCATTGTTTTAATATCTGGGGCCGAAGATGTTTCCAAGTACAATATGGAACTGCCACTGTCCTTCTTTTCTTCCGGTGACCGGATTATAGGTGTCAAAACCATAACCTGCATCGACACCGACGAGGCCTAAATAAGGCACTTCAACACGAATCCCAAATCCTGCAGAACGACGAAGATTTGCGACATTTATCTGGCTAGCATTGCTCCAAGATTCACCGGCTTCAGCGAATGTCAGGACATAGAGCAGTGGTGCATCCAATATCTTGTATCGCATTTCCAGGCCATATTTCATTACTGTGGTTCCCCCTGTTCGATTAATACTTTCAGTAGACCGTGGATCAACATATCCGCGAAGGGGAAGTGAACTACCCATAAGACCACCACCGAGAAAAAATCTTTCTAAATAGGGGATTTCATTATTAATACCATAGCCGTTGACAATCCCTGTATGGAAATTGGCCATAAAGACCAGATTCTTTGATAAGGGTATGAACCATTCACCCCCAAGTTGGTGTTTATGATAATTGGTATTGCCGCCAAGAATACCACCGGCAACTTCATTGGCAAAAAAGATATTCGAACCTGTCGTTGGAAAATCTGGTCTGTCCATTGTGTTTCTGCTTATAACCTGTTTAATACTGCTTGTTGTTTGTGGCCACCGTTGTGATGCCAATCCGTTTGGATTTGCAGTGATTATACTTTCCGAAAAATTCCCTAATGCCGTATTATCATATCTGTAGGTCCAGTCAACTCGTACAAAATCATCCAGCCAATTAAGTTTATGTCCGATATGTAAGGAGCCACCCGCTGATTCCTGACTATATCCGCTGTAATTTTCATTCTGTTCCGAATAATAGAGGCTTAATCCTGCCGATATCGGTTCATCGAACAGCCACGGTTCGCGAATATTAAACGAACCTGATTTGGTATACTGCCCTATACTTGTTTTAATACCAATCGATTGGCCATTGCCAAGAAAATTATTCATCTGTAGGCCAATACCACCCATCAGACCACCCTGTTCACTCCAACCACCGGAAAAATCAGGAAAGAGCAGTATCTTTTCATCGACATCAATAGTTACGTCAACATATTCGTCATCGACAGGTTCAATGTTTGGTATCGCATTTGCGAAATAATTAGTCATCATCAGTTTGCGTTGACTTTCATAGATTGCCTTTTTATCGAAAATGTCGCCCGGCAGAACTTCGAGTTCACGTCGGACCACTTTTTCTTTTGTAAATGAATTACCTACAATGTTTACATTCCTAACTTTGACCACTTTTCCTTCATCAACAACAAAGGTGATTTTTAAACTATCCTCTGCGACCGGTAGCTCTCGAGGGGTCACAGTTGTAAAGAGATATCCAGCATTATAATATGAATCAAGGAGATGGACATTCACAGCCTGTCGAATCTTCTCAGAATCATACCGGTCATTTTCTTTAAATCCCAGATTATGGTAAAGATCATTTTCTGAGAAAAGGGTGTTTCCTGCAAATTCAATCTGGCTGATGTAACAGGGTATACCTTCCTCGAGATTAATATGGATATACATCTTTGACTTATCATCACTGTACGATATAGAATCGCCAATTACCTCGGCATCACGATAGCCCTGGGTGTGATAGAAAGAGATTATCCGTTCAAGATCTCTTTGTAATCCTTCCGGGGTGTATTCACCCGATCCAAAAAATCCCTCTTCTTCTACTTCGAGCATTTGGTCTCTAAGATCATCATCATCAAACTCTGAATTTCCATGAAATAAAATTTGTTCGATTGAAACTTCCTCACCTTCCTCTATATCTATGATGAGATTGACGAGTTGTGAATCAGTTGGTACGGTATAGGTGTTAATTTTCGTCTGAAGAAAGCCTTCAGAGATATAATATTTTTCGATGTTTTGTTTGATCTTAGAAATTTTATACGATGTTAAAATCATTTTATTGTGAGAATCAAAAGTCTCCCTGATTTGATCCTCACTGATCTCTTTTGTTCCGGTAATATATAACTTTGCCAGTCGTGGATTCTCTTCTACCTGTATGACAAGATCAATTGTCTCATTATTAGGCTCAAGCGCATAGATCTTGATATCAGAAAACCACTCAGATGTCCAGAGATCCTTGATAGCCCGGGTTACATCATCACCACCTACTTTTTCGTCTGTGTTAAGTCCTGATATTTTTACCACATGACTTCTATCAACATAATTTGTACCGATAACGCCGATAGAATTGATATAATACTCCAATTGTTGAGCGTTAACGATCCCAGAAAGAAGGATGCTGGTTAGAAGTATGTTTTTAAATTTTCTCATAATTAGAATTTTAGGCTCTGAAAATCCTATTCCCTCCCTTTTAATTTCATAATGAGTTTTTCTTTTAAATGCCGAAGAGTTAAAAATGTTCGATTATTTTAGGGGATTTTTAGATATAGGGGAGGTCAAAGGATGGTGGATCTGAGCCTCCCCTATGGTTGGACTTAGGAGCGAGGTGATCGAGAGGTAATTTTATCCTACTGTTTATAGGTAATCGCTGCAAACCAGGCACCTTGTGGATCCTGGATGACACAAAATCGGCCAACATCCGGGATATCCCGTGGCTCGACTAATATTTTTCCACCGAGTTCTTTGGCTTTGGACATGGTCGCATCCACATCTTTGACTGTAATATAAATACCCCATGTTGGTGGCATTTCACCGGAATCCGGCGGCATGGGCATAATCCCCGCAACCTGATCGTCTTCAACCTTAACTACCGTGTAATTCATATCTTGCATTGGCATATCTTCTGTTGTCCAATCCAGTAATTTTGAATAAAATGTCTTCGCTGCATTGACATCAGTCGTCATCAATTCGAACCAACCAAATGCACCGTGTCTCATTAATTTCTCATCCATTTGACCTCCCTTTGATTTTTATATGGTGTACAAATGTACACCATATATTATTGAAATGCAAGAGAAAATTGTTGTTTTTTAAAACAAGGGATGCAGTTATTCTCAATAAATAGATTATTAAATTTATCTAATTACAAATCGGGTTGATTATACTAATGACCATATAAATATATCAACTACTCGCGGAAATTATCACTGGCATGGGAATGAATCCGCAAGTGAAAGACAATATCTTTGAGTCATTTTCTGGTAAAGAACTATTAGCCAAACTCCGTGATATTCTTGACAAAAATATTAAACACATTTTAATATGGTACGATATATTAAAAATACTTACATTTAACTATACCGAGATTAGAATTGTTGCAGAAATTGGTGAGATAAAGTGGATTTCGATATCAAAGATTGGAGAGAAGGCTGGAAAACAGCATGGGATAATTCACATTTTAAGATTTATTTCTTGTTCATTTTAATTGCGTTCGTTATTGTTATTCTATTTTATGGTCGTTTCCTGGATTACATCGAGTTACGACCGGGATCAGTACTGGTTGATCCTGTTTTAAACAGATTTATTCCGATTGAAGTGACATGGTTTACATTTGGAATTATCTACCTGTCAGTGATTGTGGTTCTGATTCACTTGAGCTGGCAACCTTTCCAACTGCTCATCGCTTTTCAGGCATATATATTTATAGCCCTCGCCCGGATGTTGTCCATGTATTTGACACCGCTTGATCCTCCACCTCTGCTTATCCCACTGGAAGATCCCTTTGTCCAATCGGTAAGTAGCGGTGTTGTTTTAACCAGAGATCTGTTTTTCTCAGGTCATACTTCGACGGCATTTTTACTTTTTCTCAGTTCTACCGGAAGAAAAATGAAAATATTTTTTCTGATCTGTACCATATTGATTGGAATACTTGTTCTGGTACAGCATGTTCATTACAGTATAGATGTTCTCGCCGCACCTTTCTATGCCTATACGTGCTACAAAATCAGCAGCTACCTTTCTTCAAAATTCTTATTAACCACAGAGGACACAAAGTAGACACAGGGCCCAAAAAGAATTTATAATTTATAGAACTACTGTGACCTTTGTGCCTGCCCTGTGTCTTTGTGTTAGAAAAAATGGTGTGACAATTATCAAAATGCTGTAGCCGCCCCGATTGTGAAGCGGTGGCCTTTTGGACCGCTGATGAGCTGATCCTGATCAATAAAATCATATGTAAATTCTGCTAAAAATCTTACATTTCTCGCCGCCATATGACTGATACTGAAGGTCATCGTTTGATAATCATTAAAATCGTCTTCAGAATCAATATAATTATAGAGTAAAGTGAATATAAACAAAGACTGATCAGCATTTGGAAAATAGCTTAATTCGGCAAATCCTCCCTGAGATTTTACGATGGGGGGATCGCCGGTCTCAAAGTATACGTTATCATCCTGACGGTAAAGGTATTGTGTATTTAATTCAATATACTCATTACCAATTGAAAGATCAGGACCAAAGACCGCTATATTGTTATCTGTTTTTACCGAGTCAGAGATTGTCTCTTTACCAACGGCACCAAATAGACCGATACTGAAAAAATCAAAATTTTGCAGAAGACGTAGAGTATACGTCTTATTATTATCAAGATCGAATAGGCGGTCTTCCCCCGCTTCTTTGATGCCATTCCCATTGACAATCATACCGGTCAAATCCATTCCAAAATTAAAACCGTAGCTGGCAGCAATCCCACGGTCATAGGTTAAGGTGAGTTCAGAATTTCCGGGACGGACTCTGTATATTTGATAATCTTCAAATGTCAGTCTCAATTCTCTTTTATATAATGGATCGGAAATCTGGAATTGGCCGACAGCGATATCAAACGAAGAACCACCGATATTGTTGAAAAACAGTATTGCGTCTTCAACACCTGCTACTTCACCGCGCTCGGAAATGTAGAAATAGAAATAATAGGAGATGTGTTTTGAAATCGGACCACCGCTCAGAAGTTTAAGGCCGAAGGGTACTTCTAAATCTGTTTTCACATTCTCCCTGTCAGCGGCCTGAAGATAAGCATCAAATCTGATAGCGAGCGGAAGATCTTTCATAAGCGTTAAAGATTCATCGCCGGTATTGACATAGGCGCGTTTTGGTTCCTCACCATCGGGAAGAAGAAAACCGTTCCCAGCGAATTCATTGCCATAATCCTTTAATTTTGGGACAGCGATATGGCAGGTATTGCAGGATATTTTATATTTTCGGGCAAATGCCGGGATCGCCTCAGCTCTGTCAATGGGTATTAAAGTTAGAAAAAGTGAAAAAAGTATCAAAGTTAGTAAGAATGAACGATTCATTTTCTCCTCCAAAGATGATTTTTCTGCAGAGACGGTAAAGAGATCTATATTTTGTCATCCCGAAGGGATCTTTGAAGTTGATCTTGACAATTTTCCTGACAACTGCAAAGATCTTTTTCCCGATGATATCGGGATCCAAAAAACGGACAGGATGACATGGGAGAGCCCTTTGCGCCCTTTGCGGTTAATAAAAAATTAATCGACAACCGTAAATTTCGTTTCAGTTCTATTGATTAGCTGAATTTCCATTTCCTCAGATGGTACTTCTAGAAATTCTCCTACAGATTTAACCAGTTTCCGATAGTGTATCTCTGCAACACACCGTACGTCACCGATAGCAATCTCATCAGGAAGTTCCCAGGTATAGGTCTCGATCTTTGTTTCTCTTGGTCCGATCCGGTAATCCACTCCCTGTGATTTTGTATTCCATTGCGCAATTGTCAGTCTGCCTTGTGGATCGAAATATGGCAAGCGGAAAACCCTGTCTCCTTCATAGGGAAGATCGTCACGGGGCAAGCCTTTAAAATCAGGTAAATCCATCATCATTCCTATATCCTGATAAGCCAGGGCATTCGATGAAATGGTATATTCCTCTCCCTCAAAGCCTTTTTTATCGACCGGCAGATGGTACTCATTTCCCTCAGCATCGACAGCAGTTACTGTTAACCAGAGTTGACGTTCTTCTGCTGAACCCGAAGGAATTTTGTGACCTGCTTTATGATTAAAAGCCTGTACTTTTAAAATAATAACGTCTCCAGGTTCAACCTCTCTCGTGTCAGGATGCATTCTCAGCTCAACAGAACCGCGGAGTTTACTTTGTGAATGGGCACCATGAAAAAGGTGTTGAGAAACATCAGGGTAAATCTGGGAAAGTTTTGAGTTTCTGCCTTCTGCTTTCGGCATATGGCAATCGTGACAACGGACCCCTTCCTTGGCATAGGGACCTTCTTTCCATTCTAAATGCGTTGATTTTACCCAAATACCGTAAGGACTCTTCTCATTATGGCAATTACCACAAAATTCTGGCTGCTGTATAAAATCACTCTTCATGGTATTGTGATGGGGGGATTCAATGCCTTCCCGATTTCCATATTTTGTTTTCCCCGGTTGAATTTGAAAACTGTAATTATGAGGGTCATCACCGCTGAAACCGGTTATCGTATGGCAAATATCACAGGAAACGCCCTCATTGGCTCTTGAATTTTCAGAAGGAGGAGGAGGGGGTACGTCTCCGGCTATAAATGCATTGGGTGCATGACAACCGTTACAACCTGCCTTGACACCGGCCACAACCGGATCTTTTTCGGCATGGGGTACAGCCAGTTTAAAATATTCAATTTCATCCCAATGATGGGTATAGGATTGTGACATCATCGCCTGCTGCCATTGCATATAAATGTCGGTATGACAGGATCCGCAAACCCCTGGTTTCTCAAATTGATCATACGATCCGCTTTCTAGCAAATCGTCACCCGATGGTAAATCCTGAGCAGAGACCGTGATCATCATCAATAGCGGTAAAAAGATACTCACAAAAAAGAATCTTATTAGAATCATAACATCCCTCCATGATAAAGGTGAATTATGTCAAAATATTTCAAAAGTTATGCCAGTAATTTTATTATAAATTGTAAGGTGTTGTGTATAAATAATAAAAAATATTTAGATACGATTCTTATATTCCGGAAAATGTTACTGATATTGTATAAATTTCCAATCCGTATTCTCTACAGGTCCTCTGAAAAAAATCTTTCTTTGTATCCATTGAAATATCACAATTCATTTTGGAAATATTCAACTCATTCGTACATTAGACTAAATTATCACTTTGATATGAGGAAAACAGCTCAGAAAAATATCTTCAATTTCTTACTCCCAGGATTATACCTCCTGACATTTATCATCGTGTTGGGTAATCACAACCATTCCTTCAGCTGGGAACATCGTGATGCCTGCCCGGTGAGTATTTTTCTATATTCCAGCAATTCTGATACGTTTGTATCGTCTGAATATCCTTATGAGGCTCTCAAGTGTCTGTTGATTCTAAGGGAAAAATTATCGGTTTTTCAGGATCCACTCTACGAATTAAATGATATTCAGCCTAGGGCGCCTCCTGCCTGATTGCCAACACGCAATTAATTCAGTATACAGTCATTATTTATAAGAAGGAGACTTATATGAGATACCTCATATGGAGGACCTCCGGGTTTATTTTATTATCCGTTGCATTGTTATATGCTCAGGATTCGACAAAAATTCAGCATTTAGAAGCACGAATCAAAGCCTTGGAGGAAAAAGCAGAAGAGAAAGAGCTGGAAAAACTTATAAAAGAAGCAGAAAATCTCTCCCGTGAAAAAGAAGAAGCCAAAGAGAAGAAAATATTCACAGGAGGGCAACGCTCTCTGCAAGCTCTGAACCCTGAACTGAGTATCGCCAGTGATGCCTACGGACAATATATTATGAATGAACAAGGCTTTACGGAAGATTCCCGCAGTGGTGCTTTTTTTCGGGTAGCAGAATTACAATTCCAGAGCGATCTGGATCCTTTCAGTTTTACAAAAATTATTCTGGAATTCTCTCCTGAAGGGATTGAATTTGCTGAGGCTTATATTACCTGGAGTCGTTTATTGGAAGATGTATCTCTAACTGCGGGTAAATTTCGGCAACAGTTTGGTATAGTGAACCGCTGGCATGCCCATGCACTTGACCAATTTGACTGGCCTCTGGCATTGACAATGATACTGGGTGAAGAAGGACTGAATCAGATCGGACTTTCTTTTGAGTGGTTAATGCCTTCTTTCATGGCTGATGCAAATAATTTGTTTATCCAATTAACCAATGGGGAAAATGAACATCTGTTCGCTGGTGAGATGTTTAGTTTCCCTTCCAGTTTGGCTCGCTTCACCAGTTATTACGATTTGTCATTGGATACTTATTTGGAATTGGGTTTAACCGGTATGGCAGGTAAGAATAACCGGCGGGGATATGATGAAGATGGTGAATTGATTCTCGAATCAAATCGATTTACATATCTCGCTGGTTTAGATCTCACCTTGCTTTGGGAACCGACAAATCAGTCACGGTACAGATCATTTCTATGGCGTAATGAAGTGTATTATGTATATAAAAACCTCACCGATGAGGATATTAAAGCAATTGGCGGTTATTCGTATGGTGAATATCAATTTGACCGCAGGTGGAGTAGCGGATTGCGTATCGATCTGACACAGCCATATGAAGCAGAAAACAAGAACAAGTATTATTATCAGATTGTTCCATATATAACCTGGTGGCAAAGCCCCTGGGTGAAATTTCGACTGCAGTACAATTATCTAAATGGAAATCATGTTGATGTAGAGGATCATACCCTTCGTTTACAACTTGTTTGGGCCGTAGGTCCGCATAAACATGACCGCTACTAATGGGAGAAAATTATGAGAATATTGAATTATTTTTTGATATTATTAATCTTTATTATAACCGAGGAAGGAAGGGCTCAGGATAAAATTAAAGTGGTTACAACCCTTACGACCTATGCAAATATTGCTGAGATTGTCGGCGGTGAAGCAGTTGATGTAGAATCGATTGTCCCCGGCGATCAGGATGCTCATTTTGTGCGGCCGAAACCCAGCTATGCGGTTCTACTCAATGAGGCAGATGTACTTGTGACAACCGGTTTGGACCTGGAAATGTGGGTACCAACGCTGGTTGATATGTCTAAAAATGAGACTATTAGATCAGGCCAGGTTGGCTATGTGGCTGCCCATGATGGGATTGAATTGCTGGATAAGCCTGAAGTTTTATCCCGAAGTGAAGGGGGATTACATATTTACGGGAATCCCCATATTACAACAAATCCATTATTATTTAAGATAATTGCGGAAAATATTGTAATCGGTTTAGAGAAAATTAAAGTTAGCCGATCAGATTATTTTCGCAATAATCTCAAAGAGTTCGAAAAGCAAATCGATGAAGCGGTTTTCGGAAGAGAATTGGTACGGTTAATGGGAGGATCACTTTTAACAAAAATGGCAAATTCCGGACAACTGATTTCTTTTCTTCAGTTAAAAGAATACAAGGGTAAAAAGATGATAGATTATCTGGGTGGCTGGTTGAAAGAGGGAATTAAATTCAGAGATCAGAAAATTGTATCTTATCATCGCAACTGGGTGTATTTAGAAAGACTATTCGGATTTGATATAATCGGATATGTGGAACCAAAGCCCGGTATTCCGCCTTCTCCTAAACATGTGGAAGAATTAATCGGTGAGATGAGGGAAAACAGTGTGCGCCTGCTACTGGCGGCTAATTATTTTGATGAGGACCAGGTTAAAAATATATGCGAGAAAGTTGGAGCCAGGCCGGTGATTGTACCCATGTATGTGAACGGAGCCCCTGGTACAGAAAACGTTTTTAAACTGATTGCCTATTGGATTCAAAGTATAAAAAAAGGATTTGAATAGCGAAGGAATAATTATTCATGGATTTAAGTATTTGGGAAATTATGGCTCCACCGTTTTTTGAATGTCTTGTTTTGGTTGGCATTCACTCGTATCTGGGATTACATGTTATCCGTCGTAAAGTAATATTTGTTGACCTGGCGCTGGCTCAGATAGCTGCTCTTGGAACGACCGTCGGTTTTCTCATAGGCATTATGCCAAATACGCTTGGTGCTTATTGGTTCTCGCTTGGATTCACAGTTCTGGGAGCGGGGATATTTTCGATCTCCCGATTACGCCACGAAAAAATACCACAGGAAGCGGTCATTGGTCTAACATATGCCATTGCTGCTTCGGTAGCTGTCTTGGTGATCGATAAAGCCCCTCATGGGGCAGAGCATATTAAAGAAATTATTACCGGGAGTATTCTCTGGGTCAGATGGTCGACGATTCTTGCTGCTGCGATCGTATATATCATAGTTGGTATTTTCCATTATATATTTCGTAAACAATTTATTTTAATTTCTGAAAATCCTGAAAAAGCGTATGAGCAGGGATTATCCATCAGATTTTGGGACTTTTTATTTTATATCTCCTTCGGTATTGTCATTACACATTCAGTCGGTACAGCTGGGGTACTTCTCGTTTTTGTATTTCTTGTCGTACCGGCGATCGCCTCAACCATGATTACCGATACATTATGGAAACAACTGGTCATCGGCTGGATATTGGGTGTGGTTGTCAGTTTGATCGGCTTGTATACGTCCTATCATTTAGATTTACCAAGTGGTCCCACGATCGTTTCAGTATATGGTCTGGTTTTGATCCTAATTGCCATAACGTTGTATATCTTGCGCGCAGCAGATAAATTCCGGGCGATTGGAAAAGTTGCAGCGGGAATATCAGTCACAATAATTATACTTTTTGGATTTCATTTTATGGCTCAATGGATCAAAGGAACCTATCACGAACATGATCACGAGATTTTTATATCCGAAGAGGAACATATTTTACATGAAATCAAGGTGCACCAAAGATTGAATCAAATGCCAGATGATGAGGTTGAACAATTTCTTGAACAGCAAAGTGATGCAACATTTCTGCACAGAATTTTTGACGCTGAAGAAGATGGCTATCTTCGCTTTAAGATCGTAAAACGCTTAATAGAAATTGATCGTCGGGATGGTTTGGATCTTATGGTGGATTTGTTAGCACAGAGTGAATTGCCGTTTCTTAAGGATGAAATTATCAGCTTTCTGCGTGCAAACACCGGGCAAAACTTTGGGTTTGACGTAGAAAAAACAGCCGATGAAAATAAGACAGCAATCAAGAAATGGCAAACATGGATCCGAAAATTATCTGCG
>Ga0209536_100010419_pt1 | contig 13718 bp, 12 predicted proteins | sample DeeMarSeWOR28_12_FD_187461 | JGI IMG/M metagenome (GOLD analysis project Ga0209536, IMG submission 187461) | Marine sediment microbial communities from White Oak River estuary, North Carolina - WOR-2-8_12 (SPAdes) (version 2) | ecosystem: Environmental > Aquatic > Marine > Intertidal zone >...
GTACAGGGGCAATGTAGCTGCCAGTGTTTTGCCTTCACCGGTTTTCATCTCCGCGATAATACCTTTGTGGAGCGTAATGCCACCGATCATCTGCACGTCATAATGACGTTGTCCCAGCGTGCGCTTGCTGACTTCCCGTACTGTGGCATAGGCTTCAGTCAAAATATCATCGAGTGTCTCGCCCTGTGCCAGCCTTAGGCGGAACTCGTCGGTTTTGGCGCGCAGTTCTTCGTCGCTGTAGGCTTCAAATTGTTCTTCTAAATCGTTGATAACGTCAACGATTTCGATGAAATCCTGGATTCGTTTTTTGTCGGGGTCACCCCCGATAACACGTACAATTTTCTGGAACATAAGGTTTATTTCACACTGTCTTTTTGTTCAAGCCGAACTAATTTTATTATCTTGGGGAATCTGACTTCTGGCTCAATAATACTGTCGTCGAAACTTTTAGGATCGCCCAAGGGAACATCGACTTGTAGATTTAATTCACATAATAAGTCTATATTTTATTTTCAGCTGCGATTATAGCATAAGAGCTATTTCCAAATTGTAAGTGTATTCTTAACATTGAATCATATCTGCCGCTTTGACATCCCTGGGACTATCGAGTATGATTCGCAACCTGAGGCGGTGAGAGTAAGTGACGGAACGCTTGAACGCTTACGGTGTATAATTTTTAATCATTTTTCTATGAAGAAAAATAAATTCCTCAGTTCCTACGTACTTAAGTGGAAGAATTGGATTTTAGATATGAAATTGTTCAATAAATTTGGAAAGAAGGAAAAGGGTTTTGTGACCGTGGTTTCTGGGCTGCCTCGTTCGGGTACCTCACTGATGATGAAAATGCTGGAAGCGGGTGGTATTCCCCCAATGACGGATAACATCCGCACTGCTGATGATGATAACCCCAAGGGTTATTTCGAGTATGAGCGGGTCAAAAAGATGCCGGATGGTGATATTGGCTGGGTAAAAGAAGCCCAAGGAAAGGCGGTCAAAGTTATCGCTGCCTTACTGGAGCACCTTCCCGGAGATTATGCGTATAAGGTGATTTTCATGCGGCGGAATATGGATGAGATTCTGGCATCGCAGAGGCAGATGCTGATCCGCAGCGGTAAACCAACTGACGATATCAGCGATGAGAAGCTGGCCGAGCTCTACCGGAAGCACATTGCTAAAGTGGAGAACTGGATGAGCCAGCAGTCAAATCTGAAGGTATTGTACGTCGATTACAATGACCTGATGCAGAACCCGAATCCATACCCGGAAAAGATTCAACAGTTTCTTGGGGTGGAGATGGAAATTGCTAGCATGAGCGGGGTGGTTGATCCCGCTCTCTACCGGCAGCGGAAGGAATAATTATTTAATCGTTTTAGCTTCTTTAGCCACTACCAAATATCAGCCTCCAGACTTGGGCGACCAGGAAAGTGAGAGCGAACCCCATTACCAGGGGCAGCAGAGTGGAGATGGCAGTCCATTTACGACTGCCGGTCTCTTTAAAAATCGTATAGATGGTAGTGCTGCAGGGATTATGGACCAGGCTGAAGAGCATGAGATTCACAGCTGTCAGTAGCGTCCAACCCCCAGCCAAAAACAGCGATCGTAAGGCGTCTTCGGATTCGAGCTCGAACATCACCCCAGCCCCTTCACCGACACTACTAACGCCAGTGACCAAAACGGTCAGCATCAGTATGGTGGGGATGACGATTTCGTTAGCAGGAATAGCAACGATATAGGCTACCAGAATGACACCGTTCAAGCCGATCAAAATTCCCAGGGGATTGAGGAAGTTAATCAGATATTCGGCGATACTGGTTCCGTTGATGGTGATGTTGGCGATGAGCCAGATCACAACGCCCGCGGGTAGCGCAAAGACAATCGCTCGCCATAATACGAAGATGGTGCGGTCAATTATGGACACGTAGATCGTCTGCCAGATACGCGGCGGGCGGTAGGGGGGCAACTCCAGGCTGAAGGTAGATACTTCTCCTTTCAACATTGAACGGGACAATCCCCAGGAAACCAGAAAAGTGAACAGCACTCCCAATAAGGCGATCCCGACCACAGCCAGGGCCGAGATCAAACCAGCCCAATATGCTGGTACCATCCCGCCGATGAAGAGCGTGGCGATCAAGATTTGAGTCGGCCAGCGACCATTACACAGCGCGAAATTGTTGGTGATAATGGCGATCAGCCGTTCGCGGGGGCTGTCGATGATGCGCGTCGAGATCACCCCAGCAGCGTTACAGCCAAAACCCATCATCATGCTCAAGGACTGCTTGCCGTGTGCACCTGCTTTTTTGAAAACATTGTCCAGATTGAAGCCCACACGCGGTAGATAACCGAAATCTTCAAGTAATGTGAACAAGGGAAAGAAGATGGCCATCGGCGGCAGCATCACGCTGATTACCCAGGCAGTGGCGAGGTACATGCCATCGATCAAGACGCCTTCAAGCCACCAGGGCATACCGATGGTCGCTGCAAGATCTTTTAAGAATGGATAGATGGTTTCAATCAGGATATTCGCTAACCATTGGGAGGGGATATTCGCACCAGTGATCGTGATCCAGAAGACCAATGTGAACAGCAGGATCATAAAGGGGAAGCCCCAAAAACGATGGGTGACGATGCGATCGATCGTGCGGTCGAGGTCAAAGCGTGGTTTCTCTCCTGGGCGGGTGACAACCCGGTCGGCGATCCTGGCTGCGTCGGCGTAGATGGATTCCATGACAATCTCATGGAAGTCACTACCGACCTCCCAGCGAAGGCTTTGCGCGGTAGCTAAGACTTCTTTCGGTGTGATTTGCTTAGATTGGTTCATCAGGCTGCCTCCAGGCGAAGATCTATACTTTGGGAGGTCTCTTCGGATGCGCCTCGGGTGAGGTCTCCAAGTTCGCCTTTACGGATTGATTCGGCGATTCTTTCATCCCCATCCAAAAGGCGCAAAGCTACCCATCGGGCGTTTGGCAGGTCCGGATAGAGCTGCTGAATTTGGTTTTCGAGCTGTGTGACAGCCAGTTTGAGATCAGGGGGAACGTTTTGGACTTTATGAGGTTTGCAGATTGTTTTACCAGTGCCGACATCACTGATCGCCTGGAGTAAATGTTCTAAGCCTTGATTGTAGCGAGCAGTAGTGGGAACGACCGGCACGCCTAAGTCGCGAGCCAGACGGCGATCGTCGATCTTTAAGCCATTGCGTTGAGCCTCATCCATCAGGTTGAGGCAAACCACGACCCGGTCGGTTATTTCAAGGACTTGCAATACCAGGTTCAGGTTGCGCTCCAGGCGGGTGGCATCTACAACTACTACAGTGACATCTGGTTGACCAAACAGGATAAAATCCCGGGCGATCTCTTCGTCGAGGCTGGTAGCGAGCAGTGAATAAGTGCCAGGCAAGTCAACTAACTTATAACGCCCTTCACCGAACTCGAAACCACCCTCGGCGCGAGAGACGGTCTTGCCGGGCCAGTTACCGGTATGCTGCCGCAACCCGGTGAGCGCGTTGAAAACGGTGCTTTTACCCACGTTTGGGTTGCCGGCCAATGCCACGACAAAGTCCCAATCTTTCATATCAACGCCCAGTTTCTTGAGGTTGGCGGCGTGGTGGACAGGGCAGGAAGCGCAGGGTGCTTCGGTATTTGTTAACTCTTTGGTCATGAGGCTGTCTCCTCGAAAGGTGCAACGTTAATCAGGTCAGCTTGTTCCTGGCGCAGTGCGATCGTGGCGCCTCGAATACGATATGCTGTGGGGTCACCGCTTGGGCTGCGGAATTCGGCCTCGATCACTGTTCCGGGAATAATACCAAGGTCCATCAAACGACGACGCTCCGGACCATGAGAGGCGGGCGAGATATTTACAACGTAAGCTTTTTCACCCAGCGCCAACCTGGAGAGCCTGTCGCCAACAGGTTCTGGGAGGTCATCCGTCCTGGTGATGGGAAGTACGGAAATGTTGGCAGCTACGATCGGAGCCAGCAAGTGTTCATCACCTCCAGCCCAAAACTGAACTCTTTGGGGTGTCTTGTCTATTAATTGGACTTCCATACCCGGGTGTAATCCCTCAGCAACCAGTTGGGCGTAAATGGCCTCCGGTTCGTCTTCGATATGTACGATGCGCGCTGGTTCGCCAGGGTCAATCGTCGTCAACGGCTCACCATCGTGGTGCTGGAATTCACCGCTAGCAGTAGGGATCGGGTCACCGTGTGGATCGTGGGTTGGATTGCCGAGCTGCGCAGAGAGTGCATTGACCTGTTCTGTTGACAGTGAATGTTCGAAACGGTCAGCCCGGTCATGCCACTCCGATTCAGAATAGCCAGTCTCCTCTGCCAGGTATCGTTCCCACAGGCGGTGAGCACGGATCATGTGTAAGGCATAATTACGCCCTGTTGACGTTAACTCAGGCTTGTCACCTTCTACAACAACCAGTTCGTTTGCCTGCATCTTGTTGAGTATATCCGCAACCTCGTTCGTGGATATATTAAGCGCCCCAGCGATGCTCTGTACGGTTGGCTGATGGTTGTGTGTTTCACAGCGGTAGATATGTTTGAGCGCATCTTCAGTTAAGACGCGTTCACTCATTCGTTGAGCATGTTGCCAGCGTTGGATGATCCCGCGACCTGGATAGAAGAGTGCCAGTGCAAGAGCGGTCACTAACCCAGCAATGACAAGCGCGATGAGAGGATCAGGCATTTGGATGCCTCCTGTAGATTTGATCATCAATATAAGTGGTAGTTGGGAAGATTAAGATGTTATTTTTTATTAATTTATTCATACCACTAAATAATAATTTAGAATACACTAAAATTCTAGTATTGATTGTACCACACAATATTCGAAAAAGTCAAATTAATGGGTTGATGTTAGCAAAACAGCTAGGATTAATCATGTTTTGAGTCATTGCAAGGGTTTTTTTACGAAGCAATCCCATCAAAGAGAGATTGCCACGCCGCTAGGAGAGCACTTGTGGCTCACAAGAACAGGCTCCTAAGCCAATTGTTTGGTATTTTAACTAAAGGTCAAAATGCGGGAACTGAATCGGAGTAGGATTTGATATTGTTGGCGAATACCAGTATTTTTGGGACGATTTTTTTAATCTAACACATTTACCTTGCTGAAAGATCTACAAAAACCTGACTGGTGACCTTGGGACCTAGGACAACGACTTCTGCCTGTCCTTCGATTTGCAGGCGTAAATTCTCATCGAAGGGTGATACTTCTAAGGCGGTGATGCGGGAACCGGGCGTTAAACCCATATCATTTAAGTAGCGTAACATGTCTGGATTGGTGTCGCGGACACGCTGGATGGTGGCTCGCTGACCGGGTCGGATTTCGTTCAGCGGAATCATGGCGGCGTCAGGCAGGTGCAGCTCGCGTGAGGGGATTGGGTCACCATGAGGGTCCTGGCGTGGATGACCGAGGCTTTCATCGATCCGGGCTTCGAATTCTTCGGAGATGACGTGCTCCAGACGGTCAGCTTCATCATGCACTTCATCCCAACTGTATCCCAGAGTTTGGTGCAGGAATACTTCCAACAGTCGATGATGCCTGATGATCTCCAGGGCAATTTTTTCACCTTCAGGGGTAAGCGTTACGCCTCTATGCTTGCGATATTCGAGCAAGGGTGGATCCGTTGCAGCCAGCTTTTGGATCATGTTGGTTACAGAGGCTGGTGTGACGTCCATCCGGTCAGCAATCTGGTTGGTGGTTGCCCGCCCGCTCTCCACAGTCAGGTCGTAAATTGTCTTCAGGTAGTCTTCAATTACATAGGTTAATTTTTCGCGCATGGGCATCTGAGAAATATCTGTATCAATCAAATCAATTATTATTCTAACCTGAGTTTGGAATTTTTGCTATCTTATTTCCGATTTTTGGTTTATCAAAATTTACATGTACATTTAAGAAAAGGGCTAAATACCGACGGTCGCTGTACAAGCTGGTGAATGAGTGGATGATTATGCGACTACCGATCAATTCAGAACAAGGTTGTTGACTTCTAAAGTTGGATTCAGTATGATTGGGAGCATGGTCCAAGAAAGCGAAACGGGTCGAGCTAAAAAAACCTTACTCATGGAGTGGCGCTTCGTCGTTACCCTATCATTCGTGCTGGTTGGTATGCTGTTGACAGCTAGTTGCACGTTATTCAAGAATTTACCCTCCACCGCGCAGAGTGATGAAACCAGTGAATTTGAAGATGCAACCCCAGTGTTTGATACTCTAGCAGCGCCGACAACCCCTGCACCAACACCCACTGCGACACCGATTCCACGCGTGCTAACGGTCTGCTTGGGTGCCGAACCTGATACCTTGTATCTGTATGGCGGTAATACGATGGCGCAGAACCACGTTATGGAAGCCGTTTATGATGGCCCGATAGATGAACGATCATTTGCACTCCAGGCGGTCATCCTGGAGAAAATCCCCAACCTGGCTGATGGCGATGCAGAGTTGCGGAAGGTGACGCTGGGTCCGGGTGATGTGGTAGTGGATGTTTCTGGGAGTGTTGTGAAGCTCAATGAAGGTGAGCGGATTTTGCCCAGCGGTTGTTCCGTGCTGGAGTGTGCCATAGAATACGATGGTGTCTCCGAGATACAAATGGATCAGCTGGTGGTTAACTTTAAGATGCTGCCTGAATTGAAGTGGTCGGATGGAGAGCCATTGACAGCGCAGGATTCAGTATATTCATTCAATATCGCTGCGGATCCGCAGACACCGGCGTTAAAAAGCGTAATTGAACGCACCGCTGAATATGAAGCACTGGACGATACCACCATCCGTTGGACTGGGCTGCCGGGATTTAGGGACCAATCTTATTCCCTTAACTTCTGGTCGCCGCTGCCGGAACATGCTTGGGGTGAATACAGCTCAGGCGAATTATTGCAGGCAGAGGTGTCAACTCGCAGGCCGGTAGGCTGGGGGCCTTATGCAATCCAGGAGTGGGTGCCGGGCAGCTATATCAGTCTGTGGCGGAATCCGAACTACCACCGGGCCGATGAAGGATTGCCATATTTTGATCAGCTGATCTTCCGTTTCGTGGGGCAAGACGTTGAGGCCAATCTGACAGCCTTGGGATCTGGCGAGTGTGATTTCTTGGATCAAGAAGCCAGTCTTGAGCTTCTGGGTCCTGAAATTGATACCGCCCTGGAGTTGGATGCGAATGGTGAGATCAGCGCAGATTTCACCACTGGCACTGTTTGGGAGCACGTCGATTTTGGTATCTGGCCATTGAGCTATGATGATGGTTATGTCGCGGGGATGGAACGCCCTGACTTTTTCGGGGATGCGCGTGTTCGTCAGGCTGTCGCCATGTGCATAGACCGGCAAGCCCTCGTTGAAGAGGTTATGTCTGGTCTATCGTCAGTTGTCGATACTTACCTGCCACCGGAGCACCCCTTATTTAACTCAGCAGCAACGAGATACGATTTCGATGTGCAGGCTGCTTCAGCTTTATTGGACGAAGCCGGCTGGATTGACAATGATGGTTTGCTGGAGACACCACGGCTCTCTTTTGGGGTGTGGAATGTTGTTGAAGGCACCCCGTTTGCGTTTACTTTATTTACCACCCCTGCAGCCCAACGTCAGCAAGTTGCCCAATTTCTAGTCGAGTCGCTGGCGCAATGCGGCATCCAGGTCGAGTTGGTCACCCTGCCAGTCGAGGAGTTCTATACGCCTGGATCGGAGGGGGTGGTGTTTGGGCGCAATTTCGACCTGGCTCAATTTGCCTGGTTCACCGACGCCAAACCGCGCTGCGAAATGTGGATCACGGAACAAATCCCTGGGGATCCAAATATCCTTGACGAGAGTGGAAAAGCTCTCTTCCCATTCGGATGGAGCGGGCTCAATGCGACTGGCTATAGCAATTTAGAGTATGATGCAGTATGTCACGCAGCCCAGGGGGCTTTACCGGGTCAAGCCGAGTATGCCCAAAACCACCTCCAGGCACAGGAGCTCTTCGCCACAGAGCTGCCTTCCATACCACTGTATATGCGTTTAAAGCTGGCAGTAACAAGAACGGATATGTGCGGGTTCGAGATGGATCCAACCGCTTTGAGCGAGCTCTGGAATCTGGAATCCCTGGATTTCGGCGATGGATGCCAATAGATATTCTAATTAGATCGTCCCGAACGGATACTTGGCATATCTATCATTTTGCTGACCTTGGAATCAGTGCAGTTCTCTAAATACCCCTGAGGTGTTCTTATCTGTGCTGGCGTTCTGTATTTCATCTGGGTTCTAATTGCTCAATCGCAAGTTTTATCTAAGAGTTCTACAGTCCCTGTGATGATTTGTTCCTGTTGCTCTTCCAGGCTTATGGTGCGTGTTCCATCACCGGACTGAGGCCCATAGTAACCAAAACCAGCATGGTTACCCCCTTCAATCAATACCCAGCTGGTACTGGCGGGCAATAGGGGTTGGCTTGCAAGTACTGTATCCACATCTGCAACACCGTCTTTACTGGCATAGATAGAAGCCACCTCCAAGTTGTTGGAGGAAAGATCATCTGATTCCGCTGGATAAGCTGCCCACAAAACTAACCCCTGGACGGTATGTGGGTTGCGGTTTGCGAATCTAGCAGCCATTGCGCCACCTAGGGAGTGCCCACCGATGATCCAGCAATCAATCTCTGGAAAAGTCGCGGTAATTTCGTCTGCGACGTCAGAGGCAAAAATTGCCAGGTTGAGCGGCATAGAGGGGATCACAACCAGATATCCTTCTTCAGCAATGGCGCGCGCAGCCGGTGCATACGCGAGCGGCTGCACACGACCGCCAGGATAGAAGATGAAACCGGTGGTGGGAATGCTTTTTCCAGGTTTGAAAACCAACCACGGTTCTTGTTCGACGGATATGGAGTCGTTGCTCTCAATTGAAAAATAAGCCTCCGGATGAGCTGGTAAAGGATTGCTGCCCCAAATAACAAAACCTGCTGTTGCCATGATCAATACGACCACAAGTGCGATGATGGCCAGCTGCCAGAATCTAATTCTCTTCATCCATCAACTCTGTTGTGCGAAGATCTAAACGATAATCTGCAACGAAGCCATGTTCTTCAACTCGGTTGTAGCGCTGCTTTCTTGAGTGGAAATGAATAAAGATCGGGGCGCGATCAAATTCTGGATGTGCTTCCATGAAGGACCGGTCACCATACCGGAAAGCTTGCAGTACCTGTCGCATATGATGCTGGAAGATGTTGTAACGCCATCTTGCAGAGCCAAGGACAATACCTCCGCTTACATGGCAGTGAACGTGGAGTTCTGGTCCACTTTGTTCCAGCCGCCATTCAGCCAGAACTTCGTCGCGCATCAAGCGAGTGTACCATCCCGAAATCGCCCGCTGATCGTATTCTGTGCCAATGCTCAAGAAAAGATCACCGGTATGGTCTGAGTGGGTCAGGGTATACAATCTTTTTCCTTCGATTCCATCGGGTGTAGCTGATCCGATGTATTTGACATGCAGTTTATTAGGGTTGAGGGAGCTCATGGTTCTCCACCTTTTTAGGTGTCAGGTCCATTGTACTAATGTTCGCAGGCTCATCCTGCTGTGTTTGTGGGGCGATATCCGGATTGCCCAGGATCCTGCGCTTGGTAAATAAAGTCGCCCAAATCATCAATATTACGCTGGCAACGCCAGGCGCCCAGGTCCCCAGAGCACCTAAAAGAAAGCCTCCCATACTGGGGGCGATCACACGAGTCAGGCTCTCCAGGGAAGCTGAAAGGCCGAGTGTACCACCGACTTCCTCGGAGGCGACCGATTTGGTCAGCGTGCTATTCAGCACGGTATTAAGTGTACCACCAGCAAAGGAAAGCGGCATGAGCACGATTAACAGTACGATCAGGTTTGGTGTGAAGGCCCAAGCGAGCAAAGAGATAGTCATAATGATGGCGCTTGCGAAGATCAGGTTGACCTCGCGGAAGCGGCTGGTCAGCTTGCCGATGCCAACACCCTGCACCAAGGCCACCAGGATGCCGACATATGCCAATACGAATCCAGTCTCCTGAGCGTTTAGGTTCAGTCGGTACAGCGCGAACAATGGAAATATGGTTTGGAAGGTGGCGAAAGCCAAACCGAAGAAGAAGCGTACATGCAGCAAGGGACCAACGCCGGGACGGTTGAGTGCGTTCCACAGGGTGCCGAGGGAAAAACGCGGCCGTTCACGGGAAGCCAATGAGGCGCGCTGTTCGAGCGTAAGCGATTCAGGCAGATATAAATATACAGTGATCAGGTTGATCGTTGCCAGTCCAGCAGCCAGGAAGGCGGGTGCTGCATAACCCCAATTGCTGAGAATGCCCCCGATGGCTGGGCCTAGTATAAAACCCAATCCAAAAGCAGCGCCGATCAAACCAAGCCCGCGGGCGCGGTTCTGTTCATCCGTGATGTCGGTGATATAAGCCTGTGCCACAGAGATATTCCCACCGGTAAGACCGTCGATGATACGGCTCATGAACAGGATGGCGATAATGATAGCATTGGTCAGCATTATGCTGCTGGTGGTGCCAGAAATGGCTTGCGCCAGCACGGTGCCGAGCGGTTCTGCCAGGCCCAAGAGCAGAAAACCAGCCATCGTCCCGAAAATACTCACTAGAAGCACTGGACGGCGCCCGTAACGGTCTGAAAGACGCCCCAGCAGGGGAGCACCGATCAGCTGCGCGGCGGCATATGAGGCGGTCAATAAACCCACTACCGCCGGTGTGGCGCCATATTCATCCGCGTAGTAGGGCAGCAAGGGCAGGATCAGGCCAAAACCAAGCAGGTCGATAAAGACGATCCCGAAGATACTGAACAGGCGTTTGTTTTGCATGTGTTTTCCTTACCCTGATATTCTCAGGTTATTCCTTAGACTTCTCATAATATTACCTTAAATAACTAATATTGTCAATATATTGCAAAGTAATTGTATACATAAATTAAACGATCGCACCTGATAGGAAAACATAACTAGACCCAGAGATGGACAAACAAAGTTTATCATATGCGGAAATGATTAATCCTGATTGACGATCAAGGTCGAATTGCGGGTAAAGTTTGCCGCTGGAGTCTGTGAATTTCAATTCAACCTGGAAAGAGAGAAGTGTTTCACTTTGGGATGAGTTAGATACACTCCTCGAGGGGGAGAATTGATGGTGATATACTCAATTGTGCTTTTAACTGTATTTGTGCCTGGGTGTGGAATGACTGATCTTTGGAAATCATTACGGATCGATGCCGACCGCTTGAGAGCGGATTTCGATGCGTTAGCAGTGCTGGGCAGCACTGGTGACGGTGGAGTTCACCGTCCCGCCCTCGGTGAGGCCCACCTGGCAGCGCGTGCCTGGCTGAAGGAGCGAATACTTGGGTCCGGATTGGAGTTCCGAATCGATGGTGCAGGTAACCATTCCGCTCTCCTAACGTGCGGACTTCCTGACGCTCCCACCCTCTTGCTGGGATCACACCTGGACTCGGTTCCCAAAGGCGGTCGTTTCGATGGGGCATTGGGAGTATTGGCAGCGCTGGAAACGTTGCGGGTGGTGAAAGATGCTGGTCTGCAGGGTTTATCTCTTATATGCCACTTGGAGGCGATTGACTTCACGGATGAGGAGGGCACCTTGGTAGGATTGCTGGGCAGCAGCGCTTTGGCCGGGAGCCTGACTTCACAAGATTTAATAAATCCTCGCGGTGGCAGGCAGGCGTTGCTCTCCGGGTTGGAAAGAGCGGGGCTCACCGAGGAAGGTTTACTCAGTGCAGGTAGAGACCCAGGAAGCCTGGCTGGATACCTGGAATTGCACATTGAACAAGGTTCTCGACTGGAGAAAGCGGGAGTGGATATCGGCGTGGTGAGCGGGATTGTGGGGATTGGCTCCTACAGTCTGACTTTTATCGGCCGGGCGGACCATGCTGGGACAACATCTATGGCTGACCGGCTGGATGCTGCCCAGGGAGCCAGCGCCTTTACTCTGGGAGTACGGGAGCTGGTTATGGATCGGTTTCCAGATTGTGTGGCTAATGTTGGCTGGATGCAGTTCGAACCGGGTGCTTTCAACATCGTTCCGGCCCGTGCGACCTTATCACTCGAGTATCGCGCCCCGGTAGATAGTGTGTTTGACCAGTTAGAAAAAGCTTTGATAGAACAAGCGCAAGTTGCGGCTTTGGATCATTGTCTGGAGCTGCAGGTTGAGTTTCTCGGAAGGCATTCTCCGGTGCTGATGAGCGCAGATGTGCGGTCGGCGATCACGCAATCTGCCAATGCACTTGGCTTGACGAGTACACCGCTGGCTTCCGGGGCGGGACATGATGCCCAATCCTTAGGGCAGCTCTGCCCTGCGGGGTTAATTTTCATCCCTTCGGTTGGGGGTGTTAGCCACTCGCCGCGGGAATTCAGCCAATGGAAGGATTGTGTCAATGGTGCCAATGTGCTGCTCCAGGCCGCCCTGCGGTTGGCAATTCGCTAGAATGAAATAACATTGAGCACTCTGAATCTATGCCTTGAAATTATTTAAATATATAATATCGTTGAGAATAGCCAATCCACTTTATCTGCTTTCACAGATATCAAAGGATGGTAATCGATGGTAACAACAATCCAAGAACACCAGCAGGCGCTTGCACCAGAAGAATTATGGTCACCGGATTCAGGGTTGTCCCCGCGAATAAAGCGTCTGCGCGATCAATTTTTCTCTTTTTACGAGCGCGACTATACCAACGAGGTGCGTGGTTATACAACTGGCACACCTTGGGACTCGGTATACTCGATCTGGAGCTGGACCAATGTTCCCGAGGTGGCGATGTTCCTGCCGGGCATCCGCAGCTATCTGCGGGCGGCAGCAACACCGGTTGAGCTACCGGTGGCTTTCTGGGATGAACCGCTGGTTGTGCGCCAGGCGATATTCTTCAGAGAGGTGCTGCGCAGCTACTTGCCGGTTCAGGTGCTCGACGGTGAGCTGATCGTTGGTTCGCATTTCAACACAGCCCTATCACGCTGCTTGAAGAAAGATGAAACTCGCAAGCGTGAGAAACAGGAAGCCAGATTCCTCAAGGTATGGCATGCGCTCAATGACATTGGAGTCGGTAATTGTGGTGCTGTGCCTGGGCACTTAGTGCCAGACTACCCCAAGGTTTTGCGTACCGGCTGGCGGGGCCTGCGCGAACAAGCGCAGTCGGTCTTGGATGATCCACAAAGCGAAGGACCACACCATGACCTGGCGCGCGCCATCATCATCTGCAGTGAAGGTGTGCGCCTGTTAATGGCAAGATATGTTGATGAGATCAACCGATTGGTGGAGGAAGAAGCCGATGCATTGCGGCGTGTTGAGTTGAAGGAGATGGCACGCATCAATGCTAAGGTGCCCTGGTTGCCGCCCAAGACATTCCCTGAAGCACTGCAAGCCCTGTGGATGACACATATGCTGCTCATGGCGGCGGAAAGCTATCCAGGACCGGGCGTCTCACCGGGGCGGGTGGATCAGTATCTTTACCCGTATTACAAAGCGGATATTGAGCAAGCCCGACTGACACAACAAGAAGCCAAGGAGTGGCTTGAGTGTTGGTGGATCAAGCACAATTACGCCTATGATTACCAGGGTTGGACCGGCACCCGAAAGAGCCACTCCTATCAGGCCCCGGCAATCCAGGATCTCCAAAGCGTCTTTTAGGCCCGGAATCAAATCACCGCGATAGGGCTGGTGCAGTAGATCCTTCATAGCCTCGCGCAGACCTTCCGAGCGTCCCTGCACCAACTGGGTCATCAGAAATGCG
>Ga0209536_100010420_pt1 | contig 13717 bp, 9 predicted proteins | sample DeeMarSeWOR28_12_FD_187461 | JGI IMG/M metagenome (GOLD analysis project Ga0209536, IMG submission 187461) | Marine sediment microbial communities from White Oak River estuary, North Carolina - WOR-2-8_12 (SPAdes) (version 2) | ecosystem: Environmental > Aquatic > Marine > Intertidal zone >...
CGTTTTCTCCCCGTATGGCCCCCACATGCTTGGCCCACAAACCGATCCCTATCCCTGCCGCTCCTAGAATAACGGCGCGACGCGCAAAGCGTTTTCGTACCGCTTTGCCGGAGGACTTGAAACCACCCGTTCCCTCATTAGTGTCTTTTGAATGAAAGCATCGTTTCAGGCCTTCGAGAAGATCCTGGGTCGCACCTAACGGACAAAGACGCGCGCACCAGATACCGCCTGATGTAACACTAAGCAGGCAGAGGATCAGCAGAATTAGAATGGGTAGCAGCCCCGCTGTAAAACCCGCTGCCCCCCTGACAGAAAAAACATTGCTGAAAATTGCAAGGGGATCCAACCACAAAAACAGCGGGTATCCGATCAGCGCCCCAATAGCAGTCAACAGCGCCAGATGCTGACCGAAGGATGGACAACGACGCCACCAGGCCGTCTTTTGCAAACCAGATTTGGAGATTTCTTCAAGCAGAAGTCCCGTGGGGCACGCGTAATGGCAGAACCAGCGTCGTTTCCAGAGGGCGAGCACCGCGAATCCGAAACCCAGAATGGTTCCGTCGGCAATGGTTCGGGATGCGAGGCTTCCACAGATGGCGACAAGAGAACTCGATCCAGACACATATTGCGGTGCGGCGGGCCCAAAATCAACAGGCCACAATAGCGCTACGGCCAGGACAAAAAATGCCAGCTGCACATACAAACGCAACCGACGATTACGGCCCATCATCCTAAGTAGGCTCCCTGCTGGCGCAGAACACTTTGCAATTTGGCCACATCGACATCACGCGGCTTGCACTTGTCCTTAATGCACAGGGCAGCCGCAACTCCCGCCGCCTGGCCCGTTACCCAACAGATGGGAATCAATCGAAGCGTGTCTCCAATTTCAAAATCCGAGGAAACGCAGCGCCCTGCTGCCAGAAGATTATCGAGCTTGGCAGGAACAAGACAGCCGTAAGGAATCTGAAATTCCGGAGCCGTGGCGTAAGCGCCACCGTAGCCGATGGTATCGGAAAACTTTGCGCCCTTTTTAGCATCCTGAATTGTGAGTCTCTTGGAGCCTCCCAACAGACGTGTCAGGCGCACACCAATTTGAGGGGCCGTTTCCGCTAAGAAAGCCTCTTCCGCGCCCGCCTTTTTTCTAGCCCGCTCGAGGTTTTTCCAAATAGCGATACGGTGTCTGAGTTCTAGGCGACTCAGTTCAGCGACATCCAAACCGTCACTCACGGGCCCTCTCATGTTGAGCCAGTTGACATTGGGCGCAGGAGTGGGGCTGCCAACCTGTCCCTGAAATTCGGTCACGGGAGCACCGCGGGTAGGGCGAAGTCCTTTAGGTTGATTCCTGTTTCCGCTTGTGAGTTCGAGATTCTCGTTCATAAGATCTTCAATCTCGATATTTCCAATCCTGCTGACCATGCCGATATGATCTCTGACCTTTACAAAGCCGGCTCCTGCAGCCGCATAGATATCTCCATCTCCGGATGCATCGACCACTACATCCGCCAGAATGGCCTGACGGCCCGACTTGCTTTCAAACACGGCGCCGCGAACAGCACCCTGAGAGTCAAGCACGCAATCGACGCCCCAGCAGTCGAGGTAAGCATCCATTTTGGATTCCAGCACCATATCCGCAAGAACATATTTGAAAGCTTCGGCATCTACCGTAGGGTAAACAGGGGCTTTTTGGCGCTCGATAATACCGAATTTGAGCTTATCCAGGCGCCGCATCATATCTTCACCGATACCCCGGATAACCTGCCGGTTGTTGCGATCGTAAAGCGGGAAAATTGCAAGCACCAGACCTCCCGTAGCCAGACCGCCCAGGTAGCCATAACGCTCAACCAGAGTGACCTCGACCCCCATGCGCCTGGCGGAAAGAGCTGCCGCCGTTCCTGCAGGCCCGCCTCCCACAACCAGCACGCCGGTTTTGCGAAGAACGGTCAGTTCCCTTTCCGGTTGTACGACCCTGCCTCCCACGATTCTTGCAGGAATCCTTTCAACCGAAGGGCCGGGTTTTTGCGGGCCGCGTCCGGCGCCCTGACCTCCTTCATCAGCCAGCAATTCTGAAAGAGGCGTCATGGTGCCGGCAACTACCAGGCCTCCCAAAGCCACCGAATGCATGAGTTCTCTGCGAGTAAGCTCTTTCGACATGGTTAATCTCCTTATCAGCCGCCATTATATCTATAGAGGCTATCAAATTGATAGCCTCTATCAAACGGATAGCCGCTATCCTACATCAATCCAACCGGCATATCAAAGAGGGACACCGGTGACTGTCCCCCTTCTATAGGCTATAATAGATGTCGACAAACGCCAGTTAGCGGGAGATCGAGATGCATCTAACGAAGATTTTTGTGACTTTGATGGTGTGCTTTTTGTCGGCCTTTTCGGCAGATGGAGATTGGCCCATGTGGGGCCGGACGCCCCATAGAAATATGAGTTCGCCCGAAAAAGACCTTCCTTCGACTTGGGATATCTCCACCAGTGAGGGCGTCAAGTGGAAGGCGGATCTCGGCTCCACTTCCTACGGCAATCCGGTGGTTGCAAACGGCAAGGTTTTCGTTGGAACCAACAACGACAGGCCCAAAAATCCTGACATTACTGGAGACAAGGGTGTTTTGATGTGTTTCCGGGAATCGGACGGCAAGTTTCTCTGGCAGGCGGTTAGTGACAAGCTGGAAGCCGGATATGATTGGCCGGAACAGGGAGTCTGTTCATCCCCTGCCATTGAGGGCAACTTTCTTTACTACGTTTCCAACCGAGCGGAGCTCGTCTGCCTCGATACCGAGGGATTTCTGGACGGGGAAAATAATGGCCCATTCAAGGAAGAAGTTTATAAAGGCGCTATGGATGCCGACATTGTCTGGAAGCTGGATATGATGAAGGCATTGGGTGTAATCCAACACAACATGGCGAACTCATCTCCGGTTATTTGGGAAAATTTGGTTTTTGTTGTAACTTCAAACGGTCGGGACGAATATCAGGAAGGCGTCCCTTCTCCCGACGCTCCCAGTTTCATCGCAGTGGATAAAACTACCGGCAAGCCAGTCTGGCAGGACAATTCTCCTGGAGACCGAATCATGCGTGGCCAGTGGGCTTCTCCCGCAGTTGGCGAAGCAGGAGGAGTCATGCAGGCCTTCTTTCCGGGAGGCGATGGACTGCTATACGGCTTCGATGCACGTACGGGGCAGAAACTATGGAGTTTCGACTTGAATCCAAAGAATGCCGTCTATCCAAAGACGCGCAATTATGCTATCGCAACCCCCGTGTTTTACGCCGGGAAAATATATCTCGCCGTCGGCCAGGACCCGGAAAACGGCGAAGGTGCCGGCAATATGTACTGTATTGATCCGACAAAGCGAGGAGATATTTCAGAAATCGGTCGCATCTGGCAGAACAGTGAAATCCGCCGCTCCATATCCACAGCTGCGATAGCGGATAATCTTCTCTACATCTCTGATTTTACCGGTTTTTTGCACTGCCTGGACCCACACTCCGGAAAGGAATATTGGAGCTTTGACGCGCTCGCCGCAATTTGGGGCTCTCCTCTTGTTGCCGACGGCAAGGTGTATCTTGGAGATGAAGACGGTGATCTCGCCGTTCTCAAAGCCGGCAAGGAGCTTGAGGTTCTTTCCGAAATTTATATGGGAAGCGCCGTCTACAGCACGCCTGTTGCCGCAAATGGGGTATTGTACGTAATGAACCGGCAGGAGCTTTATGCAATTGGCAACTAAATTTTATCAGGGTCAAAAATGACGAATGACGAATTAAGAATGACGAATTGTGGATGGTTGCGAAGGATTTTGAACTGGGCGAATTTAGGAATTCGTCATTCGTCATTCGTCATTCGTCATTCAATACTCTTAGCGTGTTTTTTTGCCGTTTTGGCGTTCTCCACCGATAAAGTTGATTCCTGGCTGATGTTCAGGGGTTCTTCCGCACTGACAGGAGTTTCCTCGGTTGAATTGCCAAAGGCACCCCGGCTGCTGTGGAGTTTTGAGGCGGAAGATTCAATCGAATCTTCGGCGGCGATTTCGGGGAATATGGTCTACGTAGCATCCATGGATTCCTCGCTCTATGCAATCGAACTTTCAACCGGCAAGCTTCGCTGGCGTTACTCCACATCAGCCCCTGTTCAGGAGTCCTCGCCCGGTATAAGGGAAGGGACCGTTTTCCTTGGTGATATCGACGGCGTGTTTCATGCCGTAAACGCAAATACGGGAGATCCAATTTGGACATTCAGAGCCGAAGCAGAAATCAGGTCCTCTCCTAATTTTTCCGGTGACAAGGTTTTTTTCGGGTCCTACGATCAGAACCTCTACTGCCTTTCAGCCAAGACCGGAGACCTGGTCTGGAAATTCACAACCGAAGGACCGGTACATGCAACGCCCTCTATCGATAAGGAGCACGTATACATATCCGGATGCGACGGGGCATTTCGCGCCATTGCGCTTGCCACCGGCGAACAGGATTACGAGATAAACCTTGGTGCCTATGCCGGAGCTTCCGCAGCGCTACGGGAGCACTACGCTTATGTGGGAACCTTTGCAAACGAAGTTCTCTGCCTCAATTTGCAAAAGCGTTTGCCTGAATGGACCTACCGTCATCCCACGCGTAGCTTCCCCTTTTATTCATCAGCCGCGGTGACGCACGATCGTGTTGTTTTAGGCGGTCGAGATAAACTGATTCACTGTCTCGATAGATCCAGCGGAACTGAAATATGGTCGTTCATTACCCGTGCCCGTGTGGAATCTTCGCCTCTTGTAACAGATAGCAGTGTTTTTGTAGGATCAAACGACGGGGTCCTGTACTCATTGGATCTCATTTCTGGAAAGAAGATATGGGAATTCACTTCCGGCGCGCCCTTTTCGGCGTCACCCGCCGCTGCAGCCGGGCATCTGGTCATTGGAGATCAGGATGGCGTGCTTTATTGCTTTGGGAACTAGATCCGCATGAAGATTGCCTATATAACGGCCGGGGCGGGAAGAATGTACTGCGGAAGCTGCCTCCGCGATAATGCTCTGGCCAAAGCACTGCTGGATGACGGGCATGATGTTCTGCTCATCCCCACCTACACTCCTACACGCACCGACGAACTGAATATCAGCCAGAACAGGGTTTTTCTGGGCGGAATCAACGTGTACCTTCAGCAGCGCTTCAAGATATTCCGCAATACACCCGAAATCCTGGACCGTTTATGGGATTTCAAACCCCTATTGAATTTGCTGACGAGATTTGGCAGTCGCGTCAATCCCGAAAGCCTGGGAGCACTTACCGTCTCCATGCTCAAAGGCACTAATGGCTTTCTTCGCAAAGAAATCCTGAAACTCGCACGTTTTCTTTCTGATGAAGTCTCTCCTGAAATCATCAACCTGCCTAATTCCATGCTCATCTCGCTGGCTCCCGCCATTAAGGCGAAAACAAATGTTCCCATTTGCTGTACCTTCCAAGGGGAGGATCTTTTTCTGGAAAGCCTTGGAGAACCTTATCGATCGGAATCGCTCAAAATCATCCGGGAACATGCGGACAGCGTTGATGCTTTCATAGCCGTAAGCAACTTCGGCGCACAGAGTATGTCGGAATATCTCGGCATTGACCGTAATCGAATTCATGTGGTTCCCCTGGGAATCAACTTTGATGGTTTTGAATCCGCCGGAGAGCGAGGCACCAGGCCCTTTACTATAGGCTATCTGGCACGCATTACTCCGGAAAAGGGACTTCACTTTCTTTGTGATGCCTATCGCATATTGAGAATGCAAAGCGAGATTACCTCGAGTCGCCTCTGGTCGGCGGGATACATGGCTCCAGAAAAAAGAAACTACCTGGACACTATCAGGAAAGATATGGACTCCTGGGGATTGAGCAGTCAATTCAGGTATTACGGCGAATTGAACAGGCAAGGCAAAATCAACTTTTTGAAACTGCTGGACTGCTTTTCTGTGCCTGAATCGTATGCCGAACCCAAGGGGCTCTTCCTATTGGAAGCTATGGCGTGCGGGCTTCCGGTCGTCCAACCGCGCCGCGGCGCCTTTACCGAAATTTTGGAAAAAACCGGCGGAGGTATTCTGGTTGAACCGGACCAGCCGGAAGCGCTTGCCGAAGGCCTTTTCGAACTCTGGAAAGATCCTGCCAGACGTATGGAGCTGGGCTCCAAGGCGTTTCAGAATGTGCGCGCCTTTTATGGTATGGCTCAGATGGTGCAATCAACTTTGAAGGTTTATAAATCCACCCTGCCGAAACGGCAAAAAAAGCCGGTTGGCACAAATTCCGGAGCAGGCGGCTGAACGGCCGCCATTTTTCCCATGCTTGAAGTGAAAAAAATATCCAAAGAATATGCAATGCCAGGCGAAAGCCTGAAAGTCCTTTCGGAAATAGATTTCGATTTGCAGGCTGGAGACACCGCGTCAATCGTCGGCCCATCAGGCAGCGGTAAGAGCACGCTTCTATATATTCTTGGTGCTCTTGAAGCACCTTCCAGCGGCCGCATAATGTTGGACGGTCTGAATCCCTTTGAAATGGACGAACAGCAGCTCGCCGACTTCCGAAACCGAAAAATAGGTTTTGTGTTTCAGGACCATCACCTGCTGCCGCAATGTACGGTTCTTGAGAATGTCCTTATTCCAACGTTGGTGGCCGAATCTGACGACGGATTTCAAAAGCGCGCAATGGATCTGCTAAACCAGGTAGGATTAAGCTCCAGACTGCACCATCGTCCATCGGAACTTTCGGGAGGTGAAAAGCAGCGCGTGGCTCTGGCACGCGCTTTGATCATGCAACCCCAATTGCTGCTATGCGATGAACCGACGGGCAATCTGGATCACCGCTCTACGGAAGCGGTCACTTCTCTGCTTCTCGAGCTTCATCGACAGCAGAATAACCTGCTTATCGTCGTGACGCACAATACGGATGTGGCTTCAAAATTCAAACTCAAATATGAACTTTCCGAAACGCGGTTACGCAGCCTATAGCGATACTGGACGGCATCACAAAATGCCCGCAAAAATCGTTTCACTTATCCTATGAAATATGCACGGCTTATATTCCGAAACCTGATCCACTACCGACGCACAAACCTTCCGGTAATTGTGGGCGTTGCCGCTGCCGTTGCCGTTCTCACAGGGGCATTGCTTGTGGGCCAATCCGTGCGCCGGAGTTTACGGGATCTTCTATTTGAGCGTATAGGCTCCACGGAATACTCTGTGACGGCAGATCACTTTTTTAGCGAAAAGCTTTCCGATGCATTCAGGATCCAAAATAATAGCTGTCCTCTAATCTACCTCAAAGGCATCGTGATGCATGAATCGTCCGGCATTCGCGTTCATAACGTTAATGTCTATGGCGTCGACGAGCGGTTCTGGCAGTTTCATGGAATGGACATAATGGAATTCCCCGATAATCGTTCGGTCTTTGTCGGAATGCCTCTGGCCAAACAGCTCTCTGCCGCTGACGGCGATGCCCTCATTCTGCAGGTAGAAAATCCCCAGGCCATTCCAAGAGAATGGCTCTACGGCAGGCGCGACAATGTGGGAAGATCCATAAGGCTGAACTGCCGCCGAATTCTCACGCGACACCAGTTGGGGGAGTTCTCCCTGCGCCCCACACAGGGAACGGTTCATTCCATTTTCGTTCCCATAAAGCGTCTGCAAAGGGACCTTGATAAATCGTCAAGCGCAAATATTATCCTTCTGGCGCCAAACAGCCCCAGCGATGGTCCTGAGTCGATTGCGGATTTATTACGCACTCATTGCAGCTTGAGCGATTTGGGGCTTAAACTCAGATCCACCGCTTCCGGATTGGGTTTTTCCCTTGATAGTCATCGAATTATTCTTAATGATTCCCTAGCCAGCGCCGCCCTGGAGGCCGCAGACGATCTTCATATCAAAGCGTCTCCAGTTTATACCTATCTCGCTAACAGCATTCGTTCGGGAGACCGCTCCATTCCCTACTCTGTCATTGCAGCCGCAGATCTTGGGGAGGGATCCCTGGTCTCTGTAGAGGAATTGCCGCTTTCCCCCTCCGGCGCGGAACAGCCCGACAAGGATGAGGAAATTCGGCTTACGGATTGGGCCTGGCGGGATCTGGATATTTCCATAGGTGATCCCGTCGAGGTCGACTACTACCTGTGGCAGGATGAGGGCCAGTTGATTACGCGCACGGCCCGGTTTAAGCTGGCAGGCGTGGTCTCTACCTCTGGCGATGTGGACGAAATCCTGGCTCCCGATATTCCCGGCATAACCGAGGCCCGCAGCATCAGCGACTGGGATCCGCCCTTCCCCTTGGATCTTAGCCTTATCCGTCAAAAAGACGAGGATTACTGGAACCGGTTTCGGGCGACGCCGAAAGCCTTCATACGCCTCTCCAAAGGCCGGGAGCTCTGGCAAAACCGATTCGGGACATTGACCTCTCTGCGTTTTGCTTTGCCTGAAGGGGCCGAACTCGAGATGGTACAGAAGGAGTTCTCGCAAGCACTACTTGAAAAACTCAATCCACTCGAAGCTGGAATCTCGATACACCCGGTCAAGGAGCAAGGACTTTTATCGGCTCGCGGATCTACTAATTTCGGCGAATATTTTGTTTACTTCAGCTTTTTTCTTATTGCCGCAGCCATGCTTCTTGCCGCCTTGTTTTTCAGACTAATGGTGGAGCAACGCGTCAAGGAAATAGGGCTTCTACGCGCTGCCGGTTTCCGGTTGAGCACGCTACGAAATATGTTATTCCTTGAAGGCTCCATCCTTTCGGTATGCGGCGGTCTTCTGGGACTATTGGGAGCCCTGGCATATGGCGGGCTGATGGTACTCGGCCTCCGCACCTGGTGGATCGGTGCGGTAGGAACAGAGCGTCTCAATCTTCACATCTCGTGGATGGATTTGACGATCGGCATTCTTGCGGGCCTTCTCTTCTCAATGGCCACCATATTTTGGACTCTAAGGGACCTGAGCCACAATTCACCCCGTTCCCTTCTGGCGGGTGTTCTGGAATCCGCAAAGGTGCGGAGTCGCCGCACACGTTCACTCAAAATGGCTGCTGTTATCACACTGCTGGCCGCCGTTTTCTTGCTTTTGGGCGCGGCGACCGGGACGGTGTCCGAGCTCGTCGGTTTTTTTGGCACAGGATTCCTTATGCTTGTCTCGATTCTCTGTGCGACTTCAGTTTACCTGCGGCGTTCCAATCCCAGGCCAATTCATGGCCGCGGCTGGGCCGCTCATTTCCGACTGGGCATGCGCAACGCAATGGTTCGACCCGGACGGAGTCTGCTCTGCGCATCGCTTATTGCTGCGGCAACTTTCATTATCGTATCCATGGAAGCCTTCCGGCAGAGTGCTTCGGAAGAATCGCTGGGCCTTAAATCCGGAACCGGTGGCTACGCCTACCTCGCAGAATCCGATCTTCCCGTCTCTCACGACCTCAATACGGAAGTCGGGCGCGAAGCCTCGGGGATTTCGAGTTCTCAAATCCCCGGCATAGCCAATATTTCATTCACGCCTTTCCGTGTCCGACCGGGCGATGATGCAAGCTGCTTGAATCTCTACGCTCCCCAGGATCCCAAGGTTTTTGGGGTGCCCCCTTCCTTTATCGCTGCTGAAAGATTCAGTTTTCAGGACTCAATTTTTACGAATCCTGAAGAAGCCCAGAATCCCTGGCTCTTGTTGAACGCTCCTATCGAAAATGGAGCTATTCCCGCTATTGCAGATGCAACAACCATTCAATATATACTCCACCTTTCTCTCGGCAGTGAATTAACCGTAAGCGGAGGGCCAGAAGGCGAGGTGCGGCTGCGTTTGGTGGCGGCGCTCGACAGCAGTATCCTTCAGGGCGCTTTGCTGATATCAGAATCCAACTTTCTTCGCGCCTTTCCGGAGCACCAGGGCAATAGGTTTTTTCTGTTGGATACCCCCGATGCATCCGAAGCCATACCCATACAAGAGCTTAAAGAAGGTTTGTCCGACCTGGGATTCAACATCGAATCCTCTCTTGAGCGTCTGGAATCCTATCACAGGGTTGAAAATACCTATTTATCCACTTTCCAGTCATTGGGTTCTCTCGGGCTGATACTTGGAACAATCGGCCTCGCGGCTGTTCTTTTGAGAAATGCGCTTGAAAGAAGGAAGGAATTGGCTCTTCTCAATGCCGTAGGATTCCGCCGCCGCATTCTTGCAGGAATTATTCTGTCCGAAAATGTGCTGCTAATGATTTGGGGCTTGACGGCGGGATCACTCTGCGCCTTTTTGGCCATTATGCCTGCGCTGCACGCCAGGGGCACTGCTTTTCCATTGGCCATGACCGGTTTAATTATGGTGACCGTTCTGGCAACGGGTTTAGTATCCTCAATTTTTGCGGTTGTAGCAGCTTTTCGTAGCCCTCTGCTGAAAGCAATTCAATCTGAGTAGGCGCACGCCTAACAAAAGCTTTATAGTGCCGATGCCTGGAGACAGTCATATGGAAATAAAGCCAATCGCACCGCTGGTTGTGGGCAAGGGCATGGCGGGAAAGGCTATTTTAAAAAGCCTCGCAATCGTAAAGCAATTGGATCCCGAACTGAAGCTGCTGCCTGTTCGATTTGCAGCCAGAGGTACGCCATTTAGCTCCTATATAAGGGATGACGCGCACAATATACTTTTTATTGCCAATCCAAGCGGTCTGCATGCCGAGGGTATTGCAGAGGGCGCAAAATCCCGCTTCTGCGCCATTGCAACGGATAAGCCGGTTTGCGTGCAAACCCATGAGATTCCGGCGCTCAGGAACATCTCTGTTCCCGTTAGCGTTTTCCACGGATATCGGGCTATGTGGGGCACACGAACGATCAAAGAAATGATTGAGGCGGGCAAATTGGGAGATTTCTACGGATTCGAATCACGATACTGGCAATCTTCAAGCGCCCGAATGGCATTGGAAGGAACTCCAGAAAAGCGGCCGTGGAAAAATGATCTTCGATTGAACGGGCCCACAGATACATTGATCGACCTCGGAAGTCATGTCGTGGATATCTGTCTTCATCTGGTTTCCGAAAAACCTGTCGGAAGCAGTTGCAGTCTTTCCTACTGGAATGCCCCGGCACCCCATCGCGATACACATGTCCACCTCTTCCTAAAATTCTCCAAAAACCGGCGCGCATTCGCTTCAATCTCAAAAAGCATGCACGGAGCAACCAACCATTTCGAATATACGGTTTTAGGTTCGCAAGGCAGCGCCACATGGAATTTTCTGAAGCCCGACGAAGTGGAATATGGAAGCGGAAACGGCTTGACCATTATCCGTCGCGAAAAGGAAAATCCCTCGAGCGGCTCCTTTCCATTTCACGGCCAGGGCTGGCTGGAGGGATATATCGAAATTACGCACCAGACTCTGCGCAAAGCGGCGGGGCTCAGTTGGGAACCGTTTCCAACCCTGGAAGAATCTCTGGACGCCATGGATGTTCTATTAAATGCAGAGAAAGCTTGAGGCAAGGCACCACATTCCAATTGAAAATCGTCTTGCCTTTTCGCATTTTCATAAACCAGTCATTTCAGTTTATGGAGAAACTCGTTATGAATAAAGTTTCAGTTCGAATCCTGGCTTTCTTGGCCATAGCGATCTTGTGCCTAAACTGGATCGCGTTTTCGCAACAACCCCAATCTACGGATGTTTATGGTGGGCGCGGCGGAAGTTCTTTTGCCGATGCCCAAATGCCTGATGACGCACGCATACTGGAAGTCGTTGTAGCAGCCGGGAAATATGTGGATTCAGTCCAAATGGTCTACCTGCTTCCCGATGGCCGTACTTCGCGTTCTGCCCGACACGGAGGCAGTGGGGGCGATAAAAAGGTTATCAGGTTCGATTCCGATGAACACCTGGTGGGAATTTCAGGACGCTATGGTGATTATATAGACTCCTTGAGAATCCACACCAATAAGCGCACCTCAGCGGTTTTCGGCGGCCGCGGAGGCAACAGGGATTTTCGCATTGAGGTCCCTTCGGGAAACCAGGCCGTTGGTTTTGCGGGACGCGCCGGAGAATACCTCGACGCGATTGGATTGGTCTACGAACCCTTGTCCACGGCCGGCATAGAAGAGACCGAGATATCCGGTGGCCGAGGTGGGCGCGCATTTTCCGATTTAAAGATACCGGCCGGTGCGAGAATTTCCGAAATCAGAGTGCGCTCGGGAGATTTAATCGATTCTGTCCAGCTTGTCTATACACTTAGTAACGGCCGCAGCCAGGATGGGCCCGCACACGGCGGCTCCGGCGGCCGAGGTACAGTTTTTCGCTTGGACCGCGATGAATACCTGATTGGCGTATCGGGACGCTACGGTGATTATATCGATTCACTGGTGTTTCACACCAACAAGCGCACATCGCCTACATTTGGCGGAAGGGGCGGGAATAGGAATTTCCGGATCATGGTTCCTTCAGGCACCCAGGCAATCGGCTTTGTGGGCCGCGCCGCCAAGTATCTGGACGCCATCGGGCTCACATATATCCGTAGTGAATCAAGCCCGCGAAATTACAGGTGGCGCCGCTCCGGTCCTATCGGAAGATAATGTGGAAGTAAGCTGCTTCCATTATGGCAGTTTAGCCAAACTCGGATCTGTCAAACCTTAAATGCAGACTGGTCTATTGTTTGATGTGTTTAACAGGCACCTTGTTTTCTCGATAGGTTCGAAACCGCTCCCTGCACTCTTGCTGTATTTCAGGAGAACTGCGGTTTACAAACTCATGAACTGAGTCGAAGTTGGAGGCAAATTCAATACTGCAGTGACCGTCGGCGATCAGGATTTCGGCATCGCCCGGATTGATCTCTTCGGTAACAATTACCACTGGAACCGGCGGGAGAGATTCATTTTGATCGAAGATGGCATGAGGGATGAAAGCCTCCTGTTTTATTATCCAAAGAAAACGGTCAATTTCATCCGCTCTTTTCTGGCTCGCAGCATAAACAAGAACTTCCTCCCGCCGCCTGTAGCAGTCTTCTACAATTTCAAAAAGCTGGCGATCGTGTCGACCGCTTTGTACATCGTGAAATACACACTCTTTCATCGGGTAGTACCCTAAATGCTCTTTCTCGGCTTTAAATGTTGCTGCGCCATGTGTTCTCCAAATACAAAACAAAGGGCATGTGGCTTCGGTGTTTCCCCCGGTCGTTAGCACAGTTATATCTATTAGACCGGCCCAGCCCGGAGCCACTAGCCCGCATCACCGGGTACACTCGAAAGCACATAAAAGGCTGCTTAGAAGATGAGCTTGAGGCCGAATTGGATGCGTCTCGGATTCTGAGCTGAGTTGATGCGACCAAAAGTTGGAGATCCCCAAAAATTATCTGGCAAATCAAAATTCGCATGGTTGAAGGCGTTAAAAAACTCAGTCCTGAACTGCAGCCTCACATTTTCACGAACGAAGGTATCTTTCATGATCGACAAACTAAAATCGTGGTATCCCGGCCCCTCCAGGATATTTCTTCCAGAATTTCCAAAAGTTCCGAAATCACTGAGAACGAATGCACCGGTGTTGAACCAGCCGTCGGGTCCGGGATTATCCAAACTGCCGGACGAGATCCGATCCGGCAGCGGCGGCCGCGTGGACGAGGCGACGCAGCAGCTCAAGCGTCATCCCGCGGACTTCATGCTCTGGAAGCCGGACGCGAAGCACCTCATGAAGTGGCCGAGCCCGTGGGGCGAAGGCTACCCCGGCTGGCACCTCGAGTGCTCGGTGATGGCGATGAGCCTGCTCGCCGCGGACACGA
>Ga0209536_100010421_pt1 | contig 13716 bp, 12 predicted proteins | sample DeeMarSeWOR28_12_FD_187461 | JGI IMG/M metagenome (GOLD analysis project Ga0209536, IMG submission 187461) | Marine sediment microbial communities from White Oak River estuary, North Carolina - WOR-2-8_12 (SPAdes) (version 2) | ecosystem: Environmental > Aquatic > Marine > Intertidal zone >...
AAGGTTAGAGACTATAAAAAGAAATTATGGTATTTCTTCCTCAAAGAAAGTAAAAACAAACTTGGAAAGAAATTAAAATGAACTTAGAACAATTTATAAAGAAGAATCCTAAATCTGCTCACGCTAAGATCTTTGCTAAGAGACTTGGTAAAACCGTAGCCGAAGTTATAGGAACTGTAAAAGAAGAGGTTATTCAACCTATCAAAGAAGAGGTTGTTGAGCCTGTAAAAAAGGTTGTAAAAAAGAAAACTACTAAAAAGAAGGACGAGGAGTAGTCATGCGTCAGGTCATAAAACCTTTTACTAAAATCTTTACAGTTACTAGTGGAACTTCAGAAATCATAGAGCTAAGAGATACTTCAGGTACACTGTTAGATTGTAACTACGCCTCTGTTGAGACTAATTCTACTGTTGTGACAACAGGATATGTTCATGTTGAGCCTAGTTCAATATATGCTAACCCTGTAGATTTATCCGCTACTTCTGGTGTAGTTAGTTTTTCTGGAGCAGGAGGAGTTTCCTTTCAAACTGGTGGAGGTCCTATAGAACTAAGTGTAGCAGATGCTGATAGGTTTAATGCTTTAAAAATTACAGCTTATGGTTCTACTGCGTTGCTCTTATTGAATTACGGAGTTATTAAACATCAAAATCCATTACGAGATAATGATAGGCCAGGAGGGCAATAGTGTTTCTTGAAACTTTTGGATTTCAAGGTAAAGCGTTAGGAACTCCTAGAAGAGCTTTATCTAGGGGTCAAGTTAGTCCCGTAAGAATTGCTCGATATTTATTCTCAGTAGGAACTCCAGTTAGTCCCGTTGAGCCTGATCAAGCAGCCACTGCTGAGTTTTTAACCTCTGGTGCAAGAGAGGGGATTACCTTTACAAGTGTAGATGGAAATGGGGATAACTTTAAAGTTGTAGTATTTAAGGAAGTTACTTTTATTCCACCGTTTACTACTTATACTGACTACTATATTTATATTTGGAACGCTAGAGGAAATAGTGTATATACGGGGACTGGGAGCACTTTAGCGGCGTCTGTTACAAATGCTCAAAACGCAGCCGCACTTACCGGAGTTTTAGAAATAACTTTAGCAAGTGGAGTTACAGAGGTTGTGTACAGTGGTTCTCAGTTTATCGAAAGCGCAACTCCTGTAGAATAATCTATATTTTAACTTGTAAAGGGAGGCTTGTATTTTTTATATAAGCCTCTCTATTTTTATGCCAAGAGTCTCTACCCACAAGCTCTCCACCTGAGTTATGAACAATATTCATGTGAATAGCCTTATTTTTGAATCCCTTCAAATGTGCTGTGGTTGTGTAGTGAATATCGTAGAAGTCCCACTCTCCTTCAAAATACTCTGGTTTTTTCAGCCCAACTTCTTTTACCGTTTTAGCTCTTGTAGCCAGGAATAAACCATCTAGAACTACTACCTCTCCTGGCGGACCATAAGGAGTATCATATTCTTTATTTTGTTTATCTAAATGAATAACAAAGCCTCTATGAAATCCAGCTTTCCATAGTTCATGATCCCACCATACTGCGTTTTCAGATAACCTAGTTGTTCCTGCTGGTCCAATAAATCCAGCATCCTCTGTTAGAGCTTTTTCTAGTTTATCCTTGAATACTTTTGGTTCTTCCCTGATCTCAATATCGTCATGGCAGAAGATAAATATATCTTCATCATTAGGCTTTACATGGTTAAAGGCTTTCTCGTAAGCAGAGAAAATAGAATCAGCACCAGCCATAACTAAGGTTTTTATTTCACACTTAGCCATAAACTCTAAAAGCTTCTGTGTGGTTTTACTTATTTTTTCTGATGATCTAGTACAAAAAACACAGTATATACTCATATACTATAATAATATAAATCAATCATTATTTTATGGAAAACGAAGAATTATTTGAAGAATTCAAAAAATGTAGAGATAATCCAGAACACTTTATCTCCAGTTACATAAAGGTCACACACCCTGTTCGGGGTCTTGTACCTTTCAATCTGTATCCATTCCAAAAAAAGATTCTAAAAGATATTGAGTCGCATCGTTTCAATATTCTTAGAAAGTTTAGACAGGCTGGTTGTACTACCATCGCCGCTGCTTGGTCTTTATGGATGGCTATATTTCAAAAACATAAATCTATCGTTATTCTATCCAAAGGTGACGCAGAATCTACAGAAGTTCTTGATAGAATCAAACTAATGTATGATGAACTTCCTGAGTTTCTAAAACCAGGAATAATTGAAGATAATAAGCACACTCTAAAACTAAAAACTAACTCAGTTATTAAATCAAGACCTTCGGGTAAACAATCAGGTCGATCTCTCGCTGGCTCTTTACTGATTATTGACGAGGCCGCGTTCATCGAAAACATTGACACTATCTGGGCGGCAGTTTATCCAATTATTTCAACAGGTGGTCGAGCCTTCGTTTTATCTACAGTTAATGGTATTGGCAATTGGTATCATGATGTGTACCAGAAGGCTATTGATGGTCAAAACTCCTTTAACGCAATTGACATTAAATGGCAAGAGCACCCAGAGTATTCCTACACCCCAGGTTTTGAATACCTCTATGAAGAAATGGCCGAAAAAGGTCTAGACATTCATAAGTGGGAAGAGACTACTAGACGAAATATGCCCCTGAAACAATGGCTACAGGAATACGAATGTAGCTTTCTCGGGACTGGAGAAACTTATATTGAGGGTCAGATTCTAAACGAGATCGCCTCTCAGGTAAGTGATGATTATTATATCAAGTATAATAACCGAATGAGAGTTTGGCAGGATCCTCACCCAGAATATAGTTATGTGATTGCGTGCGATGTATCGTTAGGTAGAGATAGGGATTACTCAGCGTTTCATATTATAAATATGTATAATGGACAGCAAGTTGCTGAGTTTTACTCTAATAAAACCCCAATTAATGAGTTTGCTAAAATTATTACCTCTGAAGCTATGCTATATAATATAGCTCATGTTATCTGTGAACGAAATACCATTGGAAACAACCTAATTGATTGGCTGTTCAATATCAATGAGTATGAAAATTTATGGATGGATCAGCGTGGAGACATTGGATTTCAAACTACAGCAAAAAACAGAGAAACAATACTAGCAGACTTAGAAGAAGCACTAAGAACTGAATCAATAAAAATTAACTCAAAAAGAACAGTGGACGAGCTTATGACCTTTATTATCAAAGATAACGGCAAAGCTCAGGCCGAGAAAGGACATCATGATGATTTGATTATGAGTTTAGCTTTAGCAGTTCATTGTTATAAAAACCTAATAGAAGAAGGAAACATTGATTTCGTATCAAAGATTCCTCACTTAGATACACCAATGGCTCCATCAAAAAGTTACAAAGCAGCGATCAAAACAGCGCACGGTGCGATTTCTCAGGAAGATTATAAATGGCTGATAAAATAGAAAACAACAGTTTACAAGAAGGTTACACAGAGTTTGGTAGCAACACTGGGGCTACTACAGGATACTTTATCCCTAGTGGACCTCTTGGAAGATTCTTTGCTAAATTCTTTGCTACTAAAGCTCAGAAAGAAATAGTAAAAGAGATTGAAAAAGGAGGACCAACTCCAATCCAAGGAGATACGGTAATCAATACCGATGTAATAAAGCCTCCAAAAGAAGATATACCTGCTACAGGTAGTGTTGTTAGAAATCCAGTTCTTCCTCAACTAGAGATGAACCGCAAGAAGCGGTATAAAGAGTATGAGGAAATGGACGAGTATCCTGAGATCGGTGCTGCGTTTGATATTTATGCTGATGATTCAACCCAAAGAGGTCTTCGTGGAGAGCGGTGGGCTGTCAAATCAAAAAATGATATGGCTGTTGAAGAGATTGAAGAACTCTTTGAAACTATTCAACTAGATCGCTATCTTTGGGATATTATTAGAAATACTGTAAAATATGGAGACTGTTTTACTGAACTTATTCTCGATATAAATAAGCCCCAAGAGGGTTTGAAAAAGATTAAGATTCTAAATCCAAACTTTATCCTTAGAGTTGAAAACGAGTATGGGTATCTGAAGCAATTCCTTCAGGAGATTCCTAATATGGACACTTTCAACTACGGGGCTGCCTCAGAAACCAGTAAGCCTGTAAAGTACGTTGAGTTAGATAAAAATCAGATTGTTCACTTTAGGCTTCACACCTCAGATCCTATATTCTACCCATATGGTAAATCCATCGCAGCCCTGTGCCATCGTATCTTTAGATCTCTAAAGATGATGGAAGATGCCATGATGATTTACAGGTTATCCAGAGCACCTGAAAGACGGATTTTCTACATTGATACTGGAAATCTTCCAACCAGTAAGGCTGAGATGTTTATTGAGCGCATTAAGGCCAAGTTCAAAAAGGAAAAATACTACAACTCAACTCAAGGAACAGTAGACTCAAGACACAATCCTCTGTCTATGGATGAAGATTTCTTTGTTCCTACTAAAAATGGTAGAGGAACCAAGATTGATACTCTTCCTGGAGCACAAAACCTTGGAGAGATTGAGGATGTTAGATACTATAGAGATAAACTTCTCGCTGCCCTCAAAATTCCAAAGGATTATGTTGTAGAGAAAGATAAATCTCCAGAAAGAAAAGCTAACCTTTCACAGCTAGATGCTAAGTTTGCTAGAACTATTCTTAGAGTTCAAACTAATATTGAGTCTGGTTTAGAGAATATAGCAAAGAGACACCTTCAACTAAAAGGCTATCCAGCATCAGTAATCAAAGAGTTGCGGATTCGTCTACCTGAACCTTCTGATATTTCTAGTAAGCGCAAGCTAGAGATTGATGAGCAGAAGACCAGAGTGATTCAAGCAGTTCAAGGTCTTGGTCTTTTATCTAAAAAGCAGATCTATCGTGAGTACTTTGAGATGACTGACGAAGAAGTTGAGCGGATGCTTGAAGAAATAGAGCAAGAAAAAGAAAAAGAAATGGAAAAGGAGCAAGAGCGAGTTGCTGCTGGCCTAACTCCAGAACCAGGACAGGGTGGAGCAGCGCCACAACAACCGCAACAGCCTGCCCCAACCGCTGAAAGTAAGGTCAATTACCTAGATTTTCTCAAAAATAGAATAGATGAAGGTCACAACTTAGAGGTTCTAGAAAGAATAATTACTAAACAATCACAAAAACCTAAAAAACTGCTATAAAACTTAGCTATATAAGGTAAATGGAGTAAATCATTATGTTTTCAAATATATTTGAGCAAAGAGATAAGAAAGTTTCGCTTCTAGTAAAGCTGGGAGATTGTATTGGTCGTTCAATTAGGGAGAATGTCTTCCTCTTTTCGATTGATAGCATGAACGAAAAGGTAACATACCTTACTGAGTCTGAAAAAGTTATCACTGGAGACTATAAAATCGACAAAAACGTCTCAATTGATAACATCAAGGTTCAAGATGCGTCAATTTTCCACGATAACGAGCGGTTTGATGGCTTTGTTAATGAAAAAGTAAACAGCTTTATCGAAAATATCCATTATGGAGAGCTTGGAGCCGCAGAAGATAGCTTTTCTAATATTCTAGAGCTTTGGGAGAAGCGAGTAAAGCTCGATTCTGTTCAAAAGAAGCTCCATGAGAAGTCTGAAAGGCTCAAAAGCATTGAAAACATCACAGAATCAGAAGAGTTTGCTCAATTTATGGAGATAAAGCCTCAAATTATTGAGTTTTTATCAGAAAACTTTGATACTATCTCAAATGTTCCTGAAGTAAAGAACGCTGTAAACCTTTCTAACTCCGTTGCTGCCGCTTTCAACTTTCCAAGACTAACTTTAGAGCAGTTAGAGGAAGGAAAATCCTACACTCTCAAGGATGGTATCAATAACACCATCTATGAGATGATTTGTAGACAAGAGTTAGTAAAAAAAGAACTTCTAGAGTCTAAAAAAGAGTTTTCCCTTACCTGGGCCAATAACTCAGCTATTAGAAACCTTGCCAGTATGATCTTTGAAAGCCAGGAGAATGTTGTAAGGGCTCTTGCTGAGGCTATCAAGGAAGTTCCTTATGTTGCTCTAGCATCTAAGAAAAGTCTCTTTGAAACTTTCAAAAATAGCCTAGGAAGTGTAGACGGTCTTGGTGTTTCTGATGGAGATATTAAAGAATATGCTTCCTTCATCTTTGAAGTAAAAAAAGAAGCCAAAGAAGCTCTGATCAACTCCATCAACGAGAAGTACGGAGTAAATATCCAGAATATTCAGGATCCAGCTTCTTTCAAAAGTTTAGTAAACACTCAAGTAGTTATCTTTGAAGCTCTTTGTAGACTAGCCCCTAGAGGTTCAGTTCTCAAAGAAGTTCTTACAGAGATGGCACTATCACTTCGCAACAAAACTGGAGTTCAGGCTATTGATCTAAACGATATCCTCTTTGAAATGTTTGTTGAAGCTGGTTACGAGGAGTGTTTAGAAGAAAACAACACTTTAGAAGAATACGACAGTGTAGACTTTAAAAGAGTTTCAAAAGAAGTTGAGTATGATGACCTTCTAGAAACACTAGAAGAAAAGAAAGAGGTTTCAAAGCCAGAGCAAGAAGAAGAGCCAGAAGAAGCTGAGGAAGAAGAGAAAACCGAAGAAGAAGAGGAAACCGAAGAAGAAGAGGAAACCGAAGAAGAAGAGGTTGAAGAGGAAGAAGCTACCAAAGAGAAAGAAGAGGCTCCAACTAAAACTAAAGAAGATGCTATCAAAAGCATGAAAGATGTTGAAGATATCATTGACATGATTGCCTCAGAGCTTCAAGGTGAAGAAGACGACGAAGAGTAATACTATATGGCTGAAAGAGATAAGCTCGTTTATATTGTCCTCGATGAGGCCAATAGACCAACTTCATTAGGTGCTTTTGAAGACGGGGATACTATTCCTAGTGGAACTCTACCTACTAATGTTAGAACCGCTGTAGAAGATGTTGATACTCTAAACACTAGAGTCGATAATCTTGATACTTCAGTAGGGGATCTTTCTGCCGCTATTGATGCTATTGAAGTTGGAGCAGTAGACGCTTCAGTTCTAGCTGCTGCCCAGTTCGTAACCGATAGCTCTGGTGATATTATTACTACATCAAGTAATGTTGTAACTCTTGATACGCGAGTTGGTAATGTCGAAGCTTCTACAACGGATCTGTCTACTTATATTAGTAATAATGAAGCTACCTGGAACGCAGGAGCAGTAGGTATAGACCCCGATTTACTTGCTGATATTACAACCGTATCTACATTAGTTTCTAATACTTCTGGTGCTAATGAAGACCTTGTAACTGCTTTTGGACCTGTATCTGGAGAAGCATCAGGAGTTTCAGGAGCCGCAGCGGTTTTTACTAGTGTAAACGGTACTACAGCAGTTATTAATAGGGATTTTGATTTTAACAGTAAAAATATTACTAATATTAACAGTTTAGAGGCTAAAGGTGGTTTTTCCTTGACAGGAAATATAACTTTAGATGGAACTGTTGATGGTGTTGATATCTCTACTAGAGACGCTTTTCTTAGTAACCTAGCTACATCCTCTGAGGCATTATCAGGAGCTATTGACACCCTTGATGGTAGAGTTACTACCGCTGAAGGTAATATTACTGATCTAACTACATCATCAGGTGAGATATCAGGAGTAGTTGATACTTTAACCACTGCTGTTACTAATATTAGTAATAATGTTACCAATCTAACCACATCCTCAGCGCAATTATCAGGAGCTATTGATACTTTAGATGGAACTCTAACTAATGTTCAGGGATCAACAGTAGCTCTTTCTAGTTATATAGAGTCCAATGAAGCTACCTGGAACGCAGGATCAACTGGAATAGATCCTGATTTACTTGCTGATATTCAAGCAGTCTCCGCAGTTGTTACAACGACTTCTGGTGCTAATGATGACATTGTAACATCGTATGGTCCTTTCTCTGGGGACGCTACGGGAGTATCGGCAGCAGCGAATGTTTTTGCTAGTGTAAATGGTACTACAGCAGTTTTAGATAGAGATATTGATGGTGGAAGTAATGATCTAACAGGAGTAAATCTTTTAGGCGCAACCACAGCAAACATTACTAATGGAAATATATCTTCTGATTTAGATGTTACTGGAAATGTTAGTGTTACTGGAGGAGTTAGTGCTGAAGGTGCGGTAAGTGGAGGAAGTACGGCTACTTTTGTTGGTCAGATTATTGGAGGATCCTTGAGATCTGGTGGTAATATTACTACTGTCACTGGTAATATTTCTACTACCAATGGTAATATTATTGCGACTAATGGCAATCTAATAGCAGGAGGATATCTAAGTGCTGTTGGAAACTCTAATATAGATGGGACTTTAACTGTAGGTTTAGATGTTACTGCCGATGGCGTTAGTGTTACTGGATTAAATGCTGATGTTGCTGCTTTGGATGGTAGAGTTACTACCGCTGAATCTGATATTACTGATCTAACTACATCATCTGAAGGCTTATCAGGAGCGATTGATACTTTAGATGCCTATGTTACTGATCTAGCTACTTCTTCTGAAGAGGTTTCGGCTGTTGTAGCTATTAATACAGGAAACATAGCTACTAATACAGGAAACATATCCACTAATACAACAAATATTACTAACCTAACCACCTCATCTGAGGAGCTATCAGCGGTTATAACAAGTAATACAGGAAATATTGAAAATCTTGTAAATGCTTTCTATATACAAGACGGAGTTTATTATACAAGTGGATTTAGGGTAGGAAGTAGTGGTATCCCTTTTGATGTAGATGCTACTACAATTTCTGATAATCAATATTATGCTTATAATCTTACTAAAGACAAGTTTCATTTAATAGATACTCCTATAGTAGTTGATGCTTTAGGTGTAGCGACTTTTGCAGCAACTGAAAATATAAACGAGGGATCTTTTGATTTACCAATAACTGTAAATCAAGCTATGACCTTTAGTGGAGGGGCAACACTTCAATTCAGTGGATCAGGAGGTTCGGTTGATTTTGGTGATGCTTCTAATATATCTTTTGGTTCTCAACAAACATTTACACCATCTTCAAACACCTTCGCTACTAGAAATATTCTAATAGGTAATGAGCTAAGTTCAGGTCCCGAGTGTGTTGTAAATCTTGAAGGATCAACTATTTGGGCAAGTGGATCAGTTCTAAGTGCTGGATCAGGTTGTGATATCACGCTAAGAGGGGAGAAGTTTTTCTATGGTCCAACAGAAATAAATGGCGTAACTACTTTCAATGGTGCTTTAGGTGGTGACTTAGATCTAGATATAAACAATATACTTGATGTAAATAGTATTACCAATACTAATACTCCACTAAACTTACAAGTAACAGGATCAGTAAACGCTGTTGCTCTAAATATAAAAAATACATCAACGGGTATATCAGACTCTGGTGCTGTAAATGTTGAAGCAGTTGGTAATGTTTCTGTAAGCGCAGGAGATACAGTAGATATAACTGCTCCAACTGTGAACCTTGATGGAACAGGACTGTTCGGGCTTAGTGGTGGTGCTGTTCAAATTGAAGCTACAAGCACTTATGTTACCATAGACTCAGGGGCTTATTTAAATATAACCGCTGCGACGAACCTAAACCTAAACTCAGCCGATAATGGAACTCAATCTGTAAACATTGATGGATGTCCTTTCCCAAATCCATTTATTCAGATCAAAGCTGATACAGGTTTAAATATTAACTCTGCTGCTAATGTTGCCGTAACCTTCTCAGGAGTTGATGTTTCAGGAGGAGGAAAAGTAGCAAATCACTATTCTTACAACTTTGGAACAACTCCAACCTCAGTTCAAGTAGATACAGCAGGAATCTACGAAGTTTCATTCAATATTATGGTATATGATCCAGCGTCTACGGTCGCACAACGATCCACCCATATTGCTCAAATAACTAAAAATGGAACTGTTGTTGGTCCAGGAGCAATAGGATATGTGAGAAGCACCTCTGGATCTAATGAAGCTTCCTATAATATGAATGGGTATATCATAAACTTAGCATCAGGAGATGATATTGGAGTGAACTTTGAAAGAGTAGCAACTACTACTTCTACAACAGATATTATCCCAGGATATGATCATATACTCACAATCAAGAGGATTGGATAATGACTAAATGGATGTGGCCTGAAATCGCCCACTGCTGAAAGGGCAAGTAGCTGTGTGCTAGTCTAGCATACGATTCTGCTTTAGATTATTTATAATTCTCCACATATAGTTTTCTTTTAAACTATCAAACGTGGTAACTATATTAGTCACTTTAGTCAAAGCTTCTTCGTTTACATAGCCAATTTGAAGTAACTGCTTGATTTCTTCAACGGCTGTTTCGAGAAGCTTTTTCTCATTTTCAGTAATTTTAGAGTGTTGTTTCTTGATACTCTTTGAGTTCATAATATTTCTACCGTATGGCCCTCTCTTTCATAGTGGCGTTTTCTTTGAGTAGCGTGCTCTCTTAGATATTTTTCTTTGTCTAGAAAATCATAGACATAAACAACATCCTTAGATTCGTGTTTACGCAAAGCTCTACCTAACGCCTGAATCGTAGCGATTTCAGACTTCATGCCTCTGGCGTTTATGAAGTGAGTTACTTCCTCAATGTTTACTCCAGTTTGGAGTATTTTAGTTCCAATAAGTATTCTAGGTCCATCATGCTGTCTAAATCTAGAAATACTTTGATACCGTTCTGATAAGGAGTTGGCACCTTCAAGGAATTCGGCGTGTTCGCCAAGAAGGTTTTGTAAGGTTCTTCCATGATCAAGTGACTTGGTAAGAATAAGAATCCGTGCCTTTCCATGTTTACTCCTTATAGTCTCGACTATATTTTTGATAATTTCATTTCTACCTTGGTTATTTACGATGAATGTGTCGTAAACATCCAAGTAGGACATATCTTCATCGAGGCCACTAGCCTCATAAGGTCGATCTATGAGTTGTATGATCGGCTTAGTAAGTTTACCAGCCTCGACTAAATTGGAAGTTTCTACTTTCTGTATTACTTTACCGAAAGCTCCTTCCAAATTATATCTAGGTATGCTGTCTCTCGGAGGTGTAGCAGTAAATCCAAATCTATGTGTTGCGTTTGGAAAACTATTGATCGCGGCTAGGGTAGTCTTGCCATTACAAAATTCATGACATTCATCTACCATTAGAACTTCGGCATCTTCAAGGTGTGTGTCTAGGATGCCCTCAATGCTCTGTACAGTGGCAAGCATTATATCACCATAAATGTAACCGTCTCCAAAGCAGATACCTACATTGTCAAACCCACAGCTTTTTGTAAAAAAATCATAAGTCTGAGTTAGAAGCTGTTTAGCGTTGAATAGGATTACCATTTTTCTACCCATCAGAGCTTTTACCAGACCAGCCATTATCAAAGTTTTACCTGAACCTGTTGGAGATTTGATAACCCCTCTCTGCTCCATTAGAGCTTTTTCTATTAGCTCTTTTTGATAGTCGTAATAGGTGAACCCTTCGATTTCATGTGGGACATTTAAGGTATTATACGATCTAGACTCTCCCCAAACTATCTCTGGCTCACAGTCAATCTTCTTTAGATCTTCAAGAACCCTAGATAATAAGCCAGTTTTGAATTGACCAGTTTTTGTTATGAATCTGGTCTTACCATCCCAATGACGCCGTTTATAGGCAGTAGAGTATTCTGCTCCTGGCGTCTTGAATGAATACAACTCGTATAGAGCTTTTAGTAAATCGGGGTTGTCCGTTTCTATACGGGAATTTATAATACCACAGTGTATTTTCATACACTATTATAGTATAAGTTATAGTCTGTAATGACTATAAGGAGATGTTATATGGAAAATAAAGAAGACATTATCAATGATATTTTAGGAGAGTTACAAATAGAAAAAGCCATACCTGTAACTCTACCATCTAGAGGAATAACCTATAATTTTGATAATCCAGATAATAAAGAGGTTTATCTAAGACCTATGACCTTTGAAGATGAAAAAGTTCTTTCTTCTGCTAGAAAACTAGGAAAAGACCCATCTAATCTTTTACTAGAAAGATGTGTTGAAAACTTAAAAGTAGATCAGCTATACCCCTTTGATAAGCTATATCTAATAATGAAATTAAGAGAAATTTCTTATGGGGAAGATTACAAAGCCAGAGTTGTCTGCTCTAAGTGTCAAGGGGAAGCCGATATCACTGTTAATATAAACAAACTGCCAATACGAGAAGTAGAGGAAGACTTTCAAGACCCTGTTGAGATTTATTTACCAAAAATAGGAAAAAAAGCAAAAGTGTCTTTTCCTAGAGTTAGAGATGAAAAGTATTTCATATCTTCAGAATCCGTTGGAGATCACTTATGGAGATTTGTTACTGAAATCAATGGAGTTTCCGACAAGGTGATAATTGCTGAAGTAATTAAAAAATTACCTCTAGTTGATATAAAAACTATTCTAAAGTCTCTTAGTCTAGAGTATGGAATAGAAACAAAAATTCACTTTGTTTGTGACCTGTGTGGAGGGGGTTCAATTATCGAATTACCTATTAATGAAAATTTTTTCAATGTGAACTAGAGACATTATGCAACACTGAGAACCTATATAAAGAAGCATATGCTTTAGTTAAACATGGAAATTTTACTTATGCAGATGTAGGTAGAATGACTAGGTATGAAAGGTATTCCTTTTTAACACAACTTAAAGAAGAAGCGGATAGAGAAAACGATGCAATTGAACGGAGTAAATCTAGTCGATAGGAATAACAGACCAACTGTTCTCAGTAGGGTTGGTCTAGTTGCCTACTTTATAAATGATGGTATCTTTCAAGATCCTATAGATATTAGTGGAGTAACCATCGTTAGGAGAAGTGATAATTTAACTCCTAATACGGTAATGGATGCTAATGTTTTAACCTCTTCTTTAACAGAAGACCAAATCTTAATGCACTTTACCGCTTCAGCTAACGAGGGTGGAGGTGCTGCACTTAGACTAGATAAATACCAAGGTACGGTAAATACGGCTAGTGGTATTTTTAGAACTAATCCAGGTACTTATGTTTGTGTCCATGATGGAATTCTAGGAGCTTCTGTATCTGGATTCTATGATTTCTATGGATCTTCTTTAACTATTCAAAACTCTGTAGATGCTGTAGGAGAATACCTAGACATTTGGACAGTTAAACTCACAGAGGGCTCTAACTATGTATCTATTATTAATAACTTTGAGTTATTTGATGATACTTTTGTTGTACTAACAGAGCCTCCAGTATTTAATGTTCAAACTAGGTTAACAACTAAACACATATCCCTATCATCAGTAGAAAATTTAAGATTTACGAACACTATAACTATTGCTAACAGGGACATTGATAATAGTATAAAAAATATATTCAAGGAATCTTCAATACTACAAAATGTACAAGTTAAAATTGAAAAAATAAATGAAGATTCTACAACTCTTCCAAACTTTGTTACCGTTCAAGATTATACAACAGCAGATCTAGGAATTAGAGTAACATCAGATAACACAGTTTTATATAAGTTTGATACTACTACTTTAATAAATCACCCAAATATAGCTTTGTTTTCTGGTATAACTGGAACTTACAGAGCTACTTTAAAATATTCGATATTTGATGAAACGATAATCACACAGCCTTACTATTTTACCATAAGTTGAGGCGTTCTCCCATAACATACTCGTAGTTATATTCAGTATAGTTATGCCAGAGCCATTCATTTAGATTTACTCCATCAATGTGAG
>Ga0209536_100010422_pt1 | contig 13716 bp, 9 predicted proteins | sample DeeMarSeWOR28_12_FD_187461 | JGI IMG/M metagenome (GOLD analysis project Ga0209536, IMG submission 187461) | Marine sediment microbial communities from White Oak River estuary, North Carolina - WOR-2-8_12 (SPAdes) (version 2) | ecosystem: Environmental > Aquatic > Marine > Intertidal zone >...
AGCGTGACGCCCACCAAAGCTTCGTCCATCGATTCGCGCACCGGAGTCTGTCGGGGCAACACACCCGTGGCATCGGCAGTCATGAAGCTCACGCGATCGATAAGGCCGTCGGTCGGCTCGCCGTCGATTTCCACAGCAGCGCGCGCGACGACGAGTTCGCTGATTCTCCGCGCTACATCTTCTTGGGCCTCGATTTCTACGTAGCCCTCACCTGCATCGAGACCCAGCTCACTCGCCAAATCGCCGACTCGAACCATCACCTCGTTGCGGACCTCGAAAGGCTCCACCGCCAGGTAGCTCTGAATCGGCGCGTCGACGGTCTGAGGCGCCAGTCTGCGGGAACCGGGTAGACCGGCCGCGGGCCCACCGGACATACCCGGGATCCGAGCGCTCGCCGTCACAGGTGTCTCCACCGCGGGGGCGACGAACGCGAGGCTCAGCGCCGCGGCCACTGCAGTTCCACCGATGACATAAGTGACGACCGGGCGAAGCCAGGCCGTTCGCCAGCGACCTTTCGCAAAACCTGCCCCACCTGTGACCGCGAAGGCTAGCGCCAGCATCGCCGCATCCATCCCCAGCACCAGAACCAGAAGTTCGGCCCCGGCGACGACGCCAAATTCAGGGGCTGCCGGCAACAGAGAGGCCAGGGCGAGCCCGTGAAAAAGGCCAGCACCCGCCGCCAGCCCATCTGACCGAAGACGCTGGGGAAGCGGCCGTAGTGCCTCGCGAGCGAGGAACGCCACCGCGATGGCCACGCAGATCTCGGCGACCCTCGGCTCGAACGTCCGACCGAGTACCGCCGCCACTCCCACCGCGACCAGCTGCCCGGCGGCGAAGGCCGTGACGAGACGGACGGAGCCCGTCGCCCCACCCAGAAGAATCAGCGCCAGCAGAAAAGCGACGTGAACCCAGTCACTCAGGATATGTCGCAGTCCGCTAGCGGCGGCGAACCGGGCATCACGCAACCAGGCAGCGACCGATCCAACGTTCGCCTCCGGCACGCGCCACGACTCCTCTTTCGGCGTCAAGGCGTGGGCGAATCGCTCGCCCGACAGCAGCTCCACGCGGATTACGGTGTTGATCGACGGATTGTAGACCGGGAAGCTCATGGCGATGCTCTGACCGGCGAGACCCTCCGAGCATCGATAAACCTGACGATTCAGCCACCCGCTGGGCTGATCGAGGAAGACTTTTTCACCCTCGGCGCGACAGCCCTCCGGCATTACCACGCTGGGCACTGCCTGAGGTGGGAGCAGCTTCGGAGTGCGCCACTGGACCAGAAAGGAGCCCGGTTCGCGCTCTTTGATCTGGACCTGAACCGGTGCGACCGTGTCGGCCATCGCCGTGGCGCTGGTGAGGAGTCCGGCGAGGGTCGCGGCAAGAATCAGCGGAAGTCGATTCATCGGCTGACACCCTGGCTATCCACCACGAGCGAGCTGGCAGCAATCGCCTCTTCATCGATGGCGATCTCGTACTGGGTCGCCAGGCTGGAGAACATCACCGCTTGCGCCTGATCTCTCAGCTCCGCAGTGAAGTCACGCAGCACCTCATTTCGAACCACATCCAACTCGGGTACGCTGCCTTCCCACACATCGGTGACGCGAACCAGGTGCAGGCCATAGCCCGATGCCACGGGCCCCTGCCAGTCATCGGGTTCGACCTCGAAGAGCGCCGTTGCGAAGCGTCGGCCGAATTGACGCGTCACCTCGTCCTCGGATAGGGCCGAGTAGTTGTGCGCCAGCATGAAGCGATCACCCAGCTCGGCGTAATCGATGGAACCGTCCGGAGAGACTCGCAATTGGGCGAGCGTTTCTTCCGCCGCCGCGACGGCGGCGTCGCCGCGTCGATCGACGTTGAAGTAGATATGAACGAAGCTGCGTCGCTCGGGCAGTCTGTACTTGTCCAGGTTCTCCTGAAGGTACGCCTGCAGCTCGGCCTCGGTGGGCTGGGCCTGCGCGGCCAAGTCCTCGGTCAAGAACTCGATCTTCTGAACCATGCGCCGCCGGATGATCTCGTCATCCTGATCCAGACCCATCTTCAGGGCTTCGCGGTAGAGCACCTCCTGGCGGACGTAGTCCTCCACCAGGCCACGCAGTTCGGTCTCCGTGGGCGGCCGCTGCCAGCGGGATTCCCAATTTCGGGCCAGCCACTGGATCTCGGTGGTCGTCATCTCGATCCGCTCGTCCGAACCATCGTCACCTCGGTCGCTCAGTAAGGCGCTGAGCGCGAACAGCGCGATTCCGAGCACCAGGAATTGGACCCAGGGCTCCCTGAGGAGTTTTGCTGCCTTTTCACTCATTTCCGCACATCACTTCGACTCAATTCAGCTCGGTAGAAGAAGCAGGGAGACTACCCAGAACCGCTCGACGGGTCAACCGCGGGACTGGCCATTCTCCGTAGCCGCCCTAGTTTCGGCTGCAATTACCTTCGAACCGAACCCCCGGGAGTCACCGCCGGCATGATCGAACGTATTCGAGAGCTGGAAGCGATGAGTCGCAGGCTGGAGCCGGGTCTCGACGAGCGGCGACGTGTGCGCGACGCCGTCGTCGAACACGGGGAGGCCTTTCTGGATTCCCTGCCCCACAGCAAAGCCTACGAGATCGACAAGGAGGGCGCGCGACGGTTACGGCAGTCGCCCTTCACCGATGAGCCGGCCGACGTCGGGGAGGTGTTGCAGATCGTCGAGGCGTGCGTCGAGAAGCCCGGCGTCAATCCTGCGACCGGACGGTTCCTCGGGTACATCCCCGGCGGCGGTCTCTACTACGCGTCGCTGGGCGACTACCTGGCCGACATTACTAACCGCTACGCCGGTATCCGTTTCGCGGGACCGGGCGCGGTGGAAATGGAAAACGCGCTGCTCGATTGGATGGCGGAGCTGGTGGGGTACCCGGAAGGCTCAGGAGGCAACCTGGCTTCCGGCGGCAGCATCGCCAACCTGATCGGCATCGTCACGGCCCGGGACGCCCGCAGCCTGCGGGCGCGGGACGTCGAGCGTGCCGTCGTCTATCTGTCGCAGCAGACGCACCACTGCATCGATAAGGCACTCCGCATAGCCGGCCTGGGCGACTGCGTGCGGCGCGTCGTCCCTCTCGACGAACGCTATCGCATGCTCCCGGCCGAGCTCGAGCGCCTCATCGCCGAAGACCGGGCGAGCGGGCTGGAGCCCTGGATGGTCATCGCATCCGCCGGTACCACCGATGTCGGCGCCATCGACCCGCTCGAGGAAATCGGCCGAATCGCGGAGGAAGAACAGCTCTGGTACCACGTCGACGCCGCCTACGGCGGTTTTTTCGCGTTGGTGAACGAGTGCAAGCCACGACTGGCGGGAATGGAACTATCAGACTCGATCGTACTCGATCCGCACAAAGGCCTTTTCCTCCCGTACGGCCTGGGCGCGGTGCTGGTCAAGGACAAGGCGGCGATGCATCGCGCGCACTACTACAGCGCCGCCTACATGCAGGACACCGTCGCGGAGGAATCTCTAGAAATCAGCTCGCCCGCCGAGCTATCGCCGGAGCTCACCAAGCATTTCCGCGGCTTTCGACTCTGGCTTCCTTTGAAGCTGCACGGACTGGCGCCTTTCCGAGCCTGCCTGGAAGAGAAACTGTATCTCACCCGTTACTTCTACGAAGAGGTACAGAGGTTGGGGTTCGAGGTGGGGCCGGAGCCGGAGCTCAGCGTGGCCACCTATCGCTGGGTACCGAAGACCGGCGATGCCAACGCGTTCAACCAGGCGCTGACCGACGAGATCCATCGCGACGGACGCATCTTCATCTCGACCACGATGCTCGACGATACGTTTGTGTTGAGGTTGGCGGTGCTGACCTTCCGAACCCACCTGGACGAGATCGACTTCGCGCTCGATATACTCAGAGAGAAGGTCGAGCTACTGTTGTCTCAGTAGGCATCAGCCAGCCATAGTGTGAGGCCCTTGCGGCGAGGCCAGGCTTCCGAGATAGTCCCCCTGACGAATCGACAATCCAGTCAATACCCAAAGGCCTGCACCGCGTGAGGTTGCCGGTGATTAAGCTTCGAACTTCGCTTCTCGCGACGATACTCCCCCTTGTTCTCGTCGGCGGGCTCCCGCTGACATCGCAGGCGCAGGAGTCACAGGCACAGACGATCCAGACCGACACCCTGCAAGCGCCGCCGCCGCCGGTGGCCATACCGGCGTCCGATGTTGTCACCCGCGCGGCGGCAACGAACGCGCGCCTCAGAGAGGTGCGATCGGATGCGGCGGTCGATCCGGAAATCGGGGCTCTGGCCGAGAGAGTCCCTGAGATCTTGGCGGCTCGCAACGAATTGATCGCCGACAGCGCGAGTCAGAATTTCACTGGCCTGAGCCGACGCGCGCTGCAAGCGCTGCGTGAGCGGTGGGAGCGCTATAGAGAGCAGCTCGAAAGCTGGCAGGCCAGCCTGACTGAACGCTTGCAAAAGCTGGGGACCGATCAAGATTCGCTCGCGCGAGTCCGGGCGATATGGGAAACGACGGCAGAGGCCGCCGACCGGGAAGGCTATCCGGATGTCGCAGTCCAGACCATCGGTGACGTCCGGACCGCGATAGCCGAGGTTCAGGCGGCAACCAGCGAGCGCGTGGACTCAGTCCTAACGCTGCAGAACCAACTTGTGGAACTGAGCAGCGAGGCGGCCGAAGTGCTGGCCCGGATCGAAGCAGCCGAGGGTGAGGCGCGAGTCGGGCTCCTCCGACCCGACCAGCCACCGCTGTGGACGGCGATCGCATCCGAACCTGCAGGCCTATCTTCGGCGCACGTCGCGGAGAACACCCGGCAAGACCTGGATACCATCGCAGGGTTCTTGGAGGAGTCGGCGGACACCTTCATCATCCAGTTCGTCATCCTTCTGATTTTGTTCATCCTGATGCTCCTGCTCAGTCGTCGAGCGAAGGAGTCGAAAATAGACGACCCCGAGATCGAGAACACGGTCGGGTTGTTCACGCGTCCTTTCTCGGCGACGATACTGATCTTCCTGCTCACGATGCGACTGTTCCACCCGCGGGTTCCCCTGGCCCTTATCGATTCCTACCGCCTCCTGGCACTGATCCCCCTGCTCCGCCTGCTGCCCATGCTGTTGAAGCCGACGCTGCGACGACCCGTGTACGTGTTTGCCGCGCTCTGGCTGCTGCACGACGCGTCCAATCTGCTGCCCGAAGGATCCGTGGCTCAGAGGCTGGGTGTGCTCGGTGTGGCAACGCTGTCGCTGGCTGCATTCATCTGGATTCTGCGGAAAGTCGAGCAGGTGACCACCACCGAGGCGTGGCAGGATCTCGCGAGACACCTGGCACGCTTGGGGGCTGCCGTTCTCGCTGCTGCGATCGTCGCGAATGTGCTGGGATTCGTCGATCTGGCCGAGCTGCTGACCAACGGCATCCTATTGAGCGTACTTTTCGCCGGTGCGGTATACGCGGGTGGGGCAGTTATCCAACTCTTCTTCTGGTTAGCTCTGCGCGCCGGTCCGGCGCAATCGATCGCCTCCATCAAGTTCAACACCAACCTGCTGACGCGGCGGGTCAAGAGCGCCGTGAGGTTCATGGCGATCGCCGGCTGGATCGCGGGGACGCTCAACGGCTTCGATCTTCTGCGGCCCACCTACGATGTCTCGGCCTCGGTACTGACGACACCGTTGGTGGTCGGGAGCCTCTCCATCTCGTTGGGAGACATCGTAGCCTTCCTCCTCGCCATCTGGACTGCCACGCTGGCCGCTCGCTTTACGAGATTCATACTCGAACAAGACGTCTTCCCGCATCTCACTCTGCCCCGCGGCGTCCCCGGCGCCATCACTAAGGTGTCCACCTACATCATCATCGGCCTCGGTCTTGTCATCGCGGTGGCCGCGGCGGGCATCGACCTCAGCAACATAGCGCTTCTGGCCGGCGCGCTGGGCGTCGGCATCGGGTTCGGGCTGCAGACCATCGTCAGCAATTTCGTCTCGGGACTGATCCTAATCTTCGAGCGGCCGATACAGGTGGGCGACAGCATTCAACTGGACACGCTGAAGGGGACGGTGAAGAACATCGGGATACGGGCAAGCACAGTGAGAACATTCGACGGAGCCGAGGTGCTCGTCCCGAACGCCGATCTAATTGCTGGTAGAGTCGTCAACTGGACGCTCTCGGACCGCCTGCGACGGCTCGATATCCCGGTCGGGGTCGCCTACGGTTCGGACCCACGCAAGACAAAGGAGATCCTGCTCCAGGTAGCGAAAGGAAGCCCCGATTGTCTGCAGAACCCGGAACCCTACGTGCTGTTCCAGGGCTTCGGCGACAGTTCCCTCGACTTCGAGTTGCGGTTCTGGACATCCAACTTCGACAACTGGCTGACGATCAAGAGCGACGCCACCTTCGACGTTCACGACGCACTTCGGGAGGCTGGAATCGAGATTCCGTTCCCGCAGCGCGACCTTCATGTCAAGTCGGTGGACTCATCGATCACGGGAGACGCGGTGACCGACGTCATACGGCCTGAGCGGCACAAGACGCCGCAGCGACCCGACACGGAAGCGGCAACCGACTGAGCGGATCTTACCGCAGGGAAGCGACTCTGCGCCTAGAGGTCGCCGTGCTCCGTCCGAGCGATGATCTCGTCCTGCAGCGCCTTCCCCAGATCGCAGAAGTAGTCGCTGTAGCCGGCCACGCGCACGATGAGGTCGCGATACTTCTCCGGCTCTTGCTGCGCGGCCCGCAGCGTCTCCGCATCCACCACGTTGAACTGGACATGGTGGCCGTCCAGCCGAAAATAGGACCGCACCAGATGGACGAACTTGTCCAAGGCCTCCTCGCCCTCCATCAGCCCGGGCGTCAGCTTTTGGTTGAGCAGCGTGCCGCCCGTGCGCGCGTGATCCAGCTTGGCGGCGGAGCGCAGCACCGCGGTGGGGCCATGCCGGTCGGCGCCCTGTACCGGTGAGATCCCCTCGGACAGCGGTTGCCAAGCCTTGCGGCCGTCCGGGGTCGCACCGATCACCGAACCGAAGTAGATGTGGCAGGTCGTGGGCAGCAGGTTGATGTGGTAGCGGCCGCCCCTGGTGTTGGCCCGGCCGTCCACGGCATCGAAGTAAGCCTCGAACAGTTGCCTCATCACGTCGTCGGCGTAGTCGTCGTCGTTGCCGTATTTCGGCGTGCGGTTCAGCAACAACTGGCGCAGCCTCTCGTGACCGTCGAAGTCGGCCCGCAACGCCCCGAGCAGGTCGGCCATGCCGAACGTCTTCTGGTCGAAGACGTGATACTGGATGGCGGTAACGCAGTCGGTCAGCGTGCCCAAACCGACGCCCTGGATGTAGGACGTGTTGTAGCGCGCGCCGCCGTCGTGGTAGTCGATACCCTTCGTGATACAGTCATCGATGAGGATCGACAGGAACGGCGTCGGGATGTGCGTCGCCCACAGTCGCTCGATCACGTTGTTGCCGCGATGCTTGATGTCGATGAAGTGCCGTAGCTGGCGCCGGTACGCCGCCATCAGTTGCTCGAAGCCCTCGAAGCGCGTCGGATCGCCCGTCTCGATCCCGATCTTCTTGCCGCTGCGCGGATCGACGCCGTTGTTCAGCGTGATCTCGAGTACCTTCGGCATGTTGAAGTAGCCGGTCAGGTTGTAGTTCTCCTTGCCGAAGGCGCCGACTTCGACGCAGCCGCTCGAGCCGCCGTTCCGCGCGTCGGCCACACTCTTGCCCTGCCGAACCAACTCCTGGACGATCAGATCGGCGTTGAAGATCGAAGGTTGACCGAAGCCGGTGCGGATGATCTTGGCGGCGCGCTTCAGGAAGCGGTCCGGGTTCTTCTTGCTCAGCTGCACCGACGAGCTCGGCTGCACCAGACGCATCTCCTCGACGACGTCCAGGATGACATAGGTCAGCTCGTTCACGCCGTCCGAGCCATCCTCCAACACACCGCCGTTGTTGATCTGGGCGAAATCGGTGTAGGTGTTGCTCTCTTCCGCGGTCACTCCGACCTTGGGCGGCGCCGGCTGATTGTTGAACTTGATCCAGAAGCACTGTAACAACTCGCGAGCCCATGCCTCCGTCAACGAGCCGTCCGCAATGCCCTTCTCGTAGAAGGGGTACAGGTGACGGTCGAGGTGGCCGGGATTGAACGCGTCCCAGGTGTTCAGCTCGCTGATCACGCCCACGTGCACGAACCAGTAGTACTGCAGCGCCTCCCAAAAGTCGCACGGCGGCTGCGCCGGCACCCGGTCGCAGACCTCGCCGATACGCTCGAGCTCACGTTTCCGCCGCGGGTCGGTTTCGCGGGAAGCCAGATCGCGCGCGGCGGCGGCGTGGCGCTCGGCATAGGTGATGAGCGCATCGCAGCAGAGGCTCATCGCCTTCAGCTGCTCGTGTTTGTCGTACGCCGCGGGGTCGTTCAACCAGTCGAGTCCCTCGAGGCTTTCCCGTATCTCCTGCTTGAAATCGAGAAAGCCCTTCCTGTAGATCTTGTCGTCGAGAACCGTGTGGCCGGGCGCGCGCTGCTCCATGAACTCCGTGAAGATTCCCGCCTCGTAGGCGTCCTTCCACTCGTCGGTCATCTGCGCGAAGATCAGGTCGCGCAGCGAACGTCCTTGCCAGAAGGGGATAAAGCGATCGCGAAACAGCTCGCGGGTCCGTTCGTCGACCGCGAACGAGACCTTCTCGCGCGAGTCGAGAATCTCGAGATCGTCGAGCGAGTGGCAACAGACCTCCGGGTAGGTCGGCGTCGCCTTCGGGGCCGGCCCGCGCTCGCCCACGATCAGCTCGCCGGGCTGAATGCCGACCGCCTTGTTCTCCATCAGATGCTTGAAGGCGAGGGCGCGGCGGATGGGCGCGGAGAGCGATGTTGCCCCGTTCCGGTAGAACTCGGTGATCAATTCCGCCCGCTCGGTCGAGAGGCTCGGCTTCGCCTCGAGGCTCTGCTGCCGCAGACGCTGCACTCTGTCGCTCAGACTCATATCTCCTCGCCCTTCACCGTCACACGCAGACCGATTTCTCTCAGTCGCCGCGTGACTCCGTGGACCGCGTCGGCGCCCGGCGGCGGCAAATCGGGGGTCGGATGCACCCGGCCCAACCGCGCGTACTTGTCGACGCCCATCCTATGATAGGGTAGAACGTCAACGGGGAAACGTCTGGGCAGGGCCACGAGGAATTCGCCCAGCCGGCGAATGTTCTCGTCATCATCATTGATCCCAGGCAACAGCGGCAAGCGGATCACGACATCCCTACCCTGCTCCGAAAGCCAGCGCAGGTTCTCGTGGATCACCTCATTGCTGCTGCCTGTGAACTCTCTGTGCCGCTCGTCATCGATCAGCTTCAGATCGAACAGGAAGACGTCCACGTGCTGAGCGACCCGCTGGAACACCGCCGGCGGAGCATGCCCGCACGTATCGAGCGCCGTCCTGATGCCCCGTGCCCGGCAGGCGGCCAGCAACTCGCACAGAAAATCGGCCTGCGACAGCGGCTCGCCGCCCGAGATCGTGACACCGCCGCCCGACTCATCATAGTAGACCGTGTCCTTCTCGATCTCCGCTAGCACTTCGTCCGCCGTTACTTCGCGACCCGCGATCTCGAGCGCGCCGAGCAGGCACGCGTCGACGCAGGCGCCGCACAGATCGCAGCGCGTGCGGTCGATCTGCAGGTCTTGCGCGTCCAGGCTGAGGGCGGCGGGCCCACAGACCTCGACGCAATCGCCGCAACGGTCGCAGCGGCCGTCGCGCAGCATCAATTCGGGCTCGAACGCCTGGCTCTCGGGATTGTGACACAGCCAACAGCCGAGCGGGCAGCCCTTGAAGAAGACGGTCGTACGAACGCCGGGGCCATCGTGGATGGCGAACTTCTTGATGTCGAAGATGGTCCCGGTGCTCATAGCTGAATCATTATCGTTAGGGGGTCTGATCACAAGATCCTGACCTCGATCCCTCGGAACCGTCATCGAGGTCACGCTCAGGGGACGGCCGAGGAACGCTCTCCCGTTAACGTGGACACGGAAACAAGGCAAACTGACTCGCGCCGGCCCCGCTCAACAGCCCCACGGCTCGGTCCGCCGCGATCCTCAGACGCCCGACGGTTAGGCTATCGCTTACGGTTTGTTCGAGCGCCCGCGCTCGAACCCTACCAACCGACGGTCGCCGCGAGGTTGCAGAAGGTTCTTCGGTGATCACGCCCTGACGTCGGCTGTGAGGATAGCGCGGTTGGACCGCGGCCGTGGTGGCTTCCTTTCGGGATCACGACTCCAGGAAAGGGTTGCGGATCTCGATCCCATCGATCCGCGCCCCGTGCTGAAAGTCTTCACTGAGCAGGATGGAACACCCGGCGCGGCGAGCCGCCTGGACGATCAGCCCATCCCAGAAGCCGAAGCCGTGCAAGCGGTGAAGATCGATGGCGGCGATGATGTCGGAGAGATCGAGAATGGCGAGGTCGAGACGCGCGAAAATCTCGACTTTGCGGCGCGCGATCGCGGCGGGAACCCCCAGCTTGCGCGTGCTGGCGGCGAAGTATTCTTGCAGCACCTGGGTCGACAGAACGCCCCAACCACCCAGCCGGGCCTCCTCGAACAGCTCCAAAGCCCGGGCTTGCTTGGCCGGCGCGTCATGATCGTCGGTGTAGACCAGGACGTTGGTGTCGAAGAAACTACGAGCGCTCATGCACCTCGTCCCTGTCGAACCGCCATCCTTTCGATCGACCGCCCCCTTCGCGCGAGAGGCCGCGTAGCTCCTCGACATCCTGAGCGGGTTCCGCCCGGCCCGTGACCTGCTCGAGGTACTCGCGCACCAGCTGATTCAGGCTTTTCCCCATCGCCTGAGCAACTTGGCGAGCCTCCCTCACCAATTCATCATCGATCGCCAGGGTGATATTCATAGGTGCTCAACTTCCGATGAGTAACACGTATTATGTGTCCACGTATTATGTGCAATCCTGAGCGCACGTCAAGCACCTAGTCCAATAAGCTAGCTCTGCCCCCTCAAGTCTCTCGATGAGGATTCGTTGACGCGTGACTGCTATTCTGCGTTTGGCCTGTGACGCCATTCGACGATCGCGCCGACTAGTCCAGTTTCGTCACCTCGCAGCGAAGGTGCCCCCGTGGCGGAACTGGTAGACGCGTCCATTCCGCTACGGAAAGAGCCCGGAGGACAACCTCCGGGCTCTGGCATCTGGCGCTCTGCTCACCCGTCGAGTCGCCGGAGCCAATCGACGGGGTGACGGCCGCGAATAGGGCGGCAGTCGACCGCGCGACGCTTCGCCAGTCGATCGGCTCCGGACTTGCCGCCCTACTCGGTTATCCCAACCAGGTCGAGCATGAACGCGTACTGGAACGCGATCTCCTCGTATCGCTTGTAGCGGCCCGACGCGCCGCCGTGCCCCGCCTCCATGTTCGTCTTCAACAGCAGGCGATTGTCGTCCGTCTTCATCGCCCGCAGCTTCGCCACCCACTTGGCCGGCTCGAAGTATTGAACCTGCGAGTCGTGCAGCCCCGTGGTGACCAACAGGTTCGGATAGTCCTTCGCTTCCACGTTGTCGTACGGCGAGTACGAGAGCATATAGTGGTAGTACTCTTCATCGTTGGGATTACCCCACTCGTCGTACTCGCTGGTGGTGAGCGGAATGCTCTCGTCCAGCATCGTCGTGACCACATCGACCCACGGCACCAGGGCGAGGACGCCCTTGAACAGGTCGGGCCGCAAGTTGGTGATCGCCCCCATCAACAGGCCGCCCGCGCTGCCGCCCTGCGCGAACAGCTTGTCGGGGTTCGTGTAGCCTTCGTCGATCAGGAACTCGGCCACGTCGATGAAGTCGGTGAACGTGTTCTTCTTGTTCAGCAGCTTGCCGTCCTCGTACCACCAACGACCCATCTCCTCGCCGCCGCGGACGTGAGCGATGGCGTAGACGAAACCGCGATCGAGAAGGCTGAGGCGCGCTGACGAGAACGTGGCATCCCGGCTGGCGCCATAGGACCCGTAGGCATACAACAGCATTGGGTTGTCGCCGTTCTTCTCCGTCCCCCGGCGATAGACGATGGACACCGGGACGCGGACGCCGTCGCGCGCCGGAGCATACAGCCGCTCGCTGACATAGTCGGCCGGATCGAAACCGCCCAGCACCTCCTCCTGCTTCAGCAGTTCCTTCTCCCGCGTCTCCATGTTGTAGTCGTAGACGGAATTCGGGGTCGTCAACGAGGTGTAACCGTAACGGAGGATGTTGGTGTCGATCTCGGGGTTCGTGCTCACGTAGGCCAGATAAGCCGGATCGCCGAAATCGAGGTAGTGTTCGTCTTCCCCGGACCAAGGGCGGATCCGCAACTGCACGAGCCCGTCCTTCCGCTCGGCGATAACGAGATGATCGCGGAAGATCTCGACGTACTCCAGCAAAACGTTGTCTCGATGGGGGATCACGTCTTCCCAGTTGTCTTTGCTCGTCCGGGCCACAGGCGTTCGCATCAGCTTGAAGTTCTCGGCGCCGCCGTCGTTGGTGCGGACATAGAAGTGATCGCCGAAGTGGTCGATGTTGTGCTCGTGGTCCGCCTCGCGGGGTAGGAAGATCCGGAAATCACCGTCCGGATCATCGGCTTCCAGGACGCGGTACTCGTTGCTCAGCGTCTGGCTACACCCGATGATCAGAAAACGCTTCGACTTCGTCTTCCGCACGTAGCAGCTGAACTCCGTGTCGGGCTCCTCGTACACCAACTCGTCCTGCGCCGGATCGGTCCCGAGGACATGGCGGTAGATCTGGTAAGAGCGCAGCGTCACCGGATCCTGCTTGGTGTAGAACAGCGTCCGGTTGTCGTTGGCCCACGCCATGTTGGGCGTGACGGGCCCGACCTCGTCGTCGAGCATCTCCCCGCTGCTCAGATCTTTGAAGCGGATGTTGTAGAAGCGGCGTCCCACAGTGTCGGTCGCGAACGCCATGATACTGTGATCGTAGCTCATCGCCGGGGGCGGCACCGAGGTGAAGCCGTGGCCCTCCGCCACCTCGTTCACATCGATCAGGATCTCCTCGTCGGCCTCCAGCGAGCCCCGCTTGCGCGCGTAGATCGGGTACTCCTTACCTTCTTCGGTCTTCGTGTAGTAGAAGTAGTCGTCCAGCTTGTACGGGACCGACAGGTCCGTCTGCTTGATGCGTCCCTTAATCTCCTCGAACAGCTTTTCCTGGAGATCTTTCGTGTGAGCCATGACGGCCTCGGTGTAGGCGTTTTCCGCCTCGAGGTAGGCGATGACCTCTGGGTTCTCGCGCTCGCGCAACCAGTAGTAGTCGTCCACCCGGACGTCGCCGTGCTTCTCCAACTCCTGGGGGGCGACCTCCGCCATCGGCGGCGTCAGCGACTGCAACGCCGCGCGACCGCCCTCCTGCCCCTCCGGCGAGCAGGCGAACGTCAGCAGCGAGAGCGGAATGGCGAGTGAGACGGCGAGGACTATACGGGACAGAATCGCTCGTTGCTTCCACAAGCACATGAGACTACCTCCGCGTCATGATCGCACAGCACGAGGTTCGAGGCTCAGGATACGTGGTAATGATCGCGGATATCGCCGACCGCGACAAGACGGACCCATGGAAGCGGAGGCCGTTGACGGACGACGGCGACGACGCTAACGGTGAGACGTGAAGCGCGCCTGGCCGAAGATCGCGAAATGGACGACCCTGGGCTCCCTCGCCGCCGCCGCGGCGGGGGCTGCCGTCCTCCTACTACAACCGCACTGGCTGGTGGATGCCCTGGCGCGCCGCTCGCCGCGAGTCTTGTACTTCGTC
>Ga0209536_100010423_pt1 | contig 13715 bp, 10 predicted proteins | sample DeeMarSeWOR28_12_FD_187461 | JGI IMG/M metagenome (GOLD analysis project Ga0209536, IMG submission 187461) | Marine sediment microbial communities from White Oak River estuary, North Carolina - WOR-2-8_12 (SPAdes) (version 2) | ecosystem: Environmental > Aquatic > Marine > Intertidal zone >...
CCCCCTGGCAGGGGGAGGGTCAGCCGGATGCGATGCCACTCGCGGTTGCGTCCTAGAAGGCCTTCGAAAATCTATCCACTCGTAAGGAGCGGCCCATGCAGGTCTTGTTGACGATCGCGACGATTCTCGGACTGACCGCGCTGTTCAGCTACATCAACGAGCGGTTTCTGCACCTGCAGCAGACCATCGGTCTCATGCTGCTGGCGCTTGGCCTGATGCTGGTGTTGATGCTCCTCAACGCCGTGGGGCTCGGTGACGGCTTCGCCGAGGAGCAGGCCTTCGTGATCCGACTCTCGCTGGACGCGACCCTGTTGAACGGCGTGCTTTGCTTCATGCTGTTCGCGGGCAGCATCAACGTGAACATTCGTACCCTGGGTGAGGAGAAGTGGGTCATTCTTACCCTGGCGATCGGTGCCACGCTGATCGCCGCGGTGCTGATCGGATTCGCGCTGTGGTGGCTGCTGGGCCTGGCCGGCATCGCTCTGGGATTGACGTTCGCGCTGGTCTTCGGCGCCCTGATCTCGCCGACCGACCCCATCGCCGCGCTGGCGATCCTGGGCAAGGTCGGGCTGCCGCCGCGGCTGGAAGCCATCATCAACGGGGAATCCCTGTTCAACGACGGCGTCGGTGTGGTCATCTTCACCATCTTCCTTGCCGTGGCCGCCGGCACCCAGCAGCCAACCCTGGCGGATGCCCTGGTCATGTTCCTGCGCGAGGTCCTCGGCGGTGTCGGTCTCGGAGTCGCCGCCGCGGCGGTTATGCATCACATGATGACGAGAACCAGCGACTACGGGACCCACGTGCTGATCTCGCTGTCCGTAGTCTCCCTGGGCTACGGTCTCGCGGAACACCTGGAGGTATCCGGACCCATCGCCATGGTCGTGACCGGTCTGGTGGTGGGCAGCTTCAGCCTGCCGCGACTGGCGGAGCAGCAGCGCGCGCCCTTCGGTACCTTCTGGCAGGCGATCGACGAGGTCCTCAACGCCGTCCTCTTCGTGGTCATCGGCCTGCATATCGCGATCGTGCCCAGCGCCGGTCTGATGCCCACCGCGGCCATCGCCATCGTCGTCTGCCTGGCGGCGCGCTGGATCAGCGTCAACATCTCGCTCAATGCCCTGTCTGTCACCGGCGCCCTGAAGGGGGATCGGCTCGGACTCACCAATCTGCTCACCTGGGGAGGTCTGCGCGGGGGGCTCGCGGTCGCAATGGCCATGTCGCTGCCGGACAGCCCGGAGAAGGCGGTGATTCTGCACATGACCTACGGCGTTGTCGCCTTCTCGATCATCGTGCAGGGGTTGACCATCAGCCGGATCTTCAAGGCCGATCAGCTCAAGCGTTTGATGGCCCAGTGACGTGGTACACATGTTGAAATTTCTCCCGCTCGGATTGGCCTTGTTGTTGGTTTCCGGCTGCGCCTCCTATGGCGTGGTCGACAACACACCCCTGAAGGCCGTCGGCGCCGAGGACGGCTACTCCATCCGCAGCGGCGGAGGCAGTGGCTGGGGGACTGGAGAGGTCGCGCTGATACTGGCTTTTTCCGGCGGCGGCACACGGGCCGCGGCGCTGGCCTACGGGGTGCTGGAGGAGCTGCGCGACACCACCATCCTCATCGACGGAAAGCCGGGCAGGCTGCTCGACGAGACCGACATCATCAGCTCCGTGTCCGGCGGGAGCTTCACATCCGCCTACTACGGCCTGTACGGAGACCGTATCTTCGAAGATTACGAGGACGTCTTCCTCCGGCGCAATGTGCAGGGCCAGCTCATCCGCGGGCTGCTGAACCCGCTCGAGTGGTTCAGCACCGCCGGGCGCACCGAGATGGCCGTAAAGCTCTACGAGAAAGAGGTGTTCCACGAGGCGACCTTCGAGGATATGAAGCGCCCGGGCAGCCCCCTGGTGCTGATCAACGCCTCCGACCTGGGGTACGGGGTGCGCTTCTCCTTCGTTCAGGAGTACTTCAACCTGCTCTGCTCGGACATCTCCGACTATCCGGTAGCGCGGGCGGTCACCGCCTCGTCCGCGGTCCCCGTGCTGTTCGAGCCGGTGGTGGTCGAGAACTACCAGGACTGCAAGCAGGAGAAACCCGCCTGGCTGGCCGCGGCGGCGAAGCGGGCCGCCGGCGACCCGGAGATGACCCTGGCCGTCGACGGCCTCAACAGCTACTTCAAGAAGGACAGGCGCCAGTACGCGCACTTCGTGGACGGCGGTATCACGGACAACCTGGGCCTGCGGGCGATCTACGAGATCATCGAGATCTCCGGCGGCGCGAAAATGTTCGTCGAGCGAAAGCTCGACCGCAAGCCACCGCGCCGTCTGGTCGTCATTTCCGTCAACGCCTCCACCGACCCGGAGCCGGAGATGGATGCGAGCAACAAGCAGCCGTCGTTGAAGGAGACCATCGGTGCGATGTCGGACGTGCAGCTCCATCGCTACAACGTCGCCACCCTGGAGCTGATGAAAAAAAGCACGAAACGTTGGGCGCGGGACCTGTCGACACCGGGCAGGCCCGTCGCGCCCTACTTCATCCAGGTCGGCTTTCGGGACGTCCGGCAGCCCGAGCTGCTCCGGTTCTTCAATCAGGTTCCGACCAGCTTCGCGCTGAGCGACGAGCAGGTGGACAAGCTGATCGCCGCCGGCCGCGAGCTGCTGCGCAACAACCCGGATTTCCAGCGGTTTCTGGCGGGCTTGGACGGCGCCCGAGTAGTGGGCGGATAGCGGACCTGCATGATCGTTGTCCCTGAGAGCCCGTAGATGTTGGCACTTACCCCGCGAGCCAAAGAAGCCATCAAGACCGCCCTGGCGATGACCATCGCCTACGGGGTTGCGCTGTCGATGGACTGGCCCAACCCCCACTGGGCCGGCTTTGCGGTCGCCTTCATCAGCCTCTCCACCGTCGGTCAGTCCCTGAACAAGGGGCTCATGCGGATGGCGGGGACCCTGTTGGCCGCGGTCTTCTCGCTGGCCCTGATCGCACTCTTCCCCCAGGAGCGCTGGTGGTTCTTTCTGGTTCTGTCGTCGTTTGTCGGCCTCTGTACCTACCTGATGGGCGGAAGTGGGCGCCAGTACTTCTGGAACGTCGCCGGCTTCGTGAGCCTGATCGTCTGCATGAGCTCGGTGCCGGCGACGGAGAACGCCTTTGCTGTCGCCGTGGTCCGCATTCTGGAGACGGGGCTCGGGATCCTCGTCTATACGCTGGTGACGGTCCTGGTGTGGCCGACCGGCACCCGGGAAGAGCTCGACGCGGCCGTTCGCCGGCTGGCCGCGACCCAGCACGAGCTCTACCGCCAGTACCGCGGGCTGCTCCAGGGCAAGGGGACGGCGGAGGACACCCGTGCCCTGCGGATGCGCGAGGTGCAGGAGTTCGGCCAGTTCAGGCAGGCGCTGGCGGCAGCGCGCACGGACAGCTACGAGGTGTGGGAGGCGCGCCGGCAGTGGCAGCAGGTGCAGGACCTGTCGGCGGCGTTGATGGAGAACCTGGAGCGCTGGCGGGAGAGCTTTGCGGAGGTTAAGGACCTCGACCTGACGAGGCTGCTGCCGAATTTCGATGCGCTCTACGAGGAGCTCGACGACCGCGCCGTTCAGATCGAGCGAATGCTCGAGCGGCAGGCACCCGAGCATGCCCCCCGCGACGTGGAGCTCGATTTGGACAAGGACGCCGAGCGGTCCCTGGCCCATTTCCAGAAGGCCGCCCTGGCGGTCACCCGCGCCCGGCTGCAGCACCTCGATGCGCTGTCCCGGTCGCTGTTCGAGGTACTTGCCGACATCAAGGGCTTCGAGACGGCGGCCCCCCGGTCCTGGGGCCGCGCCGCGCCGCGACCGCGCCTCGTCCTCGACCCCGACCGCTTGACGGCCGCGGTGCGGGTCATGGCGGGCCTGTGGCTGGCCTACCTTGCCTGGATCTACACGGAGATACCCGGCGGCACCGCCTTCGTGATCATGGCAGGCCCCTTCGGCATGGCCCTGGCCACCATGCCGCAGATGCGGGTCTCCATGCTGGCCGCGCCCGCTGCGGTCGGGATCGCCTTCGCGAGTATTCTGTACATCTTTGTCATGCCGCAGCTGTCGAGCTTCAGCGAATTGGGCCCGATGATCTTCGCCGCGACCTTCGTCATCTGCTACCTGTACCATACGCCAAAGCAGGGGCTCGGGCGGGCCTTCGGATTGGCCATGTTCGTGACCATCGCCGGTATCTCCAACCAGCAGAGCTACAGCTTTCTCTCGGTCGCCAACACCGCGCTGATGTTCCCGCTGCTATTCGCGGTGCTCGGAATTGCGGCGAACATTCCGTTCTCCGCACGGCCGGAAAAGGCCTTCCTGCGCGTGCTCGGCCGCTTCTTTCGCAGCGGCGAGCAACTGATGATCACGATGCCCTGGCACATCACCACCACCCCGACGCGCCTCGCGCGCTGGCGCAGGACCTTCCACCTCCACGAGGTCGAGACCCTGCCCCGGAAACTCGCCGCCTGGGGCAAGGCCCTTGATACCGCTGCGGTGCCAGGCACCACCCCGGAGCAGGTCCAGGCGCTGACCACCAACCTGCAGGCGCTCACCTACCGCATGCAGGAACTGATGGACGCCCGCGAGAGCCCCCAGGCGCGGTTTCTGGTGGGCGAGCTGCTCGGGGACGTGCGCGCCTGGCGCCTGCGGGTGCAGGAGGCCTTCCTCACCTGGGGCGGGAGAGGCACGCCCGCGCCCGCGGATGTGCTGCGCGAGCGACTGACCGCGAGACTCACGCAGCTCGAACGGCGCATCGAGGAGACCATGAACAAGGCGACGGCGAGCGATCTTAGCGGGGAAGACAGAGAGCGCCTGTACCGCCTGCTCGGCGCCTACCGGGGATTGTCCGAGGCGGGGGTGGAGTACGCCAGGACCGCGGAAGGGATCGAATGGGACCCGTGGCGCGAGTCGCGGTTCTGATCAGACCGCCCGAATCAAGAGCCAGTAGAGATGACCAGACGTCTGTCCCCGATCACCCAAGCGGAAGCCAAGAGGGGCTCGCCGCTCGTTTCCAGTCGGCGCGTCTTGGGTCCCCGTTCCACCAGTCCTGGCAGGTCGATGTACCCTGTTGTTGTCGCGTTGCTGCTCGTGATGATGACGGGCGCCGCGTATGCCCGACATCCGCTGGAGCCCGCGGATACCTCGAGTCTGCGGGCGACCATGGATAGCTTTCTCTCACTCACCCAGGAGGCCGCCCGGCACTATCAAGCGTATCTGGGCGGAGTGATTCCGAGGTAACACAATGCAACTGATACCGAGCGAATTCGTCATCGGCGGCGTCTACTTCCCGCCGATGCTGATCGCGGGATTGCTGGGTACCGCCGCGGCCTGGCTGACGGCACAGCTGCTCAACCGCTTCCGGCTATCGCGCTTCTTTGCCTACCCGCCGCTGGTGCTGCTGGCCCTGGCGGTGATCTACACCGTTGTCCTTGGAACCTACGTACTACCGGCCTGATCATTATGAGCGGAACACTGAAAGTCCTTCTCACCGGAGTCGTTGTCCTGGTCGCCGTGGCGGCCGTCGCCTTCAAGTATTGGGACTATGTAACCAACCCCTGGACGCGGGACGGCCAGGTGCGTGCCAACGTCATCCAGGTCGCACCCCGGGTCTCGGGCCCCATCGTCAAGCTGCCCATCGTGGACAACCAGTTCGTCAAGGCCGGTGACCTGCTCTTCGAGATCGACCCGCGGACCTACGCGGCCGCCCTGGATCAGGCCAGTGCAAAGCTCGACGAGACCAGGGACGACCTCAAGGACCTGGAGCAGCGGGTCAAGGCTGCGGAGGCGGCCCTGGACCAGAGCGCATCGCAAATCAAGCAGGCGGAATCGGCGGTGAAGAGCGCCGAGGCGGAATCCGTCAGGGCCAAGGCGGACTTCGAGCGCGCGTCGCGATTGGTGAAGAAGGGCGATATCTCGAAACGTCAGTTCGACCAAACCAAGGCGGACAACGATGTCGCCCAGGCCGATCTCGACAAGGCTCAGTCGCGACTGATCCAGGCCAACGCCGCGCGGCTGCAGGCCGAAGCGGAGCTCGCTCGGTCAAAGGCGGACCTGGGCGCACCGGGCGAGGAAAACGCCCAGCTGCGTGGCGCCAAGGCCGCACTCGAAACGGCGAAGCTCAACCTGGAGTTCACACAGGTCAAGGCGTCGGTCGACGGCTACGTCACCAACCTCACGCTGAGATTGGGCAGCCAGGCGGTCGCAAACCAGCCGGCACTCGCCCTGGTGGACGTGAACAGCTACTGGGTGCACGGCTTCTTCCGCGAGACAATGGTGGGAAGGGTCAAACCTGGTGACCACGCGGTGATTACCCTGATGAGCTATACGGACGCCCCCCTGAAAGGTATCGTCGACAGCATCGGCTGGGGCATTGCCCAGCAGGACGGCAGTACGGGGCAGGACTTGCTACCCACCATCAACCCCACCTTCGAGTGGATCAGACTGGCCCAACGGGTGCCGGTGCGGGTGCATCTCGAAGAGGTGCCGGACGATGTGGAGCTGCGCGTCGGCACGACGGCCTCCGTGCTCGTCAGGACGGGGACGGGCAGCGGGAACAAGGAGACGCCCCCCGTACCGGCTGCCCTGCAGTAATCGTGTGGCATCCTTCTGAGCCCCCCCCGACTTGAAAAGAAAGAGCAGATCGAGACACAGGTAGCCTCAGGTGACATTTCTGACTGGATCGAACTCAGCTTCAGGACGCATCGGCGTCGTTTTGTTGAGCGTTGTCGGCGCAGCCATCCTCGTCGGCTGCGCCACGAAGGTCCGCGAGCTGATGCCGACCCCTGCGCTTTTTCATCTCCCCACCGCTCGAGCGATCTTCGAGGAGGTTCCGGCCGAGCGCCGCACGGAATACGTCGATCTCCTGTACGTCACCGACCGAGACCCGGACGAGAGTCCGGATGCCGAGCTTCCGTACGGGGAGGAACGCTCTCGATCCCTGGCGTTTGGGTCGGCGCAGGTCGCATTGCTGCCGCCGATGGACTGGGACGAGCTGCAGCGTCACAGCCTGTCCGATCCGCGCGACGAGCAGATCGCCATGGAGCTCGGTGCGGTCAAGGAGCTGGGGCGCTTTCCGAGAGAGCCCTACCCGATTCAGACGATCACGGGCGGCATCATGCGTGATCCGGACACGCTGGAAGCGCATCGGCGCATGGATGCTGCGCTCCAGTCGGAGGTCCGAAGGCGCCTTGAGAACGCGCCCACGCGAGATGTCGTGCTCTATGTGCACGGGTTCAACGAAACCTTTGCATCCGGTGCCTACACGGCCGCAGAGCTGTGCCACTTTCTCGGGCGCGTGCACGTGTGCAGCTTCTTCACCTGGCCCGCCTCGAGCACCGGGGGGCCCCTGACCTCCTACATCAGCACCACCGAGTCGGCGCAGTATTCGGTCAGTCATCTCAAGAAGACCATCCGAACGCTGGCTCGGACGCCCGGCGTGGACGGGCTACACTTGCTGGCCCACAGCCGCGGTACCGCGCTCCTGCTCAGCGCCATTCGCGAGCTCTCGATCGAGGCCATCGCGGCCGGCGAAAGCCCGGACGAGGCGTTGAAGTTCGAGAACTGGGTGTTGATGTCGCCGGACATCGACCAGGACGTGGCCTCCCAGCAGCTGGAGATCTTCGCCTCCGACCCGGACCTGACGACGAGGTGGCGTTCCAAGCGGTTGCCGAGGTTCCTTCGCGGGCGGTTCACCGTCTATGCCTCGCCGGAGGACAAGGCACTGCGGTTGTCCGAGATCCTGTTCCGCAGCCAGCACCGGGTCGGGCAGCTGTCGCCTGATGATATCCCGGCGTACGTACAGGACTATTTCTCCAAGGTCGGTAACGTAGACATCATCGTCTACGAGGGCAAACGCACCGACCGCTTCGGCCATTCGTACTTCGCGAGCAACCCGCGGGTGAGCGCGGACCTGGTCGAGCTGATTCGCAACGGCACACCGCCGGGCGGCCTCGGTCGGCCGTTGATCCGCAGCGGCAAGATCACCTGGGTGTTTCCGAACGATTGACTCCCCGAATGGAGGCCGGGCATACCGTCGGCCGACGCGTTCGTCGCCGTCGATGGTGACCTCATCGAAAGCCTGGAATGCCACAGCTTCGGCGATCGCGGGCTGGGTGTGCCTATAGGCGACGCAATGGTATCCGGTGGCGGCGGATTTCAGGGCAAGTAACTCGCATCCGCCAAGCATCCAATGGAGCATGAGATCATTCGTATCGCGGGACCGGTGCTGACGATCATGCACGCTGACGGGCACCCCGGAGCATGAAAGCACGATTTGTCTCGGCCGGAGAGTCCGCCCCTCTCCCCGGCCCTGTCCCCCCGGGCCTGTCGTGCGCCTGGGGCGCTTACTTTCATCCTAACGAGCTAAGACGATTAACGAGCGTGACAGAGCAGATGCGGATCATGAGTACCCAAATATCGCGGGCAATGGAACGGATAATCAGTCGGCGATTTGAAGACTCTAACGGACATGGCGACCGGCGCCACCCGCGGAGGATGCAACCAAACCCCGCAGAACCGCGGCTCCGCCCCTCACCCCGGCCCTCTCCCCCCCGGGGAGAGGGCGGTTTGGGCGCCCGCGGCGCGCACTTTCGTCGTAATTGGTACGCGGGCTTCCTCGGCGCGTTGGCGTTGGCCTCCACCCTATCGAGCTGCGCAAGCCTCGGACCGCAAGCCGTCAAGGCCAGCCGCACGGATTACAACATCGCGCTGAGAAACACGGGCGACGAGCAGCTCCTGCTCAACTTGGTCCGACTGAAATATCGGGATAATCCCATGTTTCTCGAGGCGACGGCGGTAACGACATCGTTCCTTTTCAGTCCTGAGCTCTCGGCAAGCGCCACCTCCGGCCCAGAGGTCGATACCAGTTACGGGATCGGCGGATCCTATGTCTACGAGGAAAAGCCTACCGTCTCCTATGCCCCGTTGCAGGGCAAGGACTTTGTGCAGCGGATCCTCTCCCCCATCAGTCTCGAAACCTTGCTGCTACTGGCCACTTCCGGTTGGAGCTCGGAGCGGTTGCTCCGGACCTGTGTGAACTATATGAACGGCTTGCCCAATGCCCCGCGAGCATCGGGTCCCACGCCAAGCGTTGCACCGAATTACGAGCAGTTCGTGCGCGCCGCCAGGCTGTTTCGCAAGCTCGAGCTGAGTGAAGCCATCCGAGGTGGAGTGAGGGAGCAGAACGGAGCGCGCGCGACCTACATAACCATCAACCCCAAGGGCCGAGGAACTCCCGAGTTTCGCGCCTTGGCAGGACTTTTACGGCTTGATCCGAAGAGATCCGCTTTCCTGTTTAAGCGCGACCGAGGGGCTACACGCTCGGATGAGATTCACGTCGAGACGCGCTCCCTGATTGGTGTCATGTACTACCTGTCCCAGTCCGTCGAGGTTCCCGAAGTCGACCGACGCCTAGGCCGTGTTTCTCTCACCCTCGACAATCAAGGCCGTCCTTTCGACTGGCAGCAGGTCACAGATGGAATCATGCGTATACGTTCGAGCAGCACGGAGCCCGACAAAGCGGCCGTCAAGATTCGCTACCGCGGCAACTGGTTCTACATCGACGACTCGGATCTCGCTTCGAAGTCTAGCTTCGGACTTCTGACCCAACTGTTCGCCCTTCAATCGGGGGGCGCCGAGAGCGTGGCGCCGGTTCTAACAATACCCGTGGGGTGACTCGTCGGTGCCCGTTTGTCGGAGGGTTGAGCCGTCTCCGGTCCAAGCCCGAAAGCTTCTTCGGCCGAAAAATTGGAGGGTCAGCAAGATGGTCACCTCGTTTTGCCCGCCACTGCGCGCCGTTCTGCAGCTTGGTGCCGGCATCGCTGCCGCGCCGGAAGCAACTTCAGCTGGCTGGGTCCTCGCAGGGCATGACCGACTTTCCGACCAGCGGCTGCCCGTCGGGGTGGCCAAGCACACCCATACGACCCTGCGGCTGAAGCTGGGGTATGAATGATCAGTCGTGCCTTTAATCGCATGGGTTACTTCCCCTGCGCCTCATCAGGCCGTTTGCGGGTGACAAAGCTCGCAGTCTGCCTTGCCGCGACTCTTTGTCTCGTGACGCCTTGGCTCCCGTGGTCGATCGCCGCTGGGCAGGAGACGGAGGGCATCCGGGCTGGGTCGACGGTCACGCCGGCGGTGCTGGAGTCGAAGATCGCGGAGGTGGAGGCGGCGGTCGACCTCGCCGACGAGGCGAAGAGCCAACTCGTCGAGCTGTATCGCAAGGCGTTGAGCCAGATCGAGTCGGCCCGCGCCAACGAAAAGGCGATCGAGGAGTTTCGACTGGCGGGCGAAACCGCCCCCGCGCAGCTCGAGGCGCTGCGTGAGGCGGCCGCCCCCGAAAACGTCCCGCCGCCGCTGGCGGACCTGCCGCTCTCGCAACAGACGCCGTTGGAGGACTTGGTGACCCTGCTCGGGAAAGAGCAGGCGGACCTCGGTGCAGTGACGGCCCGCAAGGCGGATTTCGAGGCCCGCCTGGCGTACAACGAGGGCCGGCCGACGGCCATCAATCAGCGCCTCGCCGAGGCGACGGAGCAGCGCGAAGCGGTCGCCGCGCAGTTCCAGCTGCCCCCGGCGGAGGGAGCCAGCCCGGTGTTGACCCAGGCGAAGCGCTGGGCCCTGGAAACCGAGTACCAGGCGCTCAGCACCGAGATCAAGCTGCTCGATCAGGAGCTGCTGACCCGCCCGGTGCGGATGAAGCTGCTGGCGGCAAAGCGGGACCGCGAAGCGGCCAGCGTCAGCTGGATAACCATCCGCGTGGAGGCCGTCAACGAGCTCGTCAATCGCAAGCGCCAGCAGGAAGCAGACCGCGCCCGCATCGAGGCGGAGCGCGCACAGCGCGCGACCGCGGGTATGGACCCCCTGTTAGGACGTCTGTCGGAGCGCAACGCTGCCCTCTCACAGGAGATCAACACCATCACCGATCAGCTGCAGGGGCTTGACTCGGCGCAGGCGCGGGTTTCGCAGCTCATCGAGCGCATCGATGCGGACTACGCCGATGCTCGCGAGACCGTCGAGTCGGGCGAGCTCTCCGGCGAGCTGGGCGCCGTGCTTCTCGAGCAACGACGGGCCTTACCGGATCTCTTGTCCATCGAGCAACGACGCGATCAGCGCCGCGCCCAGATATCCGAGAGCAACGTGCAGCGACTTCGCTATCGAGCCGAAGTGCGGCGCATTGCCGACCCTGACGAGCAAGTGGCGGCGCTGGAGGGCGAGCTGCAACAGCCGCCGACGTCGCGTCTGCGCGAAACGCTGCGCGACCTGGTACAGCAACGACAGATACTCGTCGGCGATGCCCTCAAGGCCCATGAGCTCTACCTGACCAAGCAGCGCGAGCTCGATGCCGCTGAGGACCAGCTACTCGCCGCCGCCGTCGAGTACGAGGACTTCCTGGTCGAGAACGTGCTCTGGCTGCGCAGCGAGGAGCCGACCCGCATCGACGATCTGCTCGACTTGCCCGCCGAGGTCGGCGCGATGCTGGCCGGGGCAGACCTGTCCGGATTGGCCGACACCGCATTCCGGCACCTCGCCCGGAGTCCTGTCTTCTGGCTCGCCCTGGTGCTCGCCGTCGCGCTGCTCTGGCGCCGCCACGCGCTGCTCGAGCAGATGGACACCACTGCGAATCGGGTCGGCAAGCCAACGACGGATCGCTTCGGGCTCACCCTACGTACCCTGGGACTGACCCTGCTGATCGCGGCGCCACTACCCTTGGTGATGGCCGTCGCGGGCCTGCACCTCATGCTCTTCGACGCGAATACGGAGCTGTCGCGGGCGGTCGGTGACAGCCTGCTTCGTATTGCCATGATCTTGTACACGCTGCTCGCACTGGCCGCGATCTGCCTGCCGCGGGGCCTTGCCAGGGTCCACTTCCGCTGGCCCGAGTCCAACGTTGCTCTGCTTCGCCGCAACCTGACCTGGCTGATCTGGCTGTTCCCGACCGCGGGGCTCGCGTTCCACCTGTCACTCGACCTCGATCCAGCCGCGACCGGTGGAACGCCGGCGCGGCTCTTTGGGCTACCGCTCTACGCGGCGCTGGCCTGGTTTCTGTTTCGACTCTTCCATCCGCGCAAAGGTGTGCTGACGCAGGCGCGCCAGAGCAACGCCTACCCATTGCTGATGCGGACCTATTGGCTCTGGTACCCATTGCTGCTGCTCATCCCGACGGTGTTCGCGTTCCTTGGGCTGGCCGGTTACATACACACGGTGGTCACCGAGGCGATCATGTACCTCAACACCCTCTGGCTCATGCTCGGCATGGTGCTGGCGAACGCGCTGGCGTTGCGTTGGCTGCTGGTGACGCGCCGCCGGCTCGCCTACGAGGCGGCGCTCGAGCGGCGGCGGGCGATGCAGGAGGCGGCGCGGGCGGAAGCGGATGCACCCGAAGGCCACGATTCCGAGCTCCAGTTTGAAGAGCCGGAGGTCGACCTGTCGACCTTGAGCGCCGAGGCGCGGGAGCTCATCCGCACGGTCGTGAGCGTCGCCGGTCTGATCGGTCTGTATCTGATCTGGGAGGACGCGCTGCCCGCGCTGCGGGTCCTCGACGACATCGTGCTCTGGCACACGAACGCCACCGTGGACGGCGCCGAGCAGGCACAGCCGGTGACGTTGGCTGCGGTGGGGCTCGCACTGATCTACGGGATCGCTGCCTGGCTGCTCGCGACGCGCCTGCCGGCGCTGATCGAGATCGTCCTGCTGCGACGCTTCGACATGGCCCCGTCCGGCCGCTATACGGTCACGGCGCTGACCACCTACGTCATCGTCGCCATCGGCATCCTGCTGGTGCTGAGTACACTCGGCGCACGCTGGTCGCAGCTGCAATGGCTGGTTGCCGCGCTCACGGTGGGCATCGGCTTCGGGCTGCAGGAGATCGTTGCCAACTTTGTCAGTGGTCTGATCATCCTGTTCGAGCGGCCGATCCGTGTGGGCGATGCCGTAACCGTCGGCGATACGGACGGCATCGTGACCAAGATCAAGATCCGGGCGACGACCATCCGCAACTGGGATGGCAAAGAGCTTCTGGTGCCGAACAAGGAGTTCATCACCGGGCGGCTGCTCAACTGGTCACTCTCCGACCCGACCACCCGCCTGGTCCTGTCCGTCGGCGTCGCCTACGGTTCCCCGGTGCGCCAGGCCATGGACCTGATGGAACAGGCCGCGCGCGAGAACGAGACCGTGCTCGATGATCCGGCCCCGACGGTGATCTTCGAGTCTTTCGGCGACAATGCCCTCGGCCTGGTGCTGCGCTGCTTCGTCGACTCGGTGGACTTGCGCTTCACTATCGCCAGCGAACTGAACGAGGCAATCAACGAGAAATTCGCTGCCGCGGGCATCACTATCGCTTTCCCGCAGCGTGACGTACATGTGGACACCCAAGGTCCGTTGCGGGTGAGAATCGAGAATGCAGGTGAGAACGAATGAGGCATGCTCCGGACTAAAATTCGCGTATGTCAGCTCAGGATTCAGGCCCGAGCAAGGGCATAAGCGCCCTGGTACCGTTAGCGCCAATTACCGATCAGACAGCAGCGAGTGGTGGCCTGAAGCAAGGAGACGCGTGCGGCTATCGATAGATACCGTAACGCAATTGTTGGCTGCCGAGTCCCAGGCCGTGCAAGTCTCGAGTGTCCGAAACCTATTGGATTGCCGTCATTACGTTGTCCGCATTTAGCCGGGTCTATTGTCCGGCTCGAACGATAGCGATCCAGCCGTCCAATGTCCGCTCGTGGGAC
>Ga0209536_100010426_pt1 | contig 13715 bp, 11 predicted proteins | sample DeeMarSeWOR28_12_FD_187461 | JGI IMG/M metagenome (GOLD analysis project Ga0209536, IMG submission 187461) | Marine sediment microbial communities from White Oak River estuary, North Carolina - WOR-2-8_12 (SPAdes) (version 2) | ecosystem: Environmental > Aquatic > Marine > Intertidal zone >...
ATGGTATTTTCCAAATAATCTAAAATCATATTTTATATCAACATGGAATTTGACAAGTGTACTACCCTTCTTTTTTCCCATGTTTAACTATACATGGGGAGGTTCAACAGCAATGAAAAAGAAAGTTTTTGATAAACTAAATGTAGCTGAGAAATGGAAGAAAGGATTTGCTGATGATTTGATATTAACTGAAGCATTAAAAAAAGAGGGATACAAAATTAAATTTGTACCAAAATGTTTAATAGAAAATAGTGCAGGGGATGAAGGTAATTTTCTAAAATGGGGAACTAGACAGTTTACATGGGTAAAATGGTATTACCCTATTGAATATACAGTTTCTTTTGTAAGAGTTGTTGGAGTTAAAGCAATAATGATTTTTGGAATTATCCTATTGTATTTAGGATATACTTTACCAGGTTTGTTGATGTTTTCATCCTTTTTCCTTGAAATACTTGCTGGGTGGCAAGCTATTTCAACTGTAAAAAAGCTAATGTTTTATCCTAAAAAAAGTACTGGTAGTTCTCTTGCTTATATTCTCTTGATGCCTTTTGCAATGTTTGTTATTGCATATAATTATATTACCTCTTTATTTACATCAGAGGTTACATGGAGTGGAAGAAAATATAATAGAAGAGAAGCTTTATCAAAAAAATGATTTAGATCATTTATATTTTCTATTCTTTTTTTAGGTTCTAATTGGCTTTAAATATGGAGGGTAAATAGTTGATGCAGCATAACTCTTTTAGATATTGAAAATATTTGTAAGCAGCTGAGCTGCTGTCTCGTGTAGAATTATTACGACTATGACATAGACAAAAAGGACTTTCGACAGGTTCGCACCAATTTTTAACAAGGTAAAATCAGCCTTTTTATCTGTAAAGTCCATGTAAAGCTTATAGACTTGATAAATAATTACCCCCATAAATGGGGTAACAAGAATAACTACCCAGTCAATGAATAAAGCAACAATATAAAAAGCAACTGATAAGACTAAAACAGCCTTAATAACTGTCTTGGCGCGTGTACCAAGCCAACAGGCAGTAGTTCTTGTTCCAATTTTTTTATCAATCTCCCTGTCAGCAATTTCAGCTATAAGACAGCTTGCAAATGTTGGAAAAATAGTAGCTATGCTAAATGCAATTGTTGCTCTCAGCGGACCATTGAATAAAAAAAAGCAGCTGAGTATAGGGAAAATTGAGAAACCATAGGTGTTGAATGAAGTGCCGATGAGTGGTCTGTTTTTTAATCTAATGGGCTTGGTGTATATAATACCAAGAGCATAGGTAATAGTATATACGACAGCAAATCCTAGGTTTCCTAGGATAAACACTACGCAGGCAAGAGCAATGCTTGTGAGGATGAAATTCCATTTTATTTGACGCAATGTAAACTCTTTTAGTAAGTAGTTTGCCTTCGCAATTCCACTAGATATCGCTAGTTTGTCCTCTTCAACGTCAAAGATATTATTATAACCGTTGACAGCTCCAGAAAGCAAATAGATAGCAAGAGCGCCAAGGAGGTATGGAACATGGAAAAAATTAAACCCTGTAAAATATAATCCGACAACAGTATAAATAATAAACAAAGGGAGAGCTGCCACACTCCTCTGAATCCTTAGAAATTTTGCTATAGAACTCTTACTGTTAGACAATAACTGCATGTTTTTCAATGTTCTATCTATCTTGTCCACCATAAGGAATTACTCCCTAATAATCCCAAATAAGATGTAGGTGATACTTCATTCCTTCTCCTGATATGATAAACCATGTCATATATTAATATTTTGTATAACAATGAAAGAAGTATATGTGTATCGAAAAATAAAAATGTGTTTACATCCTAGGCTTAAACATTTCTTCTCCAAGAAGTGGGGTAAATATGATATACCATACTATTGGAAAAATAATTATAATTACTGAAGGAATAGTACCAATTATTGGAATTAACATTATAGGTACAAGAGAATATCGTAAAAATGATTGAATTCCAATGCTTTTTCTTATTTTACTTCTATCAAAAATCTTCATAGTTAAAAATTTAACACTTAAGACTATTAAAATAAAAGTAAGAACTGCCAATAATATAATTTGCCAGAGGTAGTAGGAATATCCAAAGAACACAAAAGGTAAAAATAATAATACAACTGAGAACAATCGTATACCAAATCCAAATGTCTTAAAAGAATTAGGAATAAATAGCGTGGTTTTATCTACTTTTACCCCTGAAGAAAGCGCTATATTTGTCACACCCATTTTATAATCATGGTCAGCATCTTTTATTCCCCCCTCCACAGCATTCATATGTAATGTTTGATTAAATGTAAGGATAAATATTATCCATGTTATTATTGTTGGTTGACCAAAAGAAAGAGCACCAAATAAGAATACAAGAGACATTGATATCGAGACAAGAAAATCAGATCCAATTATTCTTTTTCCATATAAATCATAGATACTCCCTAGAATTCCTGCAAGGATAATGCAGCTAATTGCAATTAATTTGTTTGTATCAATTGGTTTTTCGTAGTATAGTATTGATATAAGAAAGAATGTTATTAAAATGAGAAATATACCTATCAATAAAGCTGATCGCTTTGAAATATCTCCACTGACAAGTGGCTTTTTTTTCAAATCATCAACAAGATTATCTAGTTCAACATCAGCATAATCATTTAGTAAAAAACCGTAAACAGCTGAAAAAGAGCCAACTAAAAAAACAATAAAGAGATCAAATACATCGTAGACTCCAACAGTTAATGCACCAATTAATGTCGTGGTTCCAAGTCCACCAATGCCCGGTAGTCGAAGAAGTTTTGCATACGCAGCAATCTTTTTCATAGAAATGTGGAAGAATCTGACACTTTTTGAACTTTTCCAATTTATGCGTCTTCTGATTATTAAAATATTTAAAAAGAATAAAAATTTTATAACTAATTTGTTACCAATATATAAAAATTAAAAAAGTGATTTTTTCAAAGAAAGTGTTCCAGGCTATAATTTAATATTACTTAGTATTGTTCTTTTACTCTTTCCTATCTCCTATTTTATCCATATTTTAAATATTCAATTATTTGTATATCATTATCAAGTCTTTCAGTTTTAGAACCAACTGAGATTTCTCCATTTGAAATAACATGATATCTCCAATAATCAGCAAGAAGTTGTTTTCCATAATGGTAATTTTGTGTTTCCAAATTTATATTCACATTAACAGGTTTATTATCAATAACTTCAGAAATCTTTAATTTGAAATCAATAGGGAATTTTTTAAAATTAGAGCGAGTAGTCTTTTCAATGCCAAAATAAATGTTTTTTGGATTAATATTTAAATATCCTTCATTATCCTTATTTATTACAGCAATCAATTCTGACCGTTTTTTTGATTTAATAATTTTTGCCCAAACTATGGTAAATGACTTGCTCATTATTTTTCCCCAATACCAACCAATACCATAGTTCATAACAGTAAGCATATTATAGTTCCAATTATGATCATGATATCCAAATCCTTGCACATCCATTTTCTTTCCATTTACAATAATTACTCCTGTTACAACTGCTTTTGGGAGAGCAACTGTCCAACTTTCATTATTTGTTTGAATTTTCCAGCCTTTTGTCAAACCTTTAAATTTCAAATCAACAGCATTATCTTTTATTTCAAATTTATAATCATAAACCCAATCTTTATATTGCTTATACAAATCCTCATTTAATGAAAAAACTGGATTTCCAGATATCTTTACAATTGGAAAAATTTTTGAGGTTTCAAAATTTTTAAATAAAAAACGTTTTGTTGCTTTAACTATGAATTCTCCTTCCTTATAAAAATGGATTTTAGGAGAAACCATTCCTAAATTTTTTCTAGAAAAAGTTTGAAAACCTAAATGAGCACTATAGTTGTTGTCAAATATTACATCAAAATACCACCATTCTGCAGAACTTCTTTTTGGTGAACCATGAAAAGCATCATCAGAAGGTACAATATCTTCAACATTTGCTTTAGTAGAAGTATTGTTCATTGAATTAGTATAAGAAAATGTTTCTATTTGAGCTTTATTGTTTTTACATAGTTTTTGGTTGCAGAAATGTTCCATGTAAAATTAAATTTGAAAAAACAAATCCAATCGGTGGAAATATAATAATTATTAATGTCCAAGGATTCAGAACCATAAGCATTATTGGAACTATTGAGAAATTTATAGAAAAATGAATACCAAATAATTTTCTCATTTTTGCTCGTTCGAAATATTTGAAATTTAAAAATCTATGAGAAATAAAGAGCATTAAGAAACCAAGAATCAAAAACAATATGAATTGAATATAATGTAATGTCGTTCTTTGAGTAAATATAATAAAAAATGGAAGATATACAAAGATTATATTTAATATCTGAATTAAGTATGTTACAAATTTATAACGATAAGTCATAATAAACAAGTTGTTGTCTTTTACTCTTACACCCAATTTTAATGCAGCAGTTTTCGCTTTTACCTTAAAATCACTTTTTAAATCTTTAAGTCCACCTGTAACAAACTGCATAAAAAATACTTCAAGCCAACCCAGTATTCCAACAATCCACGCAAGTGTAGAAACTTTATTTAAGCTACCAGAAACAGTTGTGGCACCAAAAATTATCAGTAAAAAAACAGCTGTACTACTCAATATATCCATTAGTGGAAATTTCTTGCTTGTTAGATCATATATTGTAATTATAAATGCTGAAAAGAATAGAACGATTAATGGAATATATGATCCTTTTTCATTACATAGATAAATTGCAAGGATAAAAGCAATAATCATAGATACAATTGCAAAAGTCCATGCTTTTCTAATTGAAATTGTACCTGAAATTAATGGTCTATCACTTATTTCTTTGTTTAATTTATCAATTTTAGAATCAATAATATCGTTTACTACAAACCCATATGTATGACCAAGAAAACCTATCAGAAACAATAGAAAAAGAATGAATATATTATATTGTTCCATTGCAATAGCACCCATAACAGGAGAAAGTCCTGTTAAAAATGAGTTAAAGGATCTTGCTAGTTTTAGGTATTCTCGTATCATGATATATTCGTATCAGGTAAATACAAATAGAATAAAAAGCAATCGCAAAAAATTTTTTTTAAAAAAGAAGCATTTTACATATTAGAAAAGCTCAAAAATAAACTTATACTTATAGTCTTCATGAACAGCGTAATTTCAGATTATATTAGATTTCTGAGATTACCAGGTTTAGGGGGACTTGCAACACCAGCTGTATTTGGTGCAATATGTGTTGGTGTTACCGACTTTCCAATTCTATTGATATTATTGTTAATTGGGGCATTTTCTGTTATTTATGGTTTTGTATTAAATGATTGGGTAGATATAGAAATTGATAAGCTTACAAGTGAATTGCACGAAAGACCTCTTGTTAAGGGTACTATTTCAGAAAAGACTGCGATTTTTATATGTTTTATATGTGTAATTGGTGCATACTTAACAATAACATTACTATTTTATAAAAGTGAGATAACTTATTTCAAATTACTAGCAATAGTTTGTATTTCATTAGCAGGAATCTTAGGAAGTATCTACAATCTATATGGTAAAAGAATCATCGGTTCAGATTTTCTTGTAGCAATTACAAATGGATTAATCGTTTTATTTGGTGCATTAGCCGTAACTGAGGAATCAACAATAAATATTATCACTTGGATAATTGTAATATTAACTATCAATCAATTACTTTATATGAATGCAATTGAAGGTGGTTTGAAGGATGCAGACCATGACTATAGAATAAATGTAAAAAATATTGCATTAAAAAGTGGAGTAAAAATTGATAAAAAAAATAACTTAGTTATTCCTAATATCTTTAAGGGGTTTGGATTAGGTATAAGATTTATTTCAGCGGTTCTGGTTTTTATCCCATTTGTTTTCTTTAGATATAAATATGAAATCTGGCAACTAGCTATTCTTTTATTACTCATAATTGGAGTTTTTTACTCAAGTATAAAAATGTTAAATATGAAAAAATTTGATAGATCAAAACTTAAAAAATTAATTACTTCACATGCATATCTAAGATATTCCATTGTACCTATCATGCTTATAACAATTATTGACATTTGGGGAGCCTTAATTTTAATATTTTATCCAATATTATGGTATGTATTATTAGCTCCTTTATCCGGGGAGAAACACTTTAAACCAAGAATGTGAAAAATATAGTTTAATGGATTTAATATGAAATATGATGTAACTATTGTAGGAGGAGGACCAGCAGGTTCAACTGCTGCAAAATTTCTTTCAGAAAAAGGAATTAAAACATTAATAATTGATAAAAGCAAATTTCCCCGAGATAAACCATGTGGCGGTGGAATACCAATTAGGCTTTTAGATAGATATAACTATTTAAAAAATACAGATTTGATCGAATGTCTTTCTTTTGGAGGAATAGCATATTCTCCCTCCTTAAAATATAAACTCGAATATATAGATAATAGCCCAATTGCTGTAATGATTCTTAGACAAAAATTTGATAATGGTCTACTGAATTTTGCTAAGAATAGTGGAACAGTTGTTTATGATGGAAAAAATGTAAAAGATATAAAAATTTCAGAGGATATAGCAAGAGTTATTCTAAATGATGGTAATAAGATTGATTCTGAAATAATAATTGGAGCAGATGGGGTGTGGAGTACTGTTGCAAAAAAAACTGGACTTCATAATTATAAAAGATGGATTGCTGTATGTGTTTTTAAGGAATATAAATTAGATGAAGCAACTGTTGATAAATATTATGGAAACAATAGATGTGGACATTTATTTGCAAGGTTTAATAACATTTCTGGGTATGGATGGATTTTTCCTAAAAAAGAGCATCTTAATATTGGAATTGGTAGCATTATAAAAAGAGGTATTCATCCAAATATTAATGTGAATCTTTTAAATTTTTATAAAAAATTTTTAGATTCTATCAAAAAACATAACATGGTACCTCCAGATCTTAAAATAGATAATGTTAAAGGTGGTGCTTTACCGAATTATCCTTTAAAAAAAACATATAGCAATAGAGTTGTTCTTATTGGCGATGCTGCAGGTTTAATCAATCCAATAACTGGTGAAGGGATTTATTATGCAATGAGATCTGGTGAAATTGCTGCAAATGTTATTTCCAATGCTTTAGAATCTGAAAATACAAGTGAATCATTTTTATGTAATTATCAAAAGGTTTGGAAAAAAGATTTTGGGGAAGATATAGATTTGTTAATAGGTTCTATAAACGTAAACAAAGAACAATCTATTGAGAATTATTTTAATATTGCGAGTAAAGATAAAAAATTAACAGAACTATTGATAAAAATTTTAACAGGACAAGCAAGTATTAAAAAGAATAAATGGAAGATAGCAAGAAGAATTATTTTTGGATCTGTAAAATCACGTTTTTTAAGAAAATAAATCATTTTTTAGATTAAAACAAAATATTAAAATATTATAATAGTTACCGTTGAGCCATAAATCATGGTTAAAAAAGTATGTATTATAGGTGCTGGAATTGGAGGCTTGACGACCGGAGCATTACTTTCTATTAAAGGTTATAATGTAACAATATTTGAAAAGGAAAAAATGCTTGGTGGTAGGTCTCTTACATTTGATGGGGATAATCTTACACTTGAAAACTATCGAAAAATTCTTTCAAAATTTTCAATGAGTGTTCCATTTTCAGAACCAACTCTTGAGGAAATTTTCAATAAAAATATGTTAAAAGGATATACATTGGATTTAGGATTTCACAGCATTGAAGGGGGGACTATGTCTGATGTAGGTCGTGCTATAATTGAAACGGGTAATAAAGTTGAAATGATGGGGACAAAACTTGGATTAATTTGTAATAGAGGTTTTGAGTTTCCTTTAGTTAAAATAAAAGATAAACTACGTTTTCTACCCTTAATAACAAGATTATATTTATCAGGCGAAAAAACCATGAAAAGACTTGATAAACAATCAATTGCTGAAACAATTAAAATATATGCAAAGGGTAAAATGATAACAATATTAGAACTACTGCCAAGAGTTGCAACAACAGTAAATGATCTTGATAAAATATCAACAGGAGAATCATTTAGAGCAACACAATCAAATCTTAGACGTGGTTCAACTCCTGTAGGATATCCAAAAGGAGGTTTAGTTAGTCTCTCAAATGCATTTGCAGATGTTATTAAAGAAAATAATGGAATAATTCATCTCGGAAAAACAGTTAAACAGATAAATATTGAAAATGGAAAGGTGATAGGAGTAAATGTTGATGATGAGGAATTTAAATTTGATATAGTTATTTCAAATATACTTGTTCAACGTCTTTTTAATATTGTATCTGAAAAACACTTTCCAAAAGATTATATAAAAAATTTAAAAACACTTAAGGGTACAGGTAGTTTATGTGCCTATTATTCTTTGAATAATATTGACTCTAATTTAATGGGAAAATCTTTTCTTTTTATAGAAAGAGATGCAGGTGTTGAAGGAAAAGATGCAGTAGGCATGATTGAATTTGTGACAGCAATACCTGAAGCAGGGATTGCTCCCAGTTCAAAATATCTTGTTCAATCCTATATTATTTGTACTCCAGATGAGGCTAAATCAAAGAAAACACTTGAGAAATTAAAGGAGACATTAGATAGAAATCTTGAGATTTTGATTCCTAATTTTTATTCTCAATTAAATTGGGCAATTTATCCTGCCATCTGGCATCTTGATGGCGTTGCTAAAACAATTGACAATATTAAGCCAGATGTGAAAACACCAATTAAAAATCTATATCTTGTTGGAGACTGTGTGAAAGCACCAGGCATTGGTATTAATTGTGCTGTAAATTCAGCACGTATTTTAGCAGACCTTTTAGAATAATTTTCATGTATTACCTAATTTTTTAATTTCTTGATATGAATTTAAGAAAACATTTAATACAAGTTTATATTCGGATATGTCAATGAGTACGGCAAATCTTGCTAAAAAAGAGGAATCTATTGGAAAGCTTACAATTAAAGAACCGTACACAAAAACTAGGTTTCTTTCAAAGCAGGCAAGAGGAGTAATTGACTTATTTAGAGCATTTACTTTGTTTCCCCCTCTTGTTGTTTCAATGGCTATTATGACAGCAAGTCTTGTTTATAATTTTCAAGAAAATAAAATCCCAATTGTTGAGGATTGGTGGATAATTGTTGGCCAGGCAAGTTTTACAATAACAGTTGTTAATGCAGCTTCAAATGCTCTAAATCAAGCAACAGATGTTAAAGCAGATAAAATATCAAAACCATATCGCCCTATACCTAAAGGCATTGTGAAAGCAGAAAGCGCTCAAAGTCTTGCTTATTTACTTTATTTATTTGCACTTCTTAGAGCAGTGACTATTAATGTTTGGTTTGGAATTTTTATTTTTTTAATTATGATTTTTACTGTTACTTATTCGCTTCCACCAAGAATGAAAAAATATCTTATAATCAATCAAATTTGGATTGCAGTACCAAGAGGAATGCTTGGAATTCTTGCTTCTTGGAGTGTTTTTGGTGATCCCTTCACTCCCACACCATTAATTATTGGAGCTATAGCAACTACCTATCTGATAGGCGGAATGGCAGCAAAAGACATTGTTGATAGTGAAGCTGATAAAATTACTGGTACACACACAATGATCAATACTTTTGGATGCAAAAAAACAGCTTTAATGGTACTTCCATTTATGGTATTTCCATTTGCTTTTATACCAATGTTTATTGATTATGGTGGATTACTGCCTTATCTTTACCCGTTAACATTCTTAATTATTCCTGGTTTCTTTGTTGCATATTTGATTTACAGGGGAACAGAAAGTAAGACTCTTGAAAATGTTCAGGCATGGGCAATAATGTATATCCTGTACATTATATACGCAATGGCATTTGCTCTATTAACAATTTTTAGAGATATATTGCCTTGGTATGTAGGCTAAAGTTTAATATATCCAAAGTTTTTTTCTATTTACATGGAAAAGAAAAATATTATTTTGGAACTACCTTGTGAATTAATTGATAAAATAGATAGAATGAATACTGCTGAAGATAGATCTGCTTTTATTTCAAATTTGCTTGAAAAACAACTTGAAGAAAATGAAATAATTAGATTTAAGGCAGGTATGGAATCTCCTACGGTTATGAGCAATAATGAAGGTGGGCTTGGATTCACTGGAATAATTGATATTGTAAACACCCAAGGTGTTTCACTAGGAAAATTTAACATTAATACATTAGATGGTTTTGAGGAACTAACAAAAAAAATTAAGGAAATATCTGAGGATCCTGCCGTTCAGATAAGAGCAAGTACTCTTTTTTAAAAATTTGATTTCCTTTTACGTATTTTTCTCTCAATTCCATCTATAATTTTCTTAATATTTTGTTTTGGAATAAAACCACCATCAATAAATTCATTATGATTCCGTATGCGTCCTGTGTATACACCTTCATCAGTTATTTGAACAGCTTTAAAAATATCCATCTTTCCATCATTATAAATAATTTGGACCATCTCTAAAATATTAATAATTTCAAATTCATTTTTATCTTGCTTTATTTTTAACATTTACTCCTTGTTTGAATCTAAAAAAGAAAAAAAGAGATTGTTTGACGGTTTGGGGTTAATTTTTTCCATATTATGTTGATGTTAGATTGAATAGCATTGATTTGAATTCCCAGTTAAGATAGAGATCAAGTTGGTCGTATGCATGTGGACTTATTATGTCTGGATACTTTACAAATCCACTCTGCCCGCAGGGCAGTACATTTATTCCTATTGGTGGATCTGATGTGTTACTCCACTCCCAATTTGGCATCTCAACAATCTGGTTATACGTTCCACGATTCATTAAAGGAAGATAATATCCAAGTTTTTCAGGTGATTTTAAACTTCCTATCTCATCAAAAATTGGAGTGTACTCTGTTAAATAATATATTGGAAATAACCACTCAGAAACATTGCTAGTTCCATATCCATCTTTCAGTTTTATTAGAACATTCTCTAATACATTTATTATCATTTCATCTCTAGGAATACCATTAAAATAATTCTTATATTTTAGTTCTAAAGGGGAATCATCACCTTGCAGAATATGAAGTATTAGTCCCGCAAATTCCCAATAAGCTATATCCCCAGGGATTTCATCTCGTAATGTTTGATTGATCATTTCTAAAATCCAATATGTAAAAATTGTGACTCCAGGATCATCATAATAACCATCTGAGTTGACATCGTTATAATAACAATCCCAGTTTTCTAGAGCTGTAACAACTTCAGATGGAATTCCACCCACATTATCTATTGCATCCATTAGATAAGGTTTACAGCAAGTTGCCCATGGCTCATGATAGGCTACATTTTTACAGATTTCTACCATATCCTCAATAGTAATACTATCATCGGCTTCTAGTAACTCTTGAACCCTCCTTACATTTTCTCCCCATCCACCTTGTTGCCATTGCACAATTCCTTCCGAATAAGACCAATTTGGACGAGGTTTATTATTCCAGTTTGCATAGAAACCTTCGGATGGATTTATTCCTTGTGGATTTTGATCAAAAGGAAGTATACCTTGCCATTCCTCATTACCAGTTCCCATTAATGGAAATCTTCTATCCAACCTTCTACCTATGATTTTTTTATCTGGTCGAATGGGATACCAACCTGTATGATAGTATCCAATGTTACCGTATCTATCAGCAAATAAAAAGTTATTAGAAAAGAGAAAACCTTTTAGTTGTGTTTTGATTTCACTAACATTCTTGCATGCTGGAAGATTACCCCAAGCATCAAATGACTGATAAATTTGATCTATATCAGGCTCCTTACGAGTTATTGCAAATCCTCCTATTATAGGAAACCAAAATGAACCAAGAACAGGACCATGAACTGTACGATGCAAGTCATATTCATGAACCTCCCCTTTAGAATCATATATTATCTCAGTTCGAGTATCCATATTATGCCAACTACCTTTAAACTTATATTTCAGCTTGTTAAGAGGATGCAACCGCTCTATATAGGTATCAACTAAATCAGAATTACCAGTCGTTCCAGCCCAAGCAGTCCATTGACTAACTCCCTGAATAATTAACGGTCCAATACCTGGAATAGTTACTCCAACAACATCCATACCTGCACCATGCAACCCTATCTCAACAACTTGTTGAGGTATTGAATATCCCATTTGTGGACCACCGAGAAGAAGTGTATTACCTGATGAGGATTTCTCAGGAGAGACAACCCACGCATTACTACCAAAATGATTAAGGAGTCCCAATGAATTTGATACTTTATTGAAGGATTCTATTTTTTCTATAATTTTCTCAGCAAGTTTTAAGACAATAGGTGAATAAAATGGCGGAAGTTTTGGAATATTCTGGGGATTTATATAATAATCACCATCTAGAGTAGTAACGGCACCTGGATCGTTTATCGGACATAAATCATTGAAAATCTTCCATCCATTTAAAACTCCATTCTGACGAATAATACCAAAAAGCTTGATTAAATGGAAAAGTTCTTCGCCAGTATGATATTCTCCCCATAGTTTTGAAGCCATTATACCAACTGTACAAATATCAAAAACTGTAAAATATTCTGGTAAAAGACCGTATTCAATATATTCAGCAGGCATCTTATTATCAGGGTCTGCTAATGCTTCATCGATATATTGATTAATTCCATCCACAAAAGATGCATACATTTCTTTAAGTGGCGAGGAAACATTGTCATATATGCTTTTAACCTCATCTTTACCATGTCCAATTGTCCTCATAAAAAGATCATCTTCAACTGTTGCAAGGTCAAACTCAGCAAGTCGACCAGTCGTTTGTCGTCTTAAAAGATCTAGTTGCCAAAGCCTATCCTCAGCTATTGCATATCCCATTCCAAATGCAAGACCATCTTTTGTATCTGCATAAACGTGTGGCACTCCATAGTCATCTCTTATGATTTCATAATTGTCATTACCCGATAATAATGGTAATTTATCCACTTGAATATTTTCCACGATAACCGACAGTGGATTATTCATTTCATTACTTCTTATTCCTATAACAGGAATAGATGTTGCAATCAACAGCGTACATACAAAAATTCCAACTATTTTCTTTTTCATATTCTTTCCTCAAAAATATGTTATGGAAAAAAAGAATCATAAAATCCTTCTACGAAAAAATATCCGAAATGATTAAATTAATTAACATAATTTGTTATATTCGGAAAAGAATGACTAAAATTGATAAAAAAGACCTTAAAATTATTTATCATTTGTTTCACAATTCAAGACAACCATTGAGTATTCTAGGGAAAAAAGTAGGACTATCTAGAAAGGTTGTCGGATACAGAATAAATCGGTTAGAAAAGGAAGGGATTATAACTGGATATCCAACTTCGATACAAAATGGTTTATTAGGTTTGGGATTGGTTCGTTTCTATTATACCTTTCAATTTGTAAGTCCTGAAAAAAAACAGGAGATAATTGAATATTTCATAAATAGTGATATTGTAACTTTGGTTTCAGAACTTGAAGGAAGTTATGATCTTCAAGTGAATGTTTATGTCCATACATTAAAAAACCTTGAATATTCATCAAAATATCAAAATTTATTTTTAAAATTCGCATCATTTTATGATCAAACACAAAAAAAATATAGAAAATATTTTGATGAACAG
>Ga0209536_100010427_pt1 | contig 13714 bp, 8 predicted proteins | sample DeeMarSeWOR28_12_FD_187461 | JGI IMG/M metagenome (GOLD analysis project Ga0209536, IMG submission 187461) | Marine sediment microbial communities from White Oak River estuary, North Carolina - WOR-2-8_12 (SPAdes) (version 2) | ecosystem: Environmental > Aquatic > Marine > Intertidal zone >...
AGTACCAGTGCTATCTAGATAAATTGGGATAAAGCACCAAAACTGAAGGGAAATAGATTCTCCATTTTGATAGGTACCTGTCAAAGTATTATATGCACCAGGAGTCCATTCAGTAGTGGTAATGGGGCCGGAGTCGTCCGCAAAACCCGTACCATAGACTGTTACAGTCGTAGATAAATAGCCGTCTACGGAAATGCTTTGTCCGGCACCAATGGTACCATCCCAAATGTTGACTGTGCTGGCCATTTTGGCTTGGATTCCTCCGGTTACGTAAGCGCCAGGACACATATTCAACGTGCCATAAACGACCAATGAGTCATTGATCTGCTCCTTCTCATAACCAGTGCCAACATTTAATATTTCTCCAGGGGGAACTGTTTCGATAGCTTGGACAGATGGCGCGACACACAGGAAAACCACCATAACAGTCCATAAAATTTTCACACATCCTGCCTTAATTTTTCTTTCTTTTCTTTCCATAGTTAGCTCCTTTCAAAAAAACCAAGTTTCCAGTTACACCACGTTGCTTATTTAATAACCTTGAAAAGTCCCTTTTTGATACTGATAACCCAGCCTCTTTAGATTATGAGGTGTTTTTATGTCACGTATTCAATATTAAAGCCGCCACAGAATACTGATATGTTGATAAAAAAAATGTTTCCACACCCGTTTTTTTAGGATTTTATCACCCAAAAAGTTCAAAAATGTTCTCAAATAAGCTTTATATAGAGTTTTTATCGGTCGAAACGGTGTTATTTCTATATAAAAAATAGATTGTTTATTGTACGAGCCGTTTTTCGAACGGAGTTTGACGGCAAAGAGGGGCCTGTCAACAGCCAATAAGATGCTCATCTGGTGTGATCTCAAATAATTATGAGGAGGTTTTAATGAAAATAAAGGCTTTTACACTCGTTGAAATTCTGATAGTCGCAGCGATCCTGGTATCCTTGCGGCAGTGTACGGCACGTCCGGTGGGTAGTTAAGCAAGAAAGAAGCGGGCGAGTTCAGATTCAACAGGACCGGCACCGACAGCGAGGGGGTTAACTTTTATGACTATTAGTTTGTACAGCGACAAATGTTCGTTTGTTGCTGAAAGTTGGCCTGAGATATACTCAAGCTCGTACCGATATTTCGGTACGAGCTTGAGGTTGTCAAAAGATCGAATTCGATATTACGGAATACTACTTTTATTTGACCTTTCCCGTGGCCGCGAATTCCACACCGCGGGCGATAATCTTTTGTACGTTGGGATTGCTGAGGGCCTTGCCATCGTGACCGAAGGCATTGTGGACCACACGTCCCTTACCGTATTTCTTTGTGAAGACGAGGGGTTCGGTTTTCTTGCTCCAGTCCGAATAGGCCTCCACCAGAACGTTGATTTCTTCGGTTCCCTGCAGTTTGGCATAGAGTTCGTCGTCAGTCTCGAAGTTGCTCATTCCTTTGGTGATGGGGTGTTCATTGTTTACGACCTTTGCCTCGAAGACAGAGCGTGGTCCATGACCTGATGTACCCATTACCCATTTTCGGCCGCAGAGCTTGCCGAATTCTTCCCACTTGGCGAACGAGGCGGTGGCAAGGTGCTGGACAAAGAAGCCCTTTCCGCCCTTGACGTAGTTGAGGAGATTTTCCTGGGCCTCCTCGGGAAGCATTTTTACGCGCCTACAAAAAATCATAAATACAATCACATCGTATGACTTCAGAGCGGTTTCCGATTCGAGGATGTGCGGGTCTTCGCATACTCTTACGTCGATCCTTTTTGAGTCCACGAGGGCTTTTCGCGTGGCCTCGGACATTTCCCGCCAGGGGTGTGCGCCCACGTCATCGCCGGTAATCAGCAGGGCCCTGATTTTAGCGGTTTTTTCAGCTGCATCTGCTCCGGGACAAAAACACATCGCTACAATACACACCAGTGTCAGTACACAAACTAAACGCCTCATCTCATTTCTCCTTTCTGTCACAATACCAAAGTTGGTGTCCACGGTGGACGCCGTGTAGTACAAGATTTACTTAGCCTTTCGGTCGACAAGACCATACCAGTTAATCCCTGAAAAATCAAGAGCTTATGTTACCCGATATTTCCAGTAAAGGTGATTAAAACACCCTGCCAAGCACTCCGAAACGGTTACCATATCACATCCTTACTCACTTTTCAACTGATTTTCAAATTTATATGATGGTTTGTGAAAGTCGGCTCGGCAATATTCATTGGGATGTAAAATGCAACGCTGAGAGGTTTGCAGGGGAAAGTCAGAAAGGTGAGGTATTAATCCGGGCCGTATGACCTGTAAGGCAAATTGACTGCATAATCCCGTATCACTTCGTCGTAATCATCGAGCCAGTAAGCATTGGGATTTCTTTTTAGAACGAGAAACCGGCCGCTGTCGGCATCTTCGGCTGCGCGGTGATATTTGAAATACACGCGCTCTTTTGTTAAGCCGACGATTTCAATTTTGCCGGTCGAATGTGACATTACGAACCGCAGTCGCTTTGCCAGGCCGGAAACGAGGGCTTTGGCTTGCTCTATAATCCGGTATCCTTCTTCGATGGGTACGGTGTAAGGCTTATTGCCCAGGGATGGACGACACTGGAAGATATAGTAGGGGACCGCACCGATAAAGGAGAGTTTACCTAACAGCTCTGCAAGAACTTGGGGATCATCGTTGAGTCCTCTTATCAGTGGAGTTTGGTTTGCTATCATCGCTCCGGCTTTCTGCATAAGATGGACTGTTTTGACGGCTGGCTCCGTCAATTCTCTCGGATGAACAAAGTGAGTCATTATGTATATCTTTTTATGAGCCGTGCTGTGGGTTTCTATCATTTCCGGTAGCGTCGGGTCATCGAGAATCCGAAATGGATTGAAAGCCGGTATCTTAGTCCCTATTCGAATTATCTCAACGTGGTCAATTGTCCTCAGTTGGCGAATGATATCTTCGAGTTCCGATGTCTTCAGCACCAGAGGGTCTCCGCCGGTTAGCAGTACATTTGTTATCTCAGGATGTTGTCTGACATACTTTATTGCCTCCGGTATCTCCCGCAGGCGTGTGCTCTGCGAGTCTATAAAGACGCGCTTGCGGAAGCAGTATCGGCAGATGCCGTCACAAACGTTGCTGACCAGGAATAGTGCGGTCGAATGATACTTGTGTTCAAGGCCGGGGATAACCGTATAGGCTTGTTCGTCGGAGGGATCGAGACGGCCCCACTCGTCGAGCTCCTGCATATTCGGAACGACAACCCTGCGTATCGGGTCGGTAGGGTCATCCCAGTCAATCAGGGAAAGATAATAATCGCTGCAGCGAAAAGAGAACTTGTCGGTGACCGTCTTTAAATCGGCGATTTCCTGTTCGCTGAGCGTATCTAAATGCTCTATTTTCGTGATGTATGTAATTTTATCTATCATTTTGCGTTTGCATTATGTATTAACATTCATTCCCCAATCATAATAGATTACCAAGTCCATCACGAAATTTCAAGGTATTTCAGCTTTTTCTGATATTTGCTGAAAAAAGGGGTTTTACTTGTCGTAATCGCCTATAAGGGGGCGGATTTTGTCTATATGAAAGTAAACAAGGAAGCTTTTCTCATCAGATTTGGCATCATGTTTGCGGTCTTTTCTTCTGAGCGAATCAATGAGGTCTGGATCGGTTTCTTCACGGATTTTGGTCAGATAAAGGCGTTTGCCTTTGTATCCGGGGCCCTCTTCGATGAACATGTAGGCAGAGTGCGGATTGGACTGGAGGTTTTCATGAGAAAGACGTGGTCGCATGATAAATGCTACAGTATCTTCTTCTGTGACATGCGGCCTGGAATAAATGGCAACATCGACTTTCCCGGCGGAATCTGAGGTCGCCAAAATGCCGGTGCCTTGAGTGTTTTCGAAATAATCCGATAGATTCATGTTCAATTACTCCTTTGAATTTTTTTACTTTTTAATAATATCCTGCAGTGCTGTTTCCAGATCGGGATATTTGAATTCATAGCCTGCGTGCAAGAGATTTTGCGGTATTGTACGCTGGCTGGCGAGAAAAAGTTCAGTGGCCATATCGCCGGGCAGCAGCTTCAAGGCGAAGTGGGGTACGGAGAAAAGTACAGGACGTTGCATCGCTTTTCCCAGAGAAGTATAAAAATCTTTGGCTGACACGGGATTTGGCGAGGTTAGATTGAAGATTCCTTTTAGGTCGGCACTTTCAATAATAAATCGGATTGCTCCTGCAACATCGTCGATGTGAATCCAGGAAAGCCATTGCTTTTTCGTTGCGATTCGGCTGCCGAGGTAGAAACGGAAGGGTGTAATGAGACGGCTTATAATGCCGCCGTCGGGGCCTAAGACAACACCGAGTCTTACTATTGCAAGGCGGACGCCCAGATTTTCAACCGGACGGATTGTGCGTTCCGTTTTTTGGCAGACCTCTGCCAGGAAGCCGGAGCCGGGAGACGAATCTTCCGAGAGAATTTGGTCCTCGTTATTGCCGTAAAATCCGGTCGCTGAGGCGTGGACGATTAGGACCGGCTTTTCCTGAGTGTGCTCTACCGCTTTGAAAATCGCTTCCGCAGCGTTGAGCCGGCTTTGAAGGATCGCAGCCTTCTTTGACTTCGTCCATAGACCGGAGCCGATGTTTTCCCCGGCGAGATTGATTACGGCCAAAGCACCATCGAGAGCCGGTTGGAAGCTCTCAGGATTTTTTGCATCCCATTGGATGGTTTTGGCCATGCCGGCAAGGGATGCGGCGGCTTTATCGGGATTTCGCGAGAGGGCGATAAGTTCGTAATCCTTGTGAAGTTCGCGGCATAATACCTTGCCCATGAAGCCGGTAGCTCCTGTTATTACGATTCGCATGGGTTGCGTCCTACTCTGAGGTTTTGAGAATTTTTATTTTATTTACGTATTTTTCGACGTCAAATTTTCTTTTCAGGCCGGCTGCGTTCATATAGCGGATTTTACCGAAGATAGGTCTTCGGCCCCAGGCCCTGTCGTGCTTGCCGAAGCACCAGGCCACACCGGTAAAGGCGTTTGCGTCCCTGCCGTCCAATTCGTATTTGTTATTGAGGTATATCGCGGTTTTGAATGCTTCCTGTGGAGTGCGGCTCCATTCGAGTATCTTTTTGCCCCAGTACATCCTCATATAGCCGTGCATTTTGCCTGTGATGACCATTTCTTTCTGAGCGGCGTTCCAGTATGGATCATGAGTTGCAGCCTCTTCAAACTCTTTGAGTGAGTAGGTGTACTGTCTTTTCTCCCGACTGTGGAAGTTTAAGGTTGTTTGTGCCCAGGGGGGCAGGCCGGCGAAGTTGTCGTATTTGCTGTTGTAGAAGACGTAGTTGTGGCTCAATTCCCTGCGAACGATAAGCTCCTCCAGATATTCATCTTTGCCGGGACTATTTGTTTTCATAATCTGTAGAGCGATGTACAGCGGTGAAATCTGGCCGAAATGGAGATACGGGCTCATATTTGAGTGGTAATCGAGGCCGGGATCGTTTCGGAATTTGGCATATCCATCGAGTTTGTTCTTTATAAAGTTTTTTATTCTTCGTTTGGCTTCGTCCGTGCCGCCGGGGAAGGTTGCTACCGGGCTAACGCCACGGTCGATGCGGAGCGATGCGAGTGTTTTATCTACGTTACTGATGTTGAAACCGCCAAGTCTTAATCCAAGAGAATCCAGCTTAGGCTTTTTTTGTTTTAAAGGTTGGAGAAAGGAATTTAGTTTTTTTGTAATTCGTGGCCTGAAAGTGCCGGCTGAGAATTCTTCTTTCACCGAAGCCGTATCGACAGGGACAATGAGATTTGTTTCCACCTCGTGCAGGGCACAATCAATTTTATCGGCAACCTTTTTTCTCCATTGTCTTTGAATTCGAAGTTGCCCGGCGTCAACAACCACCAAAGATGCATGCATGGAAAGTTCAATCGCAGTCAAATCCGGCCGCTGATGTCTAATTACCAGTTGAATCCCTTTGGCTTCGAGGGCTTTTTGTGTCTCGGTGAGTCCTTCGAGCATAAAGGTGTAATGTCGTAGATTCGCTTCGGGATAGTCATCCGTGATGCCAAAGCATGCGACTACCGGCTTTGTCAGCTCTTTTGCGTGTTCAATGGCATACTCAAGTGCATGGTTGTACTCGGCCCGCTGGGCGGCCTGCATCCAGTAAAGGACGTACTTTCTGTTACGAATCGGCTCGCGGTTGAGAATTTCTATTCTTTCGTTCTGAATCATACGTTATTTGCTCAACTCAAAGTATCCACCCATAATTCCAACGGCCTTGGGGCGCTTCACCCAACTTTCAATCCTCACTGATTGCCTGCTCTATTATAAGTTCATATTAGGATTTAAACAATTATGCAGTCTTTATAATATTAACTATTATACCTGTTTTTGTAAATTAAACGCCAGAGACACCCAAGAGGTTGTTTTTTGATGGGGAATTCGGTATAATAAGGTCGTAAATTTTGAGAAAATTAGACCTGCGGTCGGAGTCCGGGGTATGTAGTAAATTAAAAATGCAGGTAAATACAGAAAATACATACACAGCCAACGATCCTGACGGACAATGTCGGTAAGGAATATTTTTGTCAAGCAAGGTTAACAAATCTCGAACAATTCTACACTTCCTTGGATATTTGGTCATTGCCATATCAGTGCTTGCGGTCTCCGTGCTTTCCGCGGTCTTTTGGGCCGGATGCCGACTATACCCCGAAGTTAGTCCTGTAATAGAAACTACCGGCACTGACTGGCCTATGTGGCGTTATGATGCAAGTCGAAGTGCGGCTTCCCCCGGTCAGTTGCCGGCCAGGCTGCATCTTCAGTGGGTAAGAGAACTTGAAAAGCCCGTCCCGGCCTGGAGTAAGGAACAATATAAGCTGCAGTTTGACCGTTCCTATGAGCCTGTGGTAATGGGCAAGCAGATTTTTGTTCCCTCCATGGTCAGCGACAAAGTCACAGCTTACGACACCAATACCGGCAAGGAAAACTGGAGGTTCTACTGCGATGGCCCCGTGCGCTTCGCTCCAATTGCATGGAAGAACAAGATATATTTTGTAAGTGACGATGGGCATCTTTATTGCCTTGATGCAGAAAATGGCAAACTGATTTGGAGGTTCCGGTTGGGACCTTCGCAGCGCAGAATACTGGGCAACGGCCGCTTAATATCGGCATGGCCTGCAAGAGGAGCACCGGTGCTTTATGACGGCAAAATCTACTGCGCTTCAAGCATCTGGCCTTTCATGGGAATTTTCATTTACTCCCTCGACGCCGACACAGGAACCGTCGTCTGGGAAAACAGCGGCAGCGGCTCCATGTACATCCAACAGCAACATAACAGCGACGCATTCGCCGGTGTTGCCCCGCAGGGATATATGGCGGCCACCGACGAGAAGCTGTTAATAACAAGCCGAACGGTCCCCGCATGTTACGACAGAAAAACCGGACGCTTCCTCTACTACCACCTCTCCGAACGTCACTATGGCAAGCACGTGGGAGGATACGATGTGTCGGTCTTCAAAGACTTCTTCTTCAATAACGGCGTTATGTATAGTCTTCGTGATGGTGCAGGAATTGCAAAAACCGCGGCATCTGTTATGGCCAAGGAAGGCGTCATTGCCTTCGACAAAAATGGCGATATAGTGGCTTACACACCGGTAACAGCCGGAAACACAAAATCAGAAAAAGAAAAGACGCCTATTAAAGGCCGGCAAATATGGAAAATTAAAACAGAGCCGACACTTGACAAAATCTACATCAAGGCCGGGAAAAGATTGTACGGCAGTAACAGACAGGGAATTATTGCTGCAGTTGATACACCCGCCAAAAACCGCAAGGGGCGTATTTCGTGGCAGTATAGTATTGGAGAAAAAGTATGGAATATGCTGGCTGCCGACAGAAAGTTGTTTGTCGTTACCGAACAGGGACGCATTTACTGCTTCGCTGAAGAAAGAATGTGGCCGAACTGGTACCAGATTAGCAATACAGAGATTCCTAAAGCAGGAACAAAATGGCGGAAAAAAGCAAGGCGAATAATGCTGAAAAACCCGGACAGCGGTGGATATTGTTTGTGGCTTGGAATACGGGACAGCAGGTTACTTAAAGAAGTACTCCGTCAATCTGACATGAATATCATCGTCGTTGAATCCGAGTCCGATAAAGTTGCATCATTGCGGAGAGAGTTGGATGAAGCTGGTCTCTATGGATCGCGCGCTTCAGTGATAAGTGGAGACATTACCACGATACAGGCGCCGCCTTATATAGCGAATATGATTGTAGTGGAGGACCTGACCGCCGCAGGCGGGAAAAAGGGCAAAATCTTTGCCGAAAAGCTGTTTCAATCCCTGCGTCCCTATGGAGGCGTGGCCTGGCTGCAGGCCGATAAAGAACAACAGCTAAGCCTCTACCGACAACTGGCCGAATCTGGACTCCAAAGTTGTAGGATTGTAGGCCTCAATGATGCCATATTGTTAAACCGGACCGGTGCCCTGCCGGGTTCTTCAGACTTCAGCCATCAGTATGGCGATGTAGCAAATACTGTCTTTTCTGATGATAATCTCAGGCTCCCACTGGGACTGCTCTGGTTTGGAGATGATTCGGATTTTAAAGATGTACTTCCAAGGCACGGACACGGCCCCCCGGAGCAAGTCGTCGAAGGAAGACTATTCATACAGGGTATTGCTTCCATCAGCGCACGCGATGTCTACACTGGCAGGACCTTGTGGAAGAAAAATCTAAAGAATACCAGCACCTTCGGCGTTTATTACGATAGCTCCTACAAACACGATTTCCGGGACCTTAGTTACAATCAACTCCACATCCCCGGAGCCAACGTTCGAGGAACCAACTTTGTCGCGACCAAAGAACACGTATACGTCATCCAAGGGGCCAAATGCCATGTCCTTAATGCGGCAACGGGAGAAAGCATTAGGACACTGTCTCTGCCGGTGCAAAACGGTGAATCGCCGAAAAAGTGGGGCTACATCGGTGTCTTCAAAGATTATCTGATTGGCGGCCTGGATTTTGCTCGATATCCGGCATTGCTTGATCCAAACAATAAGGACCTGGGAAAGTGGCCTGCTTTTCTCGACAAGAGCGCCAGTAAAAAAATAATGGTAATGAATCGTCAAACCGGCCGGGTTCTCTGGACAATCGATGCCAACCATGGATTCATCCATAACGCGATTGTTGCGGGAAATGACAAAATCTTTTGCCTTGATAGTATCCCTCCATCGACAAGGAAAATGGCAGAGAAACGCAACATTGACCTGCGCCCACGCTATCGGCTCCTGGCTCTGGACATTGGAAGCGGTGAAAAGATATGGGAAAACACAGATAACGTCTTCGGTAGTTGGTTAGGGTATTCCGCGCAGTATGATATACTCCTCCAGGCATACAGGAAGTCTCGCGATATGGTCTGGGAGCCCGGCGACAGAATGGCAACATATCACGGCCAAACGGGGAAAGTGATTTGGGACAAAAAGATTGACTACAGCGGCCCCTGCATATTAGCGGGTGATAGAATCATCACACAGGAAAGTGCTTACAGCCTCCTGACAGGAATGCAGCAAATCCGCAAACACCCGCTGACAGAAGAACCGGTCCCCTGGCGGTATTCCCGAAACTACGGTTGCAACACGGCCACGGCCAGCACGAATATGCTGACGTTCCGTTCGGCTGCCGCCGGCTACTTCGATCTTGCCGGCGATGGTGGCACGGGAAACTTCGGTGGATTCAAATCCGGTTGTACCTCCAATCTCGTCGTGGCAAACGGCGTCCTGAACGCCCCTGACTATACCAGAACCTGTACGTGCAGTTATCAGAATCAAACATCTCTTGCGATGGTAGAGATGCCTGAAATTGAAACCTGGACCTTCAACAGTATCGAAAAGAGCAATGCTGTGATAAAGAGGGTCGGCATCAATTTCGGTGCTCCCGGCGACAGGAAAGCCGAAAACGGAACACTCTGGCTCGACTATCCAAGCCTGGGCGGCACATCTCCGGCCCTAAATATCAAGATAAAGCCGAAAAAGCCGGCATGGTTCAGGCGGCATTCGACGCTACTTAAGGAAGGCAATCTTAAATGGGTGGAAGCCTCCGGGGCTAAGGGAATTACATCTGTCTCTGTAAAAATGGTATCCGGCAGTGTTCGTAACAGGGAGGGCAAACCGTACACTGTGCGTCTGTATTTTATCGAGCCTGATAACATAGAACCAGGCCGGCGGCTCTTCGATGTCGCACTCCAGGGCAAAACTGTTCTCGAAAACTTCGATATCATAAAAGAAACCCAATCGCCTCATATTGGCCTGATGAAGGAATTTACGCAAGTAAACATCTCCGATACTCTAACAGTCTCACTAAACGCGGCAGCCGATGATTTCGAAACAATTATCTGCGGCATTGAAATTATCGCTGAAGATTAGCCATCAGGGCAAATTTATCCACAAGCATCCCCTCCCCCAAAAAAACAAGGACAAAAAATACCTTGATTAAATAAGATGTGTGGCAGCCTCAAGCGAAGCTTGGGGATGGCTTACTGCCCTAAATAACTAATCCGAAAAACCCAGAACATCGGGATTTATGATAAGTTTTATATCGTCCTCAGTATGAGGCTTCCCGTCCGGTCCGGGACTGAATATCTTTTTGTTCTCAACATCAATAATATACTCGTCGCTGTAGGCACGAGCTTTCAAATTTATTTCCTTGCCGAGTCTTTTGTTTAAGACGATTTGAAATAAATCACATTGTACTTCGAGATTTGTTTTTATTTCAAATATTCTTACCAATGCAGGGCTGGTGACTTCGAGCAGCATCGAACCCACAGGATTATAGCGTCTGTAATACCAGGGAAATGGGTCTTCCAGGTTTACAGGCCCCAAATCAGGGTAAATCCAGGGCCAGACCGACAGTTGCTCACTTTCCGTTGCCTGCTTTCTTTCGTCAGCATATATTAATTTATTGTATAAGTTTTTGCTTACACGAAGCGTTGAATTTCGTTTTATAAATGGAAGATTTCGCACCTGAGGAAAACGGCGTAAGTACGGCAGCGAATACAGAATTTTTTTAAACGTAAGGTATTCAGTAATAAGCGAATTTCGCAGGGCTGTCTGCTCGATTTCAAGCGGCGCAAAATGTCGGGCCAATAGCTCGAGTGATTCCTGAGAGGTTTTCGGATTGTTTATGATGAAGTTCGCGGTTTGTATATCGATCCCCAGAAGTTTATAGCACCATAACTTTGTGAATGTATCACGAGCATTTATGCTGAGTTTTCTGATTACCGAATCAAATTTTATTAACTGCCCGGCGGCGATTTGGGTGCTGCCTTGTTGAGTCTGAAGCCGTACATAGGCCCGATGAAGAAAACCTAACTCCCTCAGATTGGTCAAAAATCCATTATAGGCACCAAAATTCGGTTCTGTTAAGTCGGCTATTTCGCCGAATTTGTTCAGCTCATTAATAATTTCTCTGCCCTTTTTGCCATTTTCCCAGGCCCGATTTATGTCATCTGCCTTTTCCTCAAGTATCTGAGATATTTTAGTCCAATCGGCTTCATTGATGACTTCTTTGAGTTCGGATATTACGATAATATCCTGTTCAGATAGTCCTATGGCTGGTGCATCGTTGCTGTCGTGATCTTCTTTGTCAGCCAGTGAATTAAGAAGTTCATATGAGTGGGCACAATCAGCTGGGGCGGAGCGAAGGTCGGCGACTGTGTAATCATTTGGTATTGGAGATGCATCTATACTCAAAAGGAGTAACCATACCAGGAGAACATTTGAACTAATAAGAAAAGTTCTGATGGGAAAAGATCTAAACTTAAGTGGAACCTTGGTTATCTTGAATGAAGTAACGGTTTTGATGGCATTCAAAATTGTAACTATCACAGTCAGGAGAAGAACAACAGTGCTTACTGTACTTAACAAAATCAAGATAAAATACAGAATGCCTATGCCAAGCCCGTGCAGGAGTACAGCCTTTATGGTCGGTTTGGTCTTTCGTGTTGAATCCGTAGCGGTTGTGGAGGTCAGGGTGCAACTACATGAATCACATATTTTGGCGTCATCGGGATTTTCTGTTCCGCATTTCGGACATTGCATTTGCGATTTACCTGACACTGTTTGTGAAGGCTATTTTTCGCTTTCTTGTATCTACCACTTTAGCTTGTCCAGGTCTCTTGTTTTGACAAATTCGACGTGGTTATCGGCGAAGAGTATGTTGCAGCCCTCGCCCTGATGGTTGTCGGTGGTGAGAATCTCCGGCCCACCGACCTGGTTCCATCCGGGGTGGGTCTCGAAGAGGACCACCATGTCCGGCGGAATATCCTCTTTGTTAAAGTTCCAAGCGTTTTTATTCATGGCATAATTGCAGGGACCCTCCAATGCCCCTTTGCAGCGGAACTGTTCACGGGGCACATCTGCATGCTTCACCAGTAAATCGCACCATTCTGTTTGCGTCGGGAATTCATCACCGTAGTCGCTGACATATATCAGCATGGCCCTGCCGAGGTCGGACATATTGGCACCGCACTGCACTCTGAACGCGACTTGTCTGACCCTGGCCAGCGCCGGCATCAAAATTCCCATCAAACACGGGACTAAAGGCAAAAGGACTACCGGTAAGACTATCCCTGTGATTGCAAGACCTGTCCCTTTCAGTTGACCACGGCCTTGAGAAATCATTACCAGAGCCACGATACCCATTATTATTGCCGGTATCGCCGCAATAAAACAGGTAAAAGGGCTTAGAATCGCCAGGACAAGTGCCGCGATGGCCAGTCCGCTGGTCTTGGGGGCTCGCATTTGTGCCTGTCCTGATACGCCGGATAAAACGGCGCTGCACGAGCTGCATACAAGGGCGACATCGGGATTTTGTGTTCCACATTTTGGGCAGTACATTTTAAGGACTCCTTCTGATTTGACATTCGGTCATTTTTAATCTCCGCAAACAATTTCCAGTCTATTATAACGTATTAACCGAAATTTTCCAGAATTTTCTTTGTTATTGATTGTTTGGCCTGCCCCTTCGCTCTACCCCCACGGTTCCTGGCGAAAGCATAGAATCCCAGCCCGATAGAATCCCTACCAAAATGTTGGGTAAATCCCCCTCAAAACAAGAATTTGAACACCTCCCATCAAATACAGTTACAAAAAAGCGGGCGATGGGGATCGAACCCACGTAGCCGGCTTGGAAGGCCGGTGCATTACCACTATGCTACGCCCGCACTACCATTGATTATATATAACTTATCGTTCGGCTCTGACAATTATAAAAGTTAAAAACTAAAATTGCAAATAACAATTAACCGTTCAATATTAAATAATATCTCCCAAACATGCAAATCCCGTCAACGACGATAATATTTCCAATCCAAATCACAATACTTGCATCCATCCGGAGATTTTGCTATACTATTTCTCGTATTTTATTTTGCTAAAAATTGGAGGTACCTGTTGTGGCCGATAACAAAACACGTCGTGAATTTATAAGAGACACTGCAACGGCTGCGGCGGCTTTGACCGTGGGATTAACAGGCGCAAAGTCCGCCGATGCAACCGAAAAAACCAAAAAATCTACAGGCAAAATACTCAATTACAACCCCGATATGGAATATCGCCGTTGTGGCAGAACCGGATTGATGGTCTCGGCGGCATGTCTCGGCGGTCACTGGAAACGCCTCGTCAGGATAATCGGAGGCGACGAGCCCCAGGGATGGATGACGGAAAAAATCGACCGAAAAGACTTCCAGA
>Ga0209536_100010428_pt1 | contig 13714 bp, 10 predicted proteins | sample DeeMarSeWOR28_12_FD_187461 | JGI IMG/M metagenome (GOLD analysis project Ga0209536, IMG submission 187461) | Marine sediment microbial communities from White Oak River estuary, North Carolina - WOR-2-8_12 (SPAdes) (version 2) | ecosystem: Environmental > Aquatic > Marine > Intertidal zone >...
ACTGGTAGTCCCGCGTGTCGTACGAGAGCGGGGCACCGAGGCTCGACACGTAGTTGTCCTCGATCCCGAGGTACTCGAACAGCGCTCGCGAGAAATCGTTCTGCTCTTCGGTTCCGCGCTCGAACTGATACGTCGTCCATATGCCGTTGTACGCTACCCCGCCGTACAGCCGTCCGGCGATCCGGTACTGTGCCTCTCCCCCGAAGAAGCTGCGCAGCTCCGAGTACACCAACCGAATCGTGGTGCTGTCGAGGTCGTACGCGAAGTCGTTGTTGACGCGTGCGGTACCGCCGAAGGCCAAGAGCCTGAGCCGGTCCTCCTTGAGGAGGAACCGCCCGACCCCACCGAACACGTAGCTGCCGTTGGTGGAGTACAGGCCGGCGCCCCCGATGACCGACGGTGGTGCGATCGTGTCCCGTCGATTCGGTCGAAACAGCACCATCCCGATGCCGCCGAAGCTCGTCTTCATCGCCGGGTTGTTGTTCACGAGCGGCATCGCGACGAAGGTCCGGCTCCGAAGGTTCAGGCCCTGCTCCTGCTGTCCTGCCACGGGGACCGGCGACAGCAGGAGGAGGAGAGGAACCGTGCCAAGGCTCAACAGACGCACGCCATTCGCCGTCATCGCGGGCTCCAGGCGGAAAGGACGGTCCGGAATGCATCGGCCGACGTGCTCGGGCACGGCGCGGGGCCGCCGTGGTGCGCATGCCGTCATAGGATGATCTGCCAGAGGACGGCCACGGTGCTGTAGTCGTTGCCGACCGTGGCCGTCACACCGGTCGTCGCGGCGAGGCGGAGTGCATAGCGGCCACCGATCGGCAGCCCGAGCGTGAGGCCGATGCGGTTATTGGCTTCCATCGCGAGCGATTCCCCACCGTCCACCCTGACCGCCCCTCCCACGCTCTGTCGCGACGAGCCGGCGATCCACAGTCCCCGACTAAAGCGATAACCGACGTGTGCCTGCATCGTGAACAGCGGGTCCTGCGAGCGCGTGCTGGTACCCATGAATGCCCCGTTGTCCGTGAACAGCCACACACCAACGTTCCCCTCGAAGAACACGCGACCGGCCAGGTGGGACACGCCCAATTGCGGGCTGAACGTCCAGCGGTGGGAGCCGAGGTTGAGGAGCCTCGCCGGGTCGTACTGCCCGAGGGGCACCCCCATCCGCAGCGTGGCGCCGACGATCGTCTTCGGTCGGAAGGTGCCGAACGCCTCCGGCCTCAGCGCCGGCGCTCCGACGAAGAACACGGCGAACCGCAGCACCGGATCGCCGAATCCGGTGCGCGAGGCGGTCTGGGATGTCCGATCGACGTCGCCCTCCCAATCACCCACCACGAACGGCAGCGCGACGTCCACGCGCCCGGCCATGCCGAATACGCCGATCGAACGGGAGGAGGCGAGGCTGAGACCATGGATGTCGGCCGTCGCGTCCTCGATCGGGATGGTCTTGTCGAACAGCACCGCCCCGTGGGAGAACTGGTAGCCAAGGGTGATGGCATGCGCACCTACCGGCGCCGGTGCATACACCCGGGGCTGGACGTCCTGGCCTGCGAGCGCAGTGGCGCCGAGCAGGGAGAGTACCCCGAGCGTGGCGGTTCGGCGCCGTAGGCGCTCCGATATGGTCCTACCCTCCGATGCGCTCCGCCTTCGGCGCCGTCCAGGTCGTCATCCTCTCGAGATCCGGCTCGTAGATCCGCAGGATCAGGTTCAGCGCCTCATCCTCCCGCTCGATGGGCAGCCAGTTCTCCGCGGGCACGCCCGCCGGCTGCTCGGCGGCGACGTAGATCGCGATGCCCCCGTCTGCACTCAACTGCATCCCGGCGTTCTCGCCAACGCTGTACTTCTTGCGTTCGTTGGGGATGAAGAACCCGTTGGCGAGGTCGTACAGCGTGAGCGACCAGAACGCTCCGGCCGGCGGAAGCTCGTCCTGCATCATCCGGATGACGTAGTCGTGCAGCGCGTTCATCTGCTCCCCATCCGCCGTCCCGACCGCCGGATACACCGCCTCTTCCCTCGGCATGCCGATCGGACCGATGACGGACATGGCCAGCACGGTCGTCAGGTCCGTCTCCCCCTTCGGCTGGAACATGAGCGGCTGGAGCCGCGCCAGATTCTGTTCGTCCAACATTCCTTCCAGCCACTCCCCCTGCACCGCCTCGGCGGCCGCCCGGAGCCGCGCGCCATCGATGGTTGCGACCTGCGTGGCGTCGTACAGCTTGCCCGGCTCGACCCCAAGCGGCTGGTACGCCTGGAGCACTGCCTGGTCGTCCGCATCGTCGGCATGGAACGTCGTGTGGTTGAACACGAACTGCATCACTTCCAGCAGGTTGTTCTGGAATACGTCGAGGTCGGTCGCGCCCACAGGCGGGAACGCGATATCGCCGGCGGGTTTCGTCTCACCGCCTCGGTACTCCGCGAGCGTGACCAGCGCGACCCGCTGGGCCTGCTCCCGGACCCGCGCGAGCCGCTCCGGCTCGTTGGCGTGCGGCATGATCCGAAAGACGGCCGAGACGAAGTCTCCGGTTGCCTCGAACAGGCGATCGATGCCCTCGACCGGTTCCCCGTCGTACCCCTCGGTGCGCGCCGAGTAGATGAGGATCCGCTCCGGCGTGCGGAAGTCGCCCTGCCGCGTCGACATCGGGATGCTCACGTAGTGGTCGTAGCCCGTGATCATCAACGACACGTACTTCGAATCGAACGCCGGGATCTCGAGGATCACGGGATCGTGGCGCAGGTCAAGCAAACCGCTGACGTAAAACGTGTCGTTGTTGGGTCGCGCGATGGTCCGCATCGTGTGATCCTTGAGCCGCGTATCGGCGACCAACGTGTTCCATCCCCCTTGGACCTGCGCGAACTTGTTGTTCACGTTGTACATCGCGACGTACTGGTACGACCGCCTGACGATGTCTTGGACCTGTTCATCGCTCAGCGTGGCGGTGCTCTGGGCACGCTCTCCCGACCCGCAGGCAGTGGCGAGAACGCAGGCGAGCATGGGTATGATGGCGATACACTTTGCGAAGGACTTCATGACGACTCCTCGTTGGCAGCATACGCCCGCTCGCTGCGCGTCGATGCACTGACGGTGCCGGCGAGCACGCATCTCATTGGGAACCCGGCGCCGGCAGCAGCACCTGCAGCTGCACGCGCAGCTGCCAGTCCGGTCCGATGTCGGGCTTGACCACGTTGTAGTAGACCTGCGACTGCACGTTGATCGGCAGCTTGCCCAGGAACACGAGCTTGCCGCCGCCCGCGCCCAGCGGGACCAGGAACTTCTGCCCCGACTCGGCCTTCCAATTGGCCGTGTTGATCGGCGCGCTGTTCACATACCAGCCGTTGCCCAGCTGGCGCACGATGAAGTACTGCAGTGAGCCCTTGTTGACGGAAGCGCGCGCCTCGTCACCCGCGATCGACCAGACATTGTTCGCCAGGATCCCAAGTGTCCACGAGCCAGTCTGCTTTAACAGGACTACGGACGGTCCCAGGCTCCACTTCTCCGACCCTCGACTGGCGCCGCCCGTCGGAAACTCGACGACCGGTCCCACACCCCACATCAGCGCACCGCCCGATGGGACGTAGAACGCCGTAAACACGATGTCGCTCAGCCCCGACGAGACCGAGCCGCTCTCGGCCGTGACATCCGGGAGCCACACGAAGGGCACGATCGTGCGGGTAATGAGCTTGCCGTGCGCCAGGGGAACCACGGGCTGGATGTTCAGCACGTTGCGGGTCCGGTCGAAGTCACCGAGCCCGAAGTCCGTGTTGTTCTGGAACGGGATGCTCATCAGATCGGCAATGGGATTCGCGGCCTGCTGGGCCAGCTCGTCGGCGGACTGCTGGGCCGCGAGCGTGGTCGAGACCACCAATGCCGACAGCGTCAATCCGATAGCCCGTGTGCTCATCATCCACCTCCGTTGCTGGTGCACCTGAGTTGCCGTCGGTATCCCTCCACCGTCGCAGACGGCTGCATGCACAGTGCTCACGCTCGTGCCGCTTCTTCAGCGAGCCGAATCGGCCACCCGTCCTGGGGAAGCCTGTTCTCTCCACAACTCTTCATACTGCTGAAACGGCTCGGGCCGCTCCCAGTTCAGATACTGCACCTCCTGGAGGGTCCTCGGTCGTGCCTCGAAGAACAGGACCGCGCGGAGACCGTCGGTGAAATAGGGATCACCCGTGAGATTGGCGCGTGGCTGATCCCGCGGGACCGCACCGACGCCCTTGACGTAGGCAAACGCGGCGAGCGCCTGGGAGTAGGCCAGGTCCTGGAGGAGACCCTGCCGCGCCTCGTCGACGTCCGGATCGATCTTGTGCGTCACCGGCGGGAATCCCAGGAGGAACCGCACCCCGATGTCCCGGCTGATCTGGCCGATCCACACCGTGTTCCCCCGATAGCGAATCGGCGTGAGCCAGAAGCGGGCGTGGTTCCGCAGGTGAATGGTCCCGCGTGCCTTCTGCCCGGCGACGTCCTGTCTGCGGCCGAACGCGTACAGCGGGCTGACCGGGGAGTAGCGGTAGCGTGATCCGAAAAGGAAGGACCGAATGGTCCGCCACACCGCTCTGCCGTACGTCTGCTCGGTGGGATGCCACCCGCGGCGTGCCAGGGCGGGAAAGATGTTCCGATGATCCCCCACGAGGACGATGTTGAGCGGATCGCCCGTTCGTTCGCCGGCACGATCACCGGTGCAGCACGGCAGCTGCTCCAACGCCCGCCTGAACTCCTCCTCCGATTCCAGCACCACGAGCGAGTCTGGGCCGTAGAGCGCCTCGAAATCGACCCTGCTGTAGTCCGAGCGGAAGCCCGGCACTCGCACCGAGAAGGTGAAGTTGTACGCGGTCGCTCCGATCCCAAGGATGTCGAGGTCGAGCGCCTTGACACCCTCGTCGAGCCGGGTGTAGACGAACCCGCCGTGCGTCTGCCCGGGAAAGACCGGGTTCTGAAACTGAAGCTCGTAGAACCGGTCCTGCATGCGTCGATTGGCGGCGCGCGGCGCCTTCAAGCGGCTCAGCCAGAAGGCCTCGTACGGCGAATACCACTCGGGATCGGTTCCCGCCTGGAGGTAGAACAACGGCACCGTGTCGCCGTTCTCGACCTCGAGCCACACCGGCTGAATCCCATGCAGCGCGAGCGCGGTACCGAAGATCGCTCGGCTTTCGCTCGGGCCGAGTGCCGACGCGGTGACCCGCACCGGACCGATCCGCTGCGTCACGGCGTGGTTGAGGAAGGGGACCTCCTCGACGGACTTCGGTCGGTACGGCCGCACCAAGTCGAAAACGAACCTCCCAGCCGCGAGCGCCAACCAGATAGTGAGGATCCACAGGGGAATGCGCAGCCATAGCGAGCGAGGACGACTCAGTAGGCGTCTGAGCTTGGTCATGCTACCCTTGTCCCCCTCTCATCCTCTACGCGCTTGTCGAGTGGGGCGTGGCATGTCTGCTAGCTCTCCGACTCTGGGAAGCGCAGTGGCGGCGCGTCGTTCCGCTGCAGCTCGGGCAAGCCGAAATCGAGCCGCACGCCGATCACGAACGCATTCGGCTGATCGATGCCGAGCTCGTTCACGCTGTCCTCCAGCTTCCACTCGGCATAGATCAGCGTCTGCGAGTTGAAGTAGTATGCACCTCCGAGCACGCCGAAGCGAACACGGAAATCCGGGTGGATCGGCGCGACGGGCTCCGGATCCAGCACGTTGAGTCCGGCCGAGACCCGGAAGCGGCGGCCGATGTCGTAGTACGCGATCGCTTCGAGGCCGGCCGCGTCGAACGCGACGGTCAGCGTGTCGACGTTGACCAGGTCGTGGGAGTCCTGGATCGAGTACGTGACGGCCGCGTACCAGCGGGGCCGCTCGATTGCCGCGCCGAAGACGATCGCCAACTCGTTTGCCTTCGCGCCGAGGATGGACTCGCGGATGACGTCGGGCACGTCCCCGACGTTCACCGCAGCACCGAACGTGAGCCCGACGGGGAGCGCGTATTGGATTGAGCCTCCCACGCTTCCCAGTCCCGTGAGTCGGTTGGCCTCGAGCTGCATCTGCGCGCCGAGGGAGAGACCCCCGAGCCGGTAGCGATAGGTGAGCGCCTTGCTCGCCCGGCCCGTTCCTGCACCGCCCCCGTCGGATCCGCGGACGTAGGTGCCACTCACACGCCCCCCGAACACCCAAAACTCGTCGGCGTACCCGGAAACGTCGTAGTACGTGCTCCACTGCTTGCCGGCCGTGAGGAGACCGAACCTGCCAAGGTCGAACCCGACGAACCCGAGCCGTGCGAAGATCGGATTACGCCCCTGCGCCGCTTCCAACCTTCCGTAGCTCTCCGGGTTGGCGCTCACGTTGAAGCCGGCGAGGTCGTCGATCACTCGGACACCGAGCTCTACCTGACCGAACACCCGGATGCCGGCATCGAAGAAGTCGCGGGTCAGCCGAAACCCGATCCGAGAGGCGTTCCCCTGCAACTCGACTGTCTCGCGGTAGAACGCCACCTGACCCCGTAGGCTGCCGTACAGCCGGAACCCCTCGAGGAAACTCGGCCGTTCTTCCTCGGCAGTGACGGAGTCGTCCGGCGTCGGTTCCTGCGCCCCGAGCGGGACGGGGTGCAGGAGCGCGCCCGCGGTGAGCAGCAGGCCGACGAGCGCTGCATCGAACCATGATACGCGGCGCTGAGGCCCCCATGTCATGGAGGGTACTCCGACGTCCTACGGCACTGCGGCATCATCTTCACGTCGTCCCGGCCATTCCCCTCGTCACCCGACACCATGAGCGCATTCGTCTTCTCGCGGCCCGGGTCGTGCGGGGCGGGCCTCGCGGGAGCGTCGCGGCCCCGCGACGACCACGGGACCGCTCTTCCAGTCGCAAGGACCGGTCGACGCCTTCGGAACGATGTCGGCTACCGGATCCACACCAGGCTCACGGCGAGCCCTTTCGGTCCATCGAACACGCCCGCGCTCACCCGCAGATCGAGCGCCTGGCCCACCTTGAAATCACCGCCGAAGCCCAGTCCGAACTTCAGGTCCGTGTTGTCGTTCCCGGAGAACACGAACAGCGTCGGTTGGCCATACAGCACGAAGCTGAACCCGTCGAGATCGACGCGTCGCCCCAGCGAGAGGCCGGCCGACGGGATGGTCCACACATCGAACTCGTTCGTACCGACGCCGACCACGACAGCGCCATCCAGCGGGAAGTTGCCCTGCGTGTGGTCGAACACGCGACCACGCCCCTCGACGCCGAGGACGATGTCAGTGCCCTGATCGCGATCAATGATGCCGCCGCGGAGCCCGATGTCGAACTTCTTGAACCCGAAGCGGAACTGCCCCTCGACGGCAAAGTCCCGCGAGCCGTGGGGGAAGCTGAACGTGCCACCGAACTCGCTCGCTTCGAAGGACCGGTACGGCGCGTTGTAGCTCGGGGTAAACGTCGCCTGCGCTGCTGCAGCCGAGGCCGACGTGGCAAGGGCGATCGCTGCAAGGCGGAGTGCACGGGGCATCATGGGCTAGAGACCTCCACTTGATGGTTGTTGGTGCCGATCACGCTCCGCGGCCTGAAGCCGCATCCGGATTTCGCTCGCGAGCTCGCTGAGCAGCGCGGCGTATTCCTCTGCACGAACCGGTGCGTCGGTCGAGTCCGCCGCCTGCCACCGCGCCAACACCGTCGCACAGGCGAGATAGTCACGGCACAACCCTCTGAACGAGTCACTTGATGCGAAGGCGTGCTCGATGGCCGCGTCACGTCCGGCGAACCGGTGCTTGATCATGGAGATGGTCTGAGCGGCGTTCACACCGACGGTTCCTCCCCAGACGGCAGCAGGGTGAGGGTGCCGAACCACGGTGCAACAATAGTCGTGAGGCCTTGCCGCGGGACGTGCACTACCGTATCGTCGGGTGGGCTACGATCAACCAAGTGAATGCGCAGCAATCGCATAGCTGCTACGAGCCACATGAGCGAACGTCGTACTCGAGATTCGAGCACGTCCACGTTGCTGGGCGGTGTGCCTCCGGAGGCGATCCGCACCCAACTCGCGCGCATCCTCGGGCACCGCGACTTCGAGGCGACCGAGCGCACCCGTGCATTCCTGCGCTTCGTGGTAGAAGAGACGCTGGCCGGCAGAGCCAATCGGCTGAAGGGCTTCACCATTGCGCTCGAGGTGTTCGGCCGGCCACAGGACTTCGACGCCAACCTCGATCCGATCGTGCGCATCCAGGCCGGCCGACTGCGTCGCGCGCTGGAGCACTACTACCTCGTGGCCGGCGGGAACGACCCGGTCCGGATCGACGTGCCCAAGGGCCGGTACGTTCCCACCTTCACCCGCCAGGAGGCGGTGGAACCGGCCCCGATCGATTCGACCGCGGAATCGATCGCACTGCCCGGCCCGACCATCGCCATCCTCCCGCTGGACGACCTTTCTGGCGGGGATGTGCAAGGCTACTTCCTGAACGGTCTCGTCGAAGAGCTGAGCGCCGAGCTGAACCGGTACGAGGACGTGGTCCCGATTCCCTGTCGGGACGTCGTGTGGGCGGGCGAGAGCGGGAGCCGGCCGCACGACCTGGGACGCGAGCTCGGCGCACGCTTCGTCGTCGGCGGCAGCGTGCGCCGCGATGCATCGACACTCAAGGTGTCAGCGCACCTCACCGAGGCCGCGACCGGGCAGCAGCTCTGGAGCGACAGCTACAGGATCGCGCTCGAGGCGGCGAGCCTGATCGAGACGCAAGAGGCAATCGCCCGCAGCATCATCGCCGCCGTCGCTGGCGAATACGGGGCGGTCGCGACGCGGCTCTCCCGCGAATCCCGCGGCAAACCTCCCGCTGCACTGAGTACCTACGAGGCACTGCTCCGCTATCACCACTACATGCTCGTGATGACGCCGGAGGCGGGTCAGGACGCCTTCGTGGCCCTCCGGCAGGCGACCGAGCGCGAGCCCGAGTACGGCCCCGCATGGTCCGCATTCGCCAACCTGCACGCGCATGCGTACGTCTTCGAGCGCCCCGGCGTCGATCGCCCGCTGGAGCAGGCAATGACCCACGCGCAGCGTGGTGTGGCGCTGGAACCCAGCAGCCAGCTCGCGCGCACCATCATGGCCTACGTGTACCTGCTGAGTGACGAGCTGGCGCTGTTCCACGCAGAGGCCGACGTGGCACTCGCCCTGAACCCGCACTCACCGAACTTCGCGGGCACGATCGGCTACCTGCTCGTCACCGCCGGCGCGTTCGAGCGTGGGGCCGCCCTGCTGCAACAGGCCATGGCGCAGAATCCGTGTCACCCCAAGTGGTTCCACCACGCGCTCTACGCCGTCCACTTCGTGCGCGGCGAGTACGACGAGGCCTACAACGAGGCGATGAAGGTGGCGGTGGACATGGGGTTCTGGGCCCCGGCCGTCAGGGCGGCGGTGCTCGGGGAGCTGGGGCGCCTCGAGGACGCGGCGGCGTGTACGACGGAGCTGCTACGGTTGGTGCCCGACTTCGAGGAGCGCGCGCACGCCATCGTACGGCGCACGATCAAGTGGGAGCCGCTCGCCGAGGCGTTCGTGGACGGTCTGAAGAAGGCGGGGCTGCAAATAGACGGATAGACGGAGAGAATTTCGAATATCGACTGGGGGACTGGCGAATGGCGAAGTGACGGAGACCTCGTAGCCCCGTCAACCGTACCGCTCACCGCTTTTCACTTCCTGCCGCCACGCCGTCACTGCACCCCACCTTCCTGCTCCACGTTCACGATGCCGAGCCACGCGCCGACCTCGACCATCAGCCGCTGGACCGCAGTCATCTCGGCGCGCTCCTCGAGCACGTTCCTGGCTGCTGCCGGCACGTCGGTGATGATGTTGTCGACCCCCCGGCTCATCAATACCGACATCTGCAGCGGATCGTTCACCGTCCACACGTGCACGGCGCGGCCTCGGCGATGCGCCGCGCGGATGAACGCGCGCGTCGCGAGTGAAGCGCTCACCGCCAGGAAGTCTGTGTCGAGCCGAGCCACGTTGCCGAGCGCCACGGCGGTGAGTATGCCGATGGTCCATTCGGGCCTCAGCGCCTTGGCCTGACGAACGGCCTCGTGGTTGAGGGACATGAGGACAACCTCGGACGCCATCCCCTCCTGCTCGACGATCCGGATCACGCGCTCGGCGAGGGTTCCGAGCGACCCGTAGTACTTGAGCTCGATGTTCACCCGGGCGCGCCCGCGGCACAGGGCGAGTACCTGCGCCAGCGTCGGAATCCGCTGGTCGGCGTACTCCGGCGCGAACCAGCTCCCGACATCGACGTCACGCAACTCCTCGTACGTCGAGCCGGCCACCCGGAGGTCCACCCCTCCCAAGCGTTTGAGATCGCGATCGTGCACCACGACGACCGTGCCGTCCGCCAATTCCTGCACATCGATCTCGACCCAGTCCGTACCGTCGGCAATCGCCTGCTCCACAGCGGCGAGCGTGTTCTCGGGTGCGTGCGCGGAGCTTCCGCGGTGCGCGGTAATCTCCGTCGTATCCTCCACCCGCACCGTGGTAGCCAACCAGGCAGTACCCGCGGCCACCACCACGAGCGCCGCAGCGAGCGCAGCCGGGAACACCCGGCGCGCCACACGACCGGTCGGTACCACGGCGCGCTCGTCCGGCTGGGCTTCGAGTACCGTGGGGGGCAGGTCCGCTCCACCGCAGCCGACGTACAGTCGCTCGACCAGCACGCCCAGCAGCGAGGCGACGACGACCGAGATCACGAGGTTGAGGAGGACGGCAACGGCGAACACGACACCGACCGCCAGCGCCACGACGGCGAGCGATCCGCTCCCTGCAGGAACCAACAGGCGGCCGAACGCGCCGACCGCACCGGTCAGCACGCTCGTGACTGTAAAGGACACGGCTGCCCAGCCGACTACCCACATGGCGATCGCCCGGCGGCGGCCGGCCGTGAGCGTGACGCTGCGGCGCAAGGCCGCCCGCACCCCGGTGCGCTCGAACAGCAGCACCGGGAGCGCGAACAGCCACCGCAGCAGCGCGAAGCCCACCGTGACCAGCAGCGCGACCGCGAGCAGTGCGTTGAGCGCGCCGGCGACCCAGAACGCCGGCGGCTGCACCGACAGGTAGTAGTTGATGTCGTACGAGGCGAGCAGTGCGAGGTACGCCGCCGCCATCGCCCCGACGAAGGGAGCGGACAGCAGTAGCAGCCGGAGGATCAAACCGGCTGCGAGCCGGAGTACCGTCACGCCCCGTCGCGCGACCACAGCGTACGCCCGCCACGCCGTCACGCGCTTGCCGGCTGAGTCGGCGCGGGCGATCGCGAGGATCGCGCCGTGCTGGACGAAGACGAGCCACAGGGCCACGGCACCCACGGAGACCGTCGCCGGGATTCCGAGCGGGCTCAGGAAGAACCAGAGGATCTCCTCGTCCGTCAGCACCGCGCTGCCCCGTCGCGCCGCGGCGAGACGGAGCAGCAGCGTGACGATCGGCGTGACGACGAGGAAGCCGATGGCCTTGGCGAGGAGATCGACGAGCACCAACTGGCGCCAGGTATCGCGGATGATGCCGAGCATCGCCGGCAGGATGGCGCGTGGCGCGAGTGGGTTTGTGCTCATCGACTCAAGCTCGCACCGCTTGCGCGACGCCGAAAGGTGAAGACTGGTTGGATGGCGGTCGGAGCGGCGTGGGGTGCACGCTTCCCCCGACGCCCCTTTCCCCTTTCCCCTTTCCCCTTTCCCTTTTCCCTGCTCCCTGCTCCCTCCGTCCCGCCGATCAATACCGCACGAAGAAGTACGTCGCCGCGACGAGGAGCAGCGTGGCGTACATCGTCGGGAAGACCCAGCGACACCGCCGGTCGATCCGATCGCCCAGCTCGCGCCGCCCGGTTCGGTCCATGCGGCCCACCACGAGGTTGACCACCACGCTCGCGCACATCGTGACGAAGCTGGTATAGATGAAGGCACTCATCAGCGTGAAGTACGGAATCCGCGGGATGGTACTGCTCACCATGATCTGATAGGCCACGACGGTGAGGATCCCGATGAACGAGATGTCCATCCGCTCACCGAGCGATTCGCGGTCCATCCAGAACACGGACCAGCTCAACATGACCAGCAGGACCATCGGGAACACCACGACACGCAGCATAAACCCGGGATGGCGGGCCAGGTCGAGTGCCACGACCACGGCCGAGCTCATCTCCTGGCGGCCGTCGAGGTACACCGGGTCGTGGTCACCGCTCGACCCGTGCATCCCCTCCAGCTGCCACTCCGAGAGACTGATCCCCTTCGCCGGCGTCCCCGTGGTGCTCGAATCGACGACGAGCACGACTTCGTCCTGGTCGAACCCGAGCACCTCGAAGATCAGCTCGAACCGCTCCCGATCGAACGGGAAGCGGCGCAGCTCGACCGGCATCTCTGCCACGGCATTCAACTCTTCCACGTACGTCATGCTGCCGTCATACCGGTTGCGCAGCACCAACCCCTGCCGCTCGTACCCGCCCGACTCGTTGGCCAGCACGAGCTGAGGCCACCAGCCGGTCGCGATCTCCGAGAACTGGTAATTGCCCTGGAAGACCTTCTCCTCGACCCCGACGACGTCGGGATCGAAGGCGAGCCGGTCGTCCTGCCACGTCAGCGTGAGCACGCCTTCGACCTCGAAATGCTGCTGCTCGACGTCGATGCGGTTGACGTCGCTCAGGAAGAAGCCGACCCGGACCACGACCGGGCCATCGCCGGGTGGGGGACTGAGCAGGAATCGCGGTTCTTCCTGAGCCGTGGTTCCGACGGAGAGAAGGATGCAGGCGACCGCGAGGATTGGCAGCGATCGAGCTTTCATATGGATGCTCTCGCGCACAACGTCGTCGGAATATGGCAAACGACCGGCGCAGAAACGACGAGAGGCGCCCCGATCCCGGGACGCCTCTCGCAAGATGTGACGCTCCGGATCAGAAGCCGAAGCCGACGCCGCCCTGGAAGGTCCAGTGCTTGTTCTTGAGATTGGTGACGGCCTCGGAGATGTCCGACAAGCCGAAGTGATAGCGACCGTCGATCCACAGCGACAGCCCGCCGAGGTAGATCGCGAGGTCGGCACCGGCGATGCCCTGCCACTCGGTGCTCTTGAGGTCGTCCTTACAGTCGACTTCCGCTCCCTCGGCGCCCTGGTCGCAGGACATGACGAACGACAGGCCGGCACCGCCGAATACGCTCGGCTTGATCATGCCGAGCGGAATGCCAACCTTGACGACGGCCGGAATCTCCAGATTCGCCAGGCTCAGATCGCTCGTGATCTCGTTGATGTCGAGCTTGGCACCCTTCTGGGTGTACTGCGCGGCGACCTGAAAACCGAGCAAGCCGCCGTTGAAGTCGAGGAAGGCACCGCCGGTGAAACCGGTCTGGTTCTCCTTCGTGAACGTCTCACTGATGTCCAGGGACACACTCGACACCGCGACGCCGCCGCGGGCGCCGACCGTGAGCTGGGCCTGGGCCTGCGACCCGACGAACGTGAGGGCAACGGCAAGCGCCAGTGCCGAGCGAACGAACATACGCATGGAGTGACTCCTTGAGGGACGAAACGGGTTCAACGACTATCCAGAACAGAAGGTGTACAAAAACCAGAACCCGTAAGCTATCCTCTTGATTACGATGGCGCAAGCTCGCGAAATGGGCCAGGCCAGCGGAATCCACCCCAGCCGGTCCGGCACCGCCCTCCGTGCCCCCGGATGCAGGGCAGGGGTCCGACCAGTGCCGTACCGGCTCAGCGGGAAACGCCCGCCGAGATCGACGGCGTGGCG
>Ga0209536_100010429_pt1 | contig 13713 bp, 14 predicted proteins | sample DeeMarSeWOR28_12_FD_187461 | JGI IMG/M metagenome (GOLD analysis project Ga0209536, IMG submission 187461) | Marine sediment microbial communities from White Oak River estuary, North Carolina - WOR-2-8_12 (SPAdes) (version 2) | ecosystem: Environmental > Aquatic > Marine > Intertidal zone >...
TGGGAGATACAGCACCTGAAATTTATGTTGGAAGAATTGATGCTTCAAATGTACCCGGTGATGAGATAAAAAACCTTAAAAAATATTTTTCAAAAGTATACGATTTCTGGTCAGGTAACACTACTCATACAGAGGTTGGATTGACCTACACAGATCAAGATTGGGCAAATGGTGAAAGTTTTAGACATGATATAAAATATGCATATGAAAATTATGAGGCTATTTGGTATCCAGATGTTGATCGTGATGATTATGTGATTAACCGAATTCCTAGTACATACGAGTTTATTCAGCTATCATGTCATTCCAGTTCTCAAGGTCACTCCTTCGCCCAAGGAGGGTGGGCTTCAAATGATGAAATAAGAGCTGCTCCTCCTAATGCATTATTTTACAATCTATTTTGTTGCAGTTCACTTCGTTTTACTGATTATAATTGCCTTGGTTATTCTTACATACTTGATACTGATACACCTTCACTTACTGTTGTTGGAAGTGCAAAAACCGGTTCAATGCTTGATTTCCGCTATTTTTACGAACCAATTGGTAATGGATCATCCTTTGGAACAGCTTTAAGAAAGTGGTTTGAGTATGAATATCCTTACAGTGATGATCCTGGTGGATATAATGATATAAGTTGGTTTTATGGAATGACAATATTAGGTGATCCGACACTAATTATTAGTAACCAACCACCCCTTGGAAAAAATTTTACTGGACCAGAATTTGGAGTTATTGGAGAAGAATATGAGTTTTGTGTTGATGTATTTGATCTCAATTCTGATAAAATTAATTGTATATTTGATTGGGGTGATGGTACAGATAGTGGTTGGTTAGGTCCATTTGAATCTGGTGATACAATCTGTTCTTCAAACATTTGGGAAGATATTGGTGAGTATCTAGTTTGTTTTAAACTGAAGGATTCCAAAGGTTTTGAAACTGGTTGGTCTGAGCCAATTGTTTTTAATATTATCGAAGAAAATCCTCCAAATATGCCAAATATTGAAGGTCCAAATATTGGAAAACCAGGAATAACCTTGGATTATATATTTAATTCAGTTGATCCAGATGGAGATGATTTGAAATTTATAATAGACTGGGGAGATAACTCAACTTATGAAACCGAATATATGCAATCAGGTACAAACATTACAGTAACACACTATTGGGTAGCTAGAGATACCTATCTAATAAAAGTAAAGGCTGTAGACTTTTATGGTTTTATTAGTCCTGAAAATACATTTGAAGTAATAATTCCAAGGTTTAGAATATATAATCATCCATTTCTAACATTGTTGTTTGAAAGATTTCCGATTCTTGAAAAAATAATTTCTTTTGTAAGTAGGTAGTTACATTATTAGTAAAACTACCATTTTGTTATTTTACCAGGGTAGTTTTAAGTAGGATTAAATTTAAAGATAGTAACGGGTGATTGGAAGGTGAAAATAAAACTATTAATTATAGTAGTTTTAGTAACCATAATATTTGCATCCACAATAGCAATAGCCGCAAAACCATCAGATCTACCTGACCAAGCAAATAGCAATGGCCCGAGTTTAGAAAAACAAATGGCTCGATATTTCCGTCTTTCAGAATTAGCATATCAATTTTGGTTAGAAACCGGTGAAGTACCAGAAGGGTTATTAAGAGCTATGGGTAATTTTGGTAGATAGGATATACATAGATTTCGATAAATTATCGCTGTTTATAACAAAATCTTTTAAAATTTCTCTTTTTTTTTTCTTTTTTTTTTGTTTTAATCTTATTGCTTTTAAGAAAATTGATACTACTCATTCATATAAATTAATGATCTAGGGAAAATTTAAAATAATAGTTCAGGATTGGGGGGAGGGAATTATTATGATTTTATGGTATTATTGTAACAGTTGCATGAAAGAGTTTAGCTATGTATATACAGGTAGTAATGATGTTAACGCTTGTACAACATGTCATTCACCTGATATTAAACGGGTTGCTAGGAAAAATAAATTAAAGAAAACTTAGTATGGATTTTCTAATATATACTTTTTTTTACTATTGATATCTTATTTTTAGTCAGGGAAAAATTAAAATCATATTTTCTACTCTCTATATTCAAGATGTGGGATTTTCACATGCTGGATTATGATTATCCACCGTATAGACCACCTAATGAAGCATATTCTGCTCTTATCCGGGCATCAAGGGGTTGTCCCTGGAATAGATGTCTTTTTTGTACCATGTACAAATCCTTGAAATTTAAATTAAAATCTGTAGAAGAAGTTAAAAAAGATATTGACAAGGCAGCAAAAATATATAGCAGTGCCAAAACCATTTTTATTGCGGACTCCGACAGTCTTGTAATGAAAAATGTTGAAGAAATAATCAAATACATTAAATTAAAATTTCCAGATGCTGAAAGAATAACTTCATATGCGAGAGCAAAGACCTTAATGAAATTAGGTCCTGAAAAATTAACAAAGATAATGAAAGCAGGTCTTACAAGAGTTCATGTTGGCCTTGAATCAGGCGATAGCAATACTTTGGAATTTCTGAAGAAAGGATCAACACCAGATGAAATGATAAAAGGTGGAAAAATTGCAAAAGACGTTGGACTTGACCTTTCTTTTTATATTCTTATTGGAGCAGGTGGAAAAAATAGACTAAAAGAACATGCTATAGAATCAGCAAATGTTTGCAATGAGGTTAATCCAGACTTCATTCGTCTTAGAACTCTCGTAGTTCAGCATGGTTCACTTCTAGAAGGAGAGATGAAAAAGGGTAGATATACTCCCACTTCACCTGTTGAAAAATTAATTGAGGTAAAGATGTTTTTAGAAGAACTTAATGTTAAAAATTGTGAGCTTGCTTCTGATCATTTCACTAATTACATTTGGGTAGGTAGTGATATTGTATATAAGGGAATATATGGTATGTTACCTAAAGATAAAAAGGAGATGTTAGATACTCTAAATCAAACTCTTAAATTCCTAGATGTAACTGACGGTGAGATACTTGATGCAACTATTTTATATGACAGAGGCATGATAAATTCTCTTTGATAATTATCCTCCACTAACTGGTACAAAAAACAATAAATTATCATTATTTTTTAGCTCTGTTTCAAGCATATTTAATGCTGAAATTGGTTTATCATTTACAAAAATGCAAATATAATCTGTTAACTCATGATTTTCTTTAAAGAATTCTTTTTCAAGTTTTGGATATTTTTCAACAAGACTAATAAGTAACTCTCTTAGAGTTTTAAAATCTGTTTTTATTTCTATCTCAGATTTTCCAATTATATCTTTAAATGGTCTAAGAAATTTTAAGGTAAGATTCATTTGATATTCACCAATTTTATTAGCAGTTGACTATTATTTATTCCTCTAGTATATCTTCTTCATTTGAAATATTTATCTTAGTGGTTTTTACCACTTTATCTTTTATCTCTTTAAGTTTGAGGTATAAATAATATTCACTTGAGATGATAAATGGATGTTTAAGGTTTCCCTTTTCAAATTCTTCCTTCAGCCCATCTTTTATTTCCTCAAAAAGAAAATCTGTTGTTTTGCTTATTACTATATCTACAAAATCCTCTATAAAAATTTCATCTTTTATTTTTTGTTGATTGTACCACTCAACTACTTCTTTAAGGATTTTGTCTTTCATTTATCTCTCCAATCCCACCAAAACCTGAATATGCTTTGTGTTTATAAAACTATATTATTTTTATTAAAATTTACTATAATTCTATATTAAAACAAATTATGATATGGTAGAAATGCTGGATGCCAATCAATATTAATCCATTTTTTGTTTAAATTACATTAATACCAATCAATATTTCCAAATGCCCTACCAAATACTGCATATCCTTCATGTCCTGGTGCCATACTGATCATTTCATGGCCAATGAAACATGGCGCATATATGTATTCAACATCTCTCTTGAAAAATATTTTTTTTGACTCATTTGTTTGCTTAATCCCAAATATTTTCACACCATCAAATTCTCCTTTTATAATTTCTGCTTCTCCAAACTGTTTTGAACGATGAGTGCCCTTAATTTTTATCCAATTTAATCTTGCATAACCTTCGATTCTTGTAAATATCTCCCAATTATTATCATATGTTTCATTTTCATTAAAATGAAATTTATTTTCATTAATAATTTCTTGTTTGTATTCATCTGCAAAAATTTCTGGTGTTATGATAGTTACAATAAATAAAATTATACAACCGATAATTAAAATTTTATTTAACAATCCTTTAGATTTATTCATTTTTTACTTACCTCCCTCAAAAATTAATCCCTCCCAGTGTATTTAAATGTTACATTATATTTTCAATTTTATTAAAAAAAGATTTTATTTTTTTCCTTTTTCCAAAAATAACTAATTTATATTATATTTGTTATTATATGTACAATTTGTTATGAATCATAACATTTTTAATTTAATTTGGTTAGATTTTGAACAATAAGATTTATATAATAATTAAAATATATTAAATTGATATGGTAACTATTTCTCATATCGTAACAAAACTCATTAACGATAACATCTATCTTCAGGAGGCTATTGGAAAGGGAATTGCGTCTTATGGTTCTGTTGCTAAAAAACTAAAACCAGATATTGAAGAAGAGCTAAAAAAAGAAGTAGCTCATTATGCAATTGTTGCTGCAATCAGAAGGTATTCTGAAAAGATGAATTACAAATTTCAGGATATCAAGTTTGATGCAAATACTTCTGAGGTAAATCTAAAAACAAATGTAATGGATATAAATGTATTAAGGAGCAATAGCCTTTTTGACAAGTTAAAAAGAATATATGACATAATCCAATTTAAAAAAGGTGATATTCTCCATATAATATATGGAAAAAATTCATTAAGTATTGTTACAAACGAAAGATACAAGGAAAATATTTGTCAATTTTTAAGAGAAGAAACAATAACAAGTATTGAGGAAAATCTTGTCTCCTTATCTTTTACTATTGACAAGTGTCTTGTTGATAGAGCAGGAGTGTTATTTCAAATAGTAAGAAACTTTGCCTGGGAAAATATAAACATAATAGAAGTTATTTCAATTGATTTAGAAATTACATTTATTGTTGATATAAGAGATGCAGTAAGAGGTTATAAGGCATTACAGCGACTGATAATAAAGCCTACTTAGTATTAATTTTTTATTATTCTTTACTAATAAATCGACTAAAAAGTTTTATGAATAGCAATCGTCTGGTCATTTTCTTCCTACAGGTTCGAGCATTAATTTTTCCAACTATTGCATCAACACAGTACTCACTAAGTTTTTTGTCCTTACAGATAATTTCTATTAATTTTTCATCATCTTTTTCCCAAATCCCAGAGATACCATGAAGTAATTTTAGGTCTTTTCCAAAATCTTTATACCAAATTTTTTGGTATTTTGATAGAAATTTTTCACTTGTATTTCCTTTTTCTAAAGCTTTTGCAATAACTTCTGCTGCAATCTCACCAGATACCATAGCATGATATATACCTTCACCAGTCACTGGATTTGCAAAACCTGCAGCATCCCCACAAATAATTAATCTATCTGAATAGGTTTTTTCAAGAGGTCTTGTTGGTAGAGCAGCACCTCTTATTTTTTCTTTCTTAAGATTATCAGGAATTACATTATCTTTTTTAAGAATTTCAAGATAGGATTCATAGGTATCCTTTATGCGAATCTTTCTTTTTTGTTGATCTATTACTTGTTTAAACTGTGTTATTCCAATGTTTACATGTTTCTTTTTTGGAAATACCCAACCATATCCAGAAGTTCTGTTTACTTTTACATGAATATGACAAGTTCTCTCTTTACCTAAATATTGATCTAGTACTTCCGAACCTAAGTTATATTCTTGAAAAAGGCACATGCATATGTTTTTATAATCTTTACAAAGACCTGTTTTTTTTGCAACTATACTCCATACTCCATCTGCACCAATAACTATCTCAGATTCAATTAAAGTTTTATCATCCAAAGTAACTTTGGCTGAGTTTTTAGTAATTTTAATATCAACTACTGTCTTTCCATCTTGAAAATCAACCCCTGAATCTATCGCTAGTTTCACTAATTCATTATCAAAATTTTTTCTCAAAATCATTGCAATTAAAGGTTTTTCTCTGTGTAATTTCATTATATACTTAAGAGATGGAGAGTATGCAAAAGCAGAATATGAATATGAATCAATTAAACCTTTTTGAATATAAGAATATCTGTTAAAAACCCTGATAGGGATACCGCCACCACATGGCTTGTCCCTTGGAAATTTATCTTTATCTAAAAGTAGAACATTTATACCTTTTTCTGATAGAAATTTTGCAGCAGTTGAACCAGCAGGTCCTGCCCCAACAATTACAACATCATATTTCATAATGTATTTTTTACATTTTTTTTTTTACATTCTAAACACGCCAGGTTTCCAGTCTGGAATTGGAGCATTTAATGATGCTGATATACCAAGACCAAGAACCAATCTAGTATCAGCAGGATCAATTATTCCATCATCCCAGATTCTTGCTGTGCTATAATATGGATTTCCCTCTAACTCATATTTCTTAAGAATTGGTTCCTTTATTGCTTTTTCCTCTTCTTTTGTAAGTTCCTTTCCTTTCCTCCATAACTGGTCACGTTTTACAGTAAGAAGTACATTTGCAGCTTGCTCGCCACCCATAACAGAAATTCTTGCATTCGGCCACATCCAAAGCTGTCTGGGTTGATATGCTCTTCCACACATACCGTAGTTACCTGCCCCAAAGGATCCACCTATGATTACTGTGAATTTTGGAACATTTGCTGTAGCAACTGCATTTACCATTTTAGCACCATCTTTTGCAATACCACCAGCTTCATATTTTCTACCAACCATAAAACCAGTAATGTTTTGTAAAAATACAAGTGGAATTTTACGTTGACAACAAACTTCAATAAAGTGGGACCCTTTTAATGCAGATTCAGAAAATAGTACACCATTGTTTGCTAGAATTCCAACAGGATATCCCATAATTCTTGAAAAACCACATACTATTGTATCGCCATATAATGCTTTAAATTCATGAAACTTAGAACCATCAACAATTCTTGCAATTATCTCTCTTACATCAAAGACTTTTCTGAGATCCTTTGGAATAATACCATAAATATCCTTAATATCATATGCTGGCTCCTCTGGTTTCTTAATGTCAAGATGAGTCTTTTCAGGTCGATTTAGATTTTCAACAATGTTTCTTGTAAAATTTATTGCCTCCATATCATCATGAGCATAATGATCTGATACCCCACTTTCTTTACAGTGCACATCAGCACCACCAAGGTCTTCAGCACTTACCTCTTCACCAGTTGCAGCTTTAACAAGGGGTGGACCACCAAGAAAGATTGTACCTGTTCCTTTTACAATAATTGTTTCATCTGACATTGCTGGAACGTAAGCACCACCAGCCGTACAAGAACCCATAACAGCAGATATTTGAGGAATATCCAAAGATGACATTACAGCCTGATTGTAAAAAATCCTTCCGAAATGCTCTCTATCTGGAAATACCTCATCTTGCATGGGCAAAAAGGCACCACCAGAATCAACGAGATATATACAGGGGAGATTGTTCTGCTTTGCAATCTCTTGGGCGCGAAGATGTTTTTTAACAGTCATCGGATAATAAGTTCCACCTGATACAGTTGCATCATTAGCAATTACAACAACCTCACGACCATGAATAATACCAATACCTGTTACAATACCTGCACAAGGAGCTTTATCCTTGTACATACCATATGCTCCAAGAGTATTAAATTCCATAAAGGGAGTGTCAGGGTCAAGGAGAGCATCGATTCTTTCGCGAGCAAGCATCTTGTTTCTTGATTTATGAAGTTTTATCTTTTCCTCTCCACCACCCTTTTGAGCAATATTTATCTTTTCCTTTAAATCATCAACAAGTTTCTTATAATGTTTAAAATTTTCTTTAAAATCATTACTAGAGGTATCAATTAAACTATCTATAACATCCATAAATTTAAACCTCCTTATCAACATCTACTGTACTTTGACCAATTTCGACTTGATCATTTTGTTTAAAGTTTATTTTTTTTATTTTACCATTATAGGGTGCTCTAATTAAATATTCCATCTTCATAGCTTCTATTACCATCAATACTTCACCCTTTTTTACAGAATCTCCTTCTTTAACTTTTACACTTACTACCTTTCCTGATATAGGTGAGCTTAGATTTCCCTCTTCTTTTTTTCTTACTTTCTTCTTCCCTGTAAGTTCAATCGGTTTTACCTTAAAAACCTGTCCATTCACAAATACAAACTTTTCCTTTTCACCTTCAGTTATTATTGATTTGATTATTCTATCTGCAATCTTTATTTTGAATTGCCCAGGTTTTATTTCTTCTGCTTCAACTTTATATTCAGTGTTATTATATGTTATGAAAAAGAAATTGTTTCTACGCTCAATTGTAACATTGTATACATGATTTTCATGTTCATAATTGATAAACATTTTTTAAATCCCCCTACCACCAACTCTCCACCTACCAACATGTTTCCATGGTGAATGGGGGTCTGCTTCTTTGTATCTAGTAATTTCTTCTCTTTTAGTATGTAATGAATCATAAACTGCAAGAGAAATTATTGCATCAATTGGTAATCCATCTTTTGTTACAGTCCAATCCTTAAAATGTTCATCTATAAAATGGGTTGATATGTTTCCCTTTTTGAACTCTTTATGCTTTAAAACCTCATTTAAAAAAGTAATGTTTGTAGTAACTCCTAAAACAACATAGCGAGATATTGCCCATATCATTTTATTTAGACATTCATTCCTATTTTCAGCATAAACCACAAGTTTTGAGAGTAACGGGTCATAATATGGAGTAATCTTCATACCTGAATATATACCGGTATCATCTCTGATGTTTGGTCCCTTTGGAGGTTCTACTTTTGAAAGAGTTCCAGTGCTAGGTAGAAAACCGTTTGATGGGTCTTCTGCATAAATACGACATTCGATAGCATGACCTCTTTGAGTTATATCTTTTTGTTTGAGCGTTAGTTTTTCATTACTTGCAATTCTAAGCTGCCATTTCGCAAGGTCTATTCCTGTAGTTGCTTCAGTAATGGGATGTTCGACCTGTAATCGAGTGTTCATCTCCATAAAATAAAAGTTTAATTTTTCATCAATCATAAATTCTACAGTTCCTGCATTAGTATAACCAACAGCTTCTGCAGCAGCAACTGCTGCTTTACCCATTTTATCACGAAGCTCCGGTGTCATTACAGGAGAAGGAGTTTCCTCAATAATTTTTTGATGTCTTCTTTGAACAGAACATTCTCTTTCAAAAAGATGAATAACATTTCCATGCTCATCAGCTAGAATCTGAAACTCTATATGCCTAGGCTTATCAAGGTATTTTTCAAGAAATACACTGTCATCACCAAAAGCTGATTTTGACTCCCTCTTAGCACTTTCAATTGATTGCTCAAGAAGATTTTCAGAATGTACTATCCTCATACCTTTGCCACCGCCACCAGCAGTAGCTTTCACAAGAAGAGGAAAACCAATCTTTTTTCCCTCTTTTATTAGAGTTTCATCATCCTGTTTCAAGCCATGATAACCTGGAATTACAGGAACACCTGCTTTTTCCATTGTGGTTTTAGCAGCAATCTTGTCACCCATTAGACTTATTACTTTTGAACTAGGTCCAATAAATTTTATTCCAACATCCTTACAAGACTGGGCAAAATCAGGATTTTCTGCAAGAAAACCATAACCTGGATGAATTGCTTCAGAACCAGTATCCTTTGCAATCTTTATTATTTTTTGAATATTTAAATAACTTTCACTAGGAGTTGGATCACCAAGGTTTATTGATTCGTCTGCTAGTTGAACATGAATTGCATTTTTATCAACATCTGAATAAATTGCGACCGTTTTTATTCCCATCTCTTGACAAGCTTTGATTATTCTAACAGCAATTTCACCACGATTAGCTATAAGGACTTTTTTGAACAAAATTACTCACTCCATTTAGATTTCCTTTTTTCAAGAAATGCATTAATTCCTTCTTGTCCCTCTTTTGATATTCTAAGCTCTGATATTTTTTCAACTGTATGATTCTTATAATTTTCAATGTCTGTTTTTTCATAAGAATCAATTAGTTTTTTTACTTCTCTAATTGCAATTGGGCCTGATGAACGAAGAAGTTTAATATAAAATTCAATTTTTTTATCAATTTCTTCAGCAGATACAACATAATCAATTAGACCAATATCTTTTGCGTACTCAGAATCAAATCTTTCCCCAGTTATAAATAAACGTCTCATATTTGAAAGATTTACTCTTCTGGCAATATAGGTTGAAATAACAGCTGGAATAATTCCAAGTTTTACTTCACTAAAGGCAAATTTACAATCAGGAACTGCTATTGCAATATCACAAACTGCAAAAAGACAAAGTCCTCCTCCAAATGCATGGCCATTAACTCGACCAATTACTGGTTTTGGACAATTATAGATGCTGTCATAAAGAGAAACCAATAATCTACTATCTCTGATATTTTCCTCTTTTGAATAATTAACCATGCTCTTCATCCAATTAAGATCAGCACCAGCACAGAAGGATTTACCTTTACCTGTTAGAATTATAATTCTGGTTTCATCATCCTTACTTAAATCATTAAAACAAGTGGTAAGCTCTTTCATCAATTGCTCGCTCATTGCATTATGGACTTCAGGTCTATTTAGATAAACTGTAACAATATCCTTTTCTCTTTGGATTTCAATGGTATCCTCATTCATTTATTGCTCCCCCAAAGTCTAATCTGGCGATGATAGGCTGAATAGATAAATGTTTCTAAAGTTTTACCATCATTTGTTGAAAAAATTTCATTTTCCTTTAAATACTGGTTTTCTTTTTTCAACAAATGCAGTAACGCCTTCATTAAAATCTTCAGTTCCTGCTGCAAATGATGCAGTTCTGCTTTCAAGGTCTAAGTGTGATACCATATCGTTTTCCAAACTCTTGTTTATTAGCATCTTTGCTTTTCCAACAGCAATAGGTGCTAATTTTCTAAATTTATTAGCAATTTTTTCAACTGTATCATCAAGCTCGTCTGGTTCAACCAATTGATTAATAATTCCAAGTTCTAACGCTTCATCAGCATTAAATGTTTTAGAAGTTAGAATATATTCACATGCTTTCTGGTAACCAACAAGTTTTGTAAAAAACTGTGTTCCACAACCTGGAGCAAGACCAATTCCTATAAATGCTGTACCAAATTTCGCTTCGTTAACTGATATAATAATATCGCATGCAATTGCAAGTGAAAGTCCTGCACCAAATGCATGTCCGTTGACTGCAGCAATAACTGGTTTTTCCATTGTTCTCATTTCTATGACACATTTATGAATTGCTTTTGTAAGCTCTCGTAAGAATTTTGATTTATCTTCTGCTGCATACATCTCTTTTACATCTCCTCCACCACAGAAACCTTTTCCAGTACCTTTTAAAATAACAGCTTTTATTTCTTTTTTACTTGAGATTTCATGTAGAGCTTTATAAAGCTCTTCTCCAAGCTTCATATCAAAAGAGTTTAGTCGTTCAGGTCTATTTAAGGTAATATAAGCTATTTGGTCTTTTATTTCCAAAGTTAATGTTTCATAAACCATATATATCAGTCCCTGAGAATATAGATTAAAATTTAAATCTTAGGGAAAAACATAAATAAACAATTAACAATCCCACCAGATATTGTTATTGTTAGGGGAATTGTATTATGGAAATAACAATGTATATAGATAAATATAAAAATGCTAGATATAATTTTTTTCATTGGAGATATGAATTAAATCTTTTCTATAATATTTCATTAGCATTTTGCTTTGCATGTTTAACTGGGCTTTTAGCACAAATAAGATTTTATATCCCTGGAACACCTGTTCCTGTTACAGGTCAAGTATTTGGTGTTTTACTTGCTGGAATATTACTTGGTAGATATGGTGGAATAAGTCAATTAATGTATGTGGGAATTGGAGCATTTGGTGTTCCATGGTTTTCTGGTTTCAATGCTGGTTTTGCATATATTGCCGGTCCTACAGGAGGATATATTATTGGATTTATAATTGCAGCATTTTTCATTGGTTTTGTTGTTGATAGATATATTAAATCAAGGAATTTTCTAAGCATGGTTACCATAATGTTGTTTTCAACATTTTTCCTAATATATATTCCTGGAATGCTGCATTTATATCTATGGTTTAGTACTTCGATTGGATTTTGGGAACTACTAACAATTGCTATATTTCCATTCATTTTTGCAGATATTATAAAATCAATAATTGTTGCATTAATTGCAACTGGGATTATACCAAAGATTTCATATGGTAGAGAAGTTGACGCATAATAATTTTTTAGATTCAGATGAAAAAACTAATAATCTTAAAACAAAGATTATTGGAAAAAAGATTTTTTATTTTGATAAAATTCAATCAACAAACCTTTATGCAAAGCAATTAATTGATCAAAATATTGAGAATGGAACAATAGTTATTTCTGATGTTCAAACTGGAGGGCGAGGTAGAAAAAATAGGACTTGGATATCAACTAGTGGAGGATTGTGGTTTTCAGTAGTATTATATCCAGAAATAGATCCAAGAAGGGGGATAGTATTAACTATGGCTGCATCAATTTCAGTATCAAAAGCAATTAAAGATATAACTGGACTTAAAACTGAAATCAAATGGCCTAATGATATTTTACTAAAAAATAAGAAAGTTTGTGGAATTTTAACAGAACTAGTAGCAGATTTAAATAAAATAAATTATGCTATTATTGGCATAGGTATTAATGTAAATAATAAAATTAAAAAACAATTAAATGAAATCGCGATTTCTCTCAAACAAGTAGTAAGTTCAGATGTTTCAAGAGATAAATTATTTAAATCGATAATTAAAAATTTTGATATGAATTATTATAGATTGAAAAATAATGATTTTGAGTATATAAAAAAAACTTGGCTTTCCTATTCAAAGATTATCGGAAAGAAAGTAAAAATTACAGATGAAAAATATGTTATAGGCGGTATTATCAAAGATATTGATGAGGATGGTTACCTTATTTTGAAGACAGGTTCTGGTAAAAAAAGAGTACTTAATGGTGATATTTCATATTTATAATACCTTTAAAAATTAAATTATGTAACTTGTAGTTATTAAAAACGTTAATTAGTAACTTTAACCATTATATTAAATAATATATAGTACCAATTTGTAAATATTTTATTACCTATATTTATTAAATTTACAAAAGGGGATATTTATATATATGTAACACAATTATCAATTGTTAATTTGGGGTGGTAATTGGAATGAAAGACATAAACGTCAAAAAAACTTTAGTATTTAGTATAGCGCTGCTATTAATTGGAGCTGTTTTTATACCGTTTTCATCTGGAGAAAATTATTTTAATAATAGTGAACCAGTAAAAATAAATGTAGAAGTAAATGATGATATAATAGAAATACACTATGAAATAGATAAATTTGAAGAATCTTTTGTAACAATTGACAATATAGAATATTCGAAAATTCTTATTGGTGAGGAATCAAATTTACTTCTAGCAGGTAAACCAGATATACCAAACGTTTGCAGAAGTATTCTAATACCTGATACTGCAAAAATGGAAATTGAAGTGATTGATAGTTCATATGT
>Ga0209536_100010430_pt1 | contig 13711 bp, 14 predicted proteins | sample DeeMarSeWOR28_12_FD_187461 | JGI IMG/M metagenome (GOLD analysis project Ga0209536, IMG submission 187461) | Marine sediment microbial communities from White Oak River estuary, North Carolina - WOR-2-8_12 (SPAdes) (version 2) | ecosystem: Environmental > Aquatic > Marine > Intertidal zone >...
GAAATCCGTGATAGTGATGATGAGGAGGATATTCCTGATAAGAAGAAAAAAAAATCAAATTGAATTATTAAATCGGTATTTGAAATGAAAATAAAATTATTGCTGGTTGATGACGAAAAAGATTTTATTGAATCATTAGCTGAAAGGCTAGAGCTAAGGGAATTTGATGTTAAAACAGCTTTAAATGGAGATGATGCAGTTAATTTGATCAATAAAAACGGATTTGATGTTATTGTTCTTGATGTAAAAATGCCGGGTAAGAGTGGTATCGAAACTTTAAAAGAAATAAAAAATATAAACCAGTTGTCTCAGGTTATTATGCTTACGGGACATGCAACTGTTGAGTCTGCAATTCAGGGTATGAAATTAGGTGCTTACGATTACATTATGAAACCTACTGTAACTGAAGACTTGATTGAATTAATAAAAAAGGCGTACAAAATAGTTGAAGAGCAAAAAGAACGCATTCGCCGTGCAGAAATCGAAAATATTGTAAAAAAACGCGGATGGTAATTTTTGTAATACTTATAAGACTTAAAATAAATTTTAAGCGGTATATATCTTTCAAAGAAATTAATTGAGGAAACAATGAAAGTAAGAGAATTAATGGTCCCGCTGTCAGGATACGCTACCGTTTCGCAAAATGCTTCATTAGCAGATGCCGTAAAAGCTCTTAAACTTGCGCAGAAGGAATTTGATCAAACGCGTGACAGACATAGAGCTATTCTTGTTTCTGATGAAAATAATAAGATTGTCGGAAAGCTAAGCCAATTAGATGTTATAAGATCTCTTGAGCCCAAATATTTAAAGTTTGATAACCGAAAGGAATTATCACGATTCGGTTTTAATAAAGATTATATGGATTCAATGTTCAGAGAACATCACCTGTGGGAAGATTCACTTGATGATATTTGTGAAAAGGCTGCTAGACTAATCGTTAAAAAAATAATGTATACACCAACCGAAGGAGAGTATGTTAAAGATGATGCAACGTTGGAGGAAGCAATTCATCAGTTGGTGATGGGACGTCATCAGTCGCTTCTGGTAACTAGTGGTAAAGATATTGTCGGGATATTGCGATTGACAGATGTATTTAGAGAAATTGCTAACAGGATAAGTGCCTGTCAATCTTGAGAGAAGATATTTTTAGGTCATTAAAAGATTTCAAATAACTAACATAGCTCATATTGTAGAGGGGTACATATAAATGAGTTCCGGATCAAAAGAAGATTTTGAAGAAAGTAAAATAGATTGGCGACGAATATTTTTTTTGTTGCTTGGAATTGTGCTCTTTGCAATAGTCTACTTTATTCCACCTTTACCTGATGCTGTTGATCCAGCTGGAAAACACTTTGTCTTAACCAAAGAAGCAAAGGGTGCGTTAGCAGTATTTCTTTTAGCCGGTATCTGGTGGGTATTTGAGGTTGTACCAATTGGAATTACTAGTCTTACTATCGGTGTACTACAAGTCATCTTTTTAATTCGTCCTGCTAAATCTGCATTTAATGATTTTATGGATCCATCAGTATTATTCATTTTTGCTTCCATAATGATAGGTTTGGTTTTTACAAAGACCGGTTTAACAAAACGCCTGGCTTATAAAATGCTTACCATCGTTGGTGAAAAAACTAGTATGATTTATTTAGGTTGCTTTTTATTGACAGCATTTCTTACTCATTTTATGGCGCATACAGCGGTTGCTGCGACAATATACCCTCTTCTTTTAGCTATTTACAGTCTTTACGGAGAAGGAAGTAAACCGACAAAGTTTGGTAAGGGTCTTTTTATTGGTATGGCATACATAGCAGGTGCGGGAAGTATTATAACGCTTTTAGGAGCCGCACGAGGGGCTGTGGCTCTTAGCTTTTTTCATGATATTGTTAATAAAAATATTTCATTTTTTGAACTTACTTATTATATGTTTCCTGTTGGATGGATCATGGTTTTTATTTTGTGGGGATTTATTATGATATTCTTCAAACCGGAGAAGAAAGTAATTCCAGGTTTGAAGGAAAAAGCCAGACAACTAAATTCACAATTAGGAGCCGTCACCAGGCGCGAAATGCTAGCGTTATTTATAGTTGGCGGTTGTGTAATTACATTGTCGATGGTTTCTTTTGTACCATTTCTTCAACCAATTAATAAAACCGCTATTATTCTTATCTCAACCATTCTTTTTTTCATATTTAAGATACTTAATCTTGATGACCTTGAAGCACTACCGTGGAATATCATTTTGCTTTTTGCTGGAGCCATGAGTATTGGATTCTGTCTTTGGGAAACTGGAGCAGCTGAGTGGTTGGCTATTAAATGGCTTGTATTCTTCCAGAATACTCACTGGTTTATTTTCATTATGGCAATTTCAGTATTAGTTTTAATGATGACTAATTTCATAATGAATGTTGCCGCTATCGCTATTACTCTTCCTGTCGCACTGGTTATTGCTCCATACCTCAATGTGTCTTCCGAAGTAATACTTTTTGCTTCATTAGTGGTAGCAGGAATGCCTTTTCTTTTGCTAGTTGGGGCTGCTCCAAACGCCATTGCTTACGATTCCAAGCAATTTACTTCTGGCGAGTTTTTTAAATGTGGAGTTCCTGCAAGCATTATCCTGTTGATTGTATTGGGTTTCACGGTATTAGTTCTTTGGCCGGTTATGGGGATGAATATCACATTGAATTAAATACTGAGTAAAGACATTTAATATTTTTATGTGATTGCAAAATGAATCGTACAAAAAGAAATGATAAAAGTGAAAAGCATTACCGTGAATTGCGCTGGAAACATTTCTTCCGATTATTTATTACTTATGTTGCCCCATTAATAATTCTCACCTTTTTTTTTAGATATCAGTATAAATCTCTACTGAATGAGAGCCGCTCGCTTCATCTGAAGTCGATAGCGGAAAATCTTTCAAACACCCTTGATCTTTTTCTACGTGAAAGAGTTGTAAACCTGATAAACATAATCGATGATCCCAGGATTTCAATTCCCCCAACTTCATCGGTTATGCATTCTTATTTAGAAAAACTGAAGCGTGATAGTGACACATTTATTGATGTAGGATTTTTTGATTCGACCGGGGTGCAGACTGCATATGCCGGACCTCTGACCGGATTAGAAAACCGCGACTATAGTCATGAGCGATGGTACTCTTCCTTAAAAACTCAAAAGGAAAGATTTATTATTACTGATAATTATCTCGGTTTACGTAACCAACCCCATTTTACTATTGCAATAAAACGATTAATTAAAGATAAGTGCGTGATGTTGCGTGCCACTCTAGATCCCAAAAAACTTTATGAATTTATTAGCTCACAGGAAAATCCTGATGAAGTGTTCATATCAGTGCTTAACAATAATGGTGTATATCAGGTAGTAACTCCGATAGTTGGGTCAGTGTTAGAAAACTCATCAATCCTTCCTCCTGATTCAACTGACTTGGGTGTTCAGGATTTAGTATTAAATAATGGTAATGAGTATTACGCCTTTGCCTGGTTAAACAATGCAAAATGGGCAGTAATAGTACAAAACAATTCAGATGAGGAATCATCCACGTCGTTTAGCTTGCAGACAAATATCCTTGGTTTCTCTGCAGTTCTTATTATTCTGATAATTACAATCATCATCATTCGAACTAAAAAACTTGTACAATATGAAAAAGAAAAAGATATTGCTGATGCTCAATTGGAGCAAGCAGCCAAGCTTGCATCGATTGGTGAACTTTCATCCGGGATAGCTCACGAAATAAATAATCCGTTAGCCATTATTGCCAGTGAAACAGGACTTATGAAAGATCTTATGGATCCACAGTTTGCCACCAATACTACTTTTAAAGATCTCGATCCTCATATTCAAAATATTAGAGACGCAACCTTTAGATGCCGGGATATAACAGGTAAGCTTTTAAGCTTCGTAAGAAAAGGTGATATAGAATTAAAACATCACAACGTTCATTCACTTTTAAATGAAATTGTTGACGACTTACTCGGCCATGAAATGTTTGTATCTAATATTGAAATCATGAAAAAATATTGTGATGGGATGCCTGAAATATTAACTGATGGAAATCAACTTAAGCAGGTATTCCTTAATATAATTAATAACGCTGCTGATGCAATTACACCGCCCGGAAGGATTATTATCTCAACATCAATAGGTACAAATAGTATTAACATAGAGATTGCAGATACTGGCAAAGGAATAAGCCAGGAAAATATTGATAAAATATTTCTTCCTTTTTTTACTACTAAAGAAGTTGGCAAGGGCACAGGTTTGGGTTTATCGGTAAGCTATGGCATTATCAAAAACTTGGGAGGCAAAATAGATGTAAAAAGCATTTTGGGTATAGGTACAACGTTTAGTATTTCACTGCACCAGAAACAAACAATATTAATTAAGGAATAATTATGGAAACGAAAAAAATTAAAGAAATAATGATTCCAATTGAAAATTACGCAAGCATTCACCAGGATTCATCGATTTATGACGCACTAGTAGCTATTCGTAAAAGCCAGGAAAAATTGTCTCCTGATATGCAACCGATACGTGCCGTACTGATAGTGGACGATAACAAGAACATCGTTGGTAAAATGGGTCATGCTGCATTCCTTAGAGCTTTGGAACCAAAGTATGATAAAATTATTGATTTTGAAAAACTTACACGAGCTGGTGTAAGTGCTGAATTCATCTCGTCAATGACGGATAACCTAAGGTTGTGGCAGGATGATTTTGTTAGCATTTGTGGGCAGGCTGGGACAATAAAAGTAAAAAATGTAATGAGTCCTGTATCAGAAGGTATAGATGAAAATGCTTCAATTACCGAAGCGATTCATCAAATAATTGTTTTGAAGTTATTATCGCTGTTAGTTAGGAGCGGATCAAATATAGTAGGTATTGTAAGATTATCAGACCTGTTTTATGAAGTTGAAAGAAATATAATAACCGAACATCAAAAAGAAAATAAATAGCAAGGGAACACTTATGCCAAAAGTTTTACTTATAGATGATGAAGAAAAATTCAGAGATTCTCTTTCAAGCCGATTAAAATTAAGAGGATATGAAAATACTGCTCTTCAAGGTGGTGCCGATGCAGTTAAAGTAGTCAGAGGTGATATGGATATTGATGTTGTTTTGCTTGACAGAAAAATGCCTGGAATGGATGGCGAGCAGGTATTGAAAGAAATTAAAGCTTATCGTCCTGAGGTGCAGGTAATTATGCTTACAGGGCATGGAACCACTTCCTCGGCTGTTGAAGCAGGAAAACATGATGTATTTGAATATCTCCAAAAACCTTGTGAACTTGATAAAATAATAGAGACCATTGATAATGCACGTGAAAATAAAATAAGGGCAATGGCTCATCACGAAATACCCTATTTTGAGAAACGATCATTTTTTCATTGGCTTAAAGGTTCACACAATTCCCGACCAGGTTTTATAATACTGGGAATAATTCTTTTTATGGGGATACTTTTCATGCCTGTGCCTTCAGACCTTTTAAGCACTTTATCTTTCACAAAGACCGGTCAGATATCAGATCTTAATAGTGGTTATGCTGATTATGCTAAATTAAAAAATGGCGAGAGTATTGCAGAGTTTTACAGCAGTAAATATAAATTAGGAAAAACTTATATAAATGAAACAGGGCAGGAAGTTGAACGTTCACTCACCTCTGAAGAAGCAGGTCATCGGGCAATGATTATGCTTGGGATTTTAATTGTAGCTGCACTTTTTTGGGCTACCGGTGCCGTACCTATAGGAATAACAGCTTTGCTTGTTGGTGTCATTATGTATTTTTCTGGTATTCTAAAGCCTGATGACACTGCAGCAGCATATGCAAAAGATGCAGTAATATTTATTTTCGGTGTTCTTGGTCTGGCCACAGCAATTTCAAAAACCGGTCTTGACAGGAGGATAGGAATGTTGCTGCTTGGATCATCGAAGTCGATCCCTCGTTATTTATTTTTTTTCATACCTTTACTTTCAATCTCGTGCTCATTCTTATCTGAACACGCATTGGTAGCATTCGTTATGCCTGTAATAATGATTGTATATTTATCATCTATACGAAATGCAGGAGTTAAAGTTGATCACAAATTAGCCGTATTGCTGGTTCTATCATTAACCTTTGCAGCTAACGCGGGTGGACCTGGTTCTCCCGCTGCCGGTGGTCGTAATGCAGTTATGGTTGGAATACTTGCTGATTATGGTAACGCACCAAGTTTTGCTCAATGGGTTTTGTACGGCTTGCCGTATGTTCCAGTAATGGCTTTAGTAATTGGATTATTTTTCTATCTTGTTTTATACCGCAAACTAAAAGTAAAGGAACTGAATATATCTTCGATTGTAAAACAGGCATCAGAAAAAATTGGACCAATGAATAAAAATGAGTATATAACTGCGGGTGTTTTGATATTGCTGATTTTTTTGTGGATTATGTACAGTGATGTATTTGGTATGGGAGGTCCGGTTATATTAGCCCTCGTAATATTAAATATATTCAGAGTTATAAGCTGGCGGGATATTTCCAAAATTCATTGGGAAGTTGTAGCCCTTTATGCGAGCGCTTGTGCTGTAGGGAAAGGATTAGCAGTTACAGGTGCTGCATTGTACCTTGCTCAAAATTTCGTTAGCATTCTTCCAGAGTTTATGAAATCGGGCGAAGGTCTAGCAATAGCTGCCAGCATTTTTACAGGAGTTACAACTAATTTTATGAGTGATGGTGCAACCGTTGCAGCAATCGGACCAATCACCATTCCTATGGCAACAATTTCAGCCACACCTGCATGGATGGTAGGATTTACAACTGCTTTTGCTTCTTCATTTGCTAATATGCTGATCATAGGCACACCGAATAATGCAATTGCCTATACGATGGCAAAGGATCCGGTCACTGGCGAACAGTTAGTTAGCTTAACTGATTTTCTGAAATATGGTTTTGCAATTTTAGTGTTGAACTTTATCGTCCTTTGGGTCTGGACAATTTTTGGCTACTGGAATTGGATAGGATTTTAAATAAAGGAGAAACAAATTATGTCTTCAAATATAAAACTGCTCATTGTTGATGATGAGGTTAAATTTCTTGCATCAATTGCGCAAAGGCTGATGATGAGAGGCTTTATTGTTACGACTGCATCGGATGGACAGGAAGCAATTAAAAAGGCTCATGCAGAAAAATTTGATCTTGCATTGCTTGATCTTAAAATGCCCGGGCTGGATGGAAAACAGGTCCTTGAGATTTTAAAAAAGGAACATAAATACCTCGAAGTAATAATTCTGACCGGTCATGGATCCTATGAATCTGCTGCAGAATGCACAAGATTGGGTGCATTTGGTTATCTTCCAAAACCTTATGAATTGGAAAAACTTCTTGAGGTTCTAAGAAGTGCTTACGAAGCTCGGATGAAAAAGAAATTTGAATCAGATATCAACAAAATGGAAAAGCTGATGAAGATTGCCACCGGTGCAGGTCCTTTAAGCATTCTTCAGGAAATGAAAAAACTGGATGACGATGTGAAGTAAGAATTAATTAGAACTAATTTGTCTTGATAATTCGATAAATACAAATTGTGACAATATAATTTTCCTTAATGTCCACCTGATGCTAAGATTCCAGAAGCTGCAAGTAGCAATATCAATATTTCAAGAATCGAAATAACTAGATAAGCTGTATCTTTCTTGGCTATCAATCCGGGTAGCATAACTATATAACATATAACTGTTAACAAAGACAAAAACGCAATCGGTAGCAAGCTTAGCATATCACCAAATCCCAAATTTCCTAACCATGCCCATCCTGTTTGAATACCACTTTGCTCAAGATATTTATGGACAGACAACACCCAATATTCCTGAACTTTTTCTAGAGGTATTAATGAATCCATAATGCCAGTTGCATACAAAGTGAAAACTAAGATAAGGCTGCCAAGTCCAATTAGCATGCCCGCATTGAGAATGTTAGCATAAAGTATTTGCTCCTTTGATACTTTAGAAGACATTCATTTTACTCCTTATCCGATTCCTAATCCTTTTAAAAGTGCTTTAGTTCCGGCAATTCCAAGAACGATAATAACTAAATATCTTATTACAGTTGGTTTTGTTATACCGAGTATTCTTACACCTATAAATGAGCCCAGCATAATTCCCACAACAGACGGAACAACCATTAAAGGAAGCACAGCTCCATTATTTAAATAAATCCATGCAGCCGAAGTATCTGTTATAGAAAGAAGAAATTTACTGGTTGCTACTGAGATTTTTATTGGGGCACCCATTACCAAATTTAATACAGGCACATTTGCCCATCCTGCACCCAATCCAAACATTCCAGCCATTACTCCGATGATAACAAATAATCCCAATCCAATAGGCGTTCTGTGTATCTGCCAATTAATGTCTTTGTCAATAGTAGGTTCATGATATACCCCCGTTATTTTAAGTGCCTGAGATAAGGCATCCGGTTTGGGAACGTTGGGGAAGATAGATTTTTTTGCACGAATCATTAACAAGACAATCCCAAGAATAGTAACTCCAAGCATAGTTTGAACGATATCAGTTGGAAGTGCGAGGCCGATCATTGCTCCCGCTATTGCACACGTAGATGCAATTAAAGCCATTGGAATTGCCAGCCTAAGATTAGCCATTCCCGATCTTAACAATCCTGGTCCAGCAGCGAGTGCGCCTGCCAGTGCAACGATTAATCCAGCACCTCGAACAAAGTCTAGGTGAAAGGGAAGGAAACCACTAACAATCGGTACGTATAATACTCCTCCACCAACACCAGCTAATACGGCAAACACTCCGAGGAAAAATGAAAGCACAAATAAGATAAGTGGATAGTACCACCAGGGGGATTGGGCTGATGTCTCTGGGGAGGTGGTACCATCATAAGCAATTAATAATGGTGTCGCTATTATAAAAATCGTGCATAAAACTAAAATAAAAGATGGCATTTGAATTCCGATTTTACCATTCAGCATTTATCGTAATCCCCTTGATATGTAAAATCGACTTAGATTTGTGAATTTTGAAATATATATAATTACATCTAAATCTAAATGTGCAAATAATTGAAAATTAATTGTGAGAGGAAATTTGATGATAATACTACGAGTATTCATAATGCAATTATCTATCTAGTAAAACTTTGTGAATAATCTGAATAAAATCAAAGATATTAAGAAGATTGTAATCATAATGTTGTTAAGAATTGATTAATGTGAAATCTTTTTGAGGATATAGACCATTATGTAAATAAATTCGCTACTTAAAGTTCTAATTCGATTATAATTTTTTTATGTTTTTTTATTTTACATAAGCGCAATTTTCGAAATGTATTTTGCAGTTTTTTCTTATCTTTAATAATCAAATTATCAACTTTAATTAAAGCTTCTTATGTCAAAACGGGGCTTAAATCTTCACTTATTTTCTTACAAATTAATTTCTTTTAATACTTAAATTTGTTTTAGATTATTATGATTTACCATTAAAATGATTCTCTCAGATTAAGGAGGTCAGTATGGGTATAATTACAATTTCAAGAGGTTCATACAGTCGAGGTATTGAGATTGCTCAAAAGTTAGCCGACAAATTAGGATACGAGTGTATCTCACGTGAAGTTCTTCTTAAAGCTTCTAAAGATTTCAATGTTCCCGAAACTGAGCTAATGCATGCCATCCATGATGCACCCTCAATTTTTGATCGCATTAAAGATGGAAAGAAGAATTATGTGGCATTTATTCGTGAAGCATTTCTTGAACATATTCAGAAGGACAATGTTGTCTATCATGGATATGCAGGACATTTTTTTACTAGAGAAATTCCAAATGTTCTGAAAGTTAGAATTATCGCTAATATAGATTTTAGAGTTAAAGTTCTTATGGAACGCGAAAATGTTTCTGAAGATGATGCTCGAAAACTATTATATAAAATTGATGTTGAAAGAAGAAAATGGAGTATGTATTTATACGGAATAGATACAAATGAAACTGAACTTTATGATATAGTTATTCATATTGATACCATTGACGTAGATTCCGCTGTAGAAATTTTATATGATATGGCCAGACGTCCGTGTTTTCAAACTTCTACGGCACTACAAAAAAAGGTGAAAGATCTACTTGATGCTGCAAGGGATTACTCTAATAAATCAAGCAAGGTGTCTTAAATGAATGTAGAAATTCATTGGATAAAATTTATTTACCGGTAATCAGGAGGTTCGAATGGGTATAATAACAATTTCCAGAGGTTCTTATAGTAGAGGTATGGAAATTGCTCAAAAAGTTGCTGATAATTTAGGTTATGAATGTGTTTCAAGAGAAATACTTCTTAAAGCATCAGAAGATTTTAATGTACCCGAAATGGCACTTACGCAGGCAATGCAGAACGCGCCAACAATTCTGGATCATATCAAGCATGGAAAAAAGAAATATATTGCATTTATCAGGAAAGCTTTTCTTGAATATTTACAAAATGATAATATCGTCTATCATGGATTGGCAGGTCATTTTTTTACAAAGGACATTCCTAATGTTTTGAATGTTAGAATTACTGCGAATCTAGAATATAGAATTAAGGTTGTAGTGAATCGTGAAAATGTATCTGAGGAAAAAGCACGAGAAATTATTCAGGAGTTGGATGAGGTAAGGAGAAAGTGGAGTATGTATTTATATGGAATAGATACACGATCTCCGGAATTATACGATATAGTTTTACATATTGATTGTATTCAAGTTGATGGAGCTGTTGAAATTTTGTCTAATATTGCAAAACGTCCATATTTTCAAACCTCTACTGAAACTCGAAAAAAATTGAAAGACAAACTTATTGCAGCTAAGGCCTACTCCTTAATAGTAAATAATTTTCCTGAAGCCAAAGTCGGCTGCAAAGACGGTATAGTTTTAATTAGCATAGAATCTTCCTTATCAGTTGAAAAAAGATTATCCAAAAAATTTACTAAACTTCTTAAGGATGTAGAAGGTGTTAAGGAGGTGAAGACGTATGTTATACCTTTTGAAACCTAAATCCAGCCAAACCGAATAAAGATTTTATCAGCCTTTAAAGAAAAAAGACCTGCTGCTACAATTAAAATTACAGTTAATGCTGGATTAAAAATAGCGTAGACTTGTATTCCTAAAACAATTGCAGATATAATAAGAAAAAGATAAATCGTCGTCATCCATTTCCGTAAAATCCGATAGGGTTTCAGAATTAAATAAAGATCATCAGGTATTTTAGATCCAGATGTGAGAGCATTAAGAAAAGATTCAATTTTTGGCTGTAATTTAAATTGAACGAATGTAATCGCACCCATCAAAACAACAAGTATTATTGTTTTAGTTAAGACAATCCAATCTTTCCATAATCCTTCAATTCCAAGATTTCCAAAAACCAACAATAATATGCCTGTAATCATAATTGCGGATTGAAAGATATAACACCAATTGAAACCGCTTTTAATAATAGTCTCAAGATGCTGATCAGCTTCATAATTAAAGGATAGACCAAGCAATACTCGTTGATTTGCTACAATTAGATTAAACAGTAACACGCACATGAAAACGAAACTGATAACGTGCAAAAACCTTAAGATATCATATATTATATCCATATCATTTCAATCTAATTATTAATAATAAAATTATGATTAGGTTAATTTAATAACAAATTCGATTAAATTAATACTTATTGTGGATAATAATTCTATTTCTAAGCACAGGTTAATTCTCATTCCACGAAATTTTATCTCTTAGAGAAATCGTCTCGCTTATCATAATTATGACAGGTGCATGAAATTCCTGTTTCTTAAATTCAGCTGCGATCTCATCTAACCGGCCTGTAATTGTTCTTTGTATTGGAAGCGTTCCGTTTTCGATTGCTGCAGCAGGAGTTGCGGGATCCATCCCAAATTGAATAAGTTTTCTAGTGATTGCCTCAATTCTTGAAGCACCCATGTAAATAACCAGAGAGGTATTTTTTAATTGTGCCAGTTTGTCCCATTCAACTTGTGTCCCGGGTTTATCGGGGCATTCATGTGCAGTTACAAACACGCATTGTGTTGTAATTCCTCTATGAGTTAGTGGAATTCCACTATAAACTGGCGCGGCGATCCCGGAAGTAATTCCAGGGATTATTTCATACTTAATGCCCGCTTTCTTTAATTCTATTGCTTCCTCAGATCCTCTTCCAAAAATACATGGATTTCCACCCTTCAGGCGCACAACTTTTAAACCCGATTTAGATTTATTAACTAAGATTTCTGTTATTTTTTCCTGCTCTATTGGATGATAACCGGATTCTTTTCCAACGAAAATTAATTCACAATCTTTTTTACAAAATGATAATAATTCTTCATTAATCAATCTATCGTACACCATAACATCTGCTGTTTTAATTTTTTCCATAGCCTTAACAGTAATTAACCCGAGGTCACCAGGTCCGGCTCCAACCAAAAATACTTTTCCAGATTTGTTTTCCATAATTTTTTCTAACTAAAGTTCTTTAAGAAAATTACTCATATATTCATTTGCTTTTTTCTTACCTTCATTTTTTAAAACTTTTTTCCAATCAATCATAAAAAATTTCTCAAAAGCTTTCTCTTTTATTGTAGGAGAATTATACTTTTTATTACTTAATATAATCGATCTGAAATTTCCTGCCAGATCAATTATGTCTTCATAATATGAAGGGAAGATATGATCTACTTTGTTTTTAATTTCTTTTGCAAAGAAAGGAGCTCTGCCCTGGGAAGAAACTGATATTGTCAGATCTCCCCGTTTAACAACGGCAGGTAAAATGAAATCACATAACTCAGGTACATCAGCTACATTTAATAGTTTATTTTCTTTTTTACAATCTTTGGAGACAGTTTGGTTAGTTTGCGGATTATCGGTTGCACAAAAAACGATTTCGAAATTTTTAAGTAAATCTTTTTGGTAAGATTTCTTAATAATTTTAATTTTATTTTTTTTTGATAGATCTTTTAATGGTTTACAAATATTCGGTGCAATAACTGTTACTTTTGTCTTGAAATTTAGAAGTGTAGTAACCTTTCTTAAAGCTACATTACCGCCTCCAATAACCAGGCAGGGATATTTGCGAAGATTAATCAGGATTGGAAAAAAGACTGAATTTGCGTTTTTTTTCATAGAAAAATCCCTTATTCAATCCAAATTTTGGTAATATAAACATTAAATACAAAGAGATAAGAAAATTTGTAGTCGTAATGTTGGTTACAGATGATAATTATATGAAATAGGCTGTAAAAAAGGTGCTGAGAATAAGGGATTGTATTCCTTCCTACAAAACATTCATTATTATTCTAATTTAGAAATATTTTTAAGGTATATCTTCACTTTAGTACAACTATATAATATTAATAGATATCAGGTACTAATTGGAACTAGTGAGAATATGAAAAAGGGTAATTACCCCTCAATATTTTATTTGACTAGAATCATATTGTCGGCAGAAAGAAATTGACCTGCTTTGAATCATAAAATGTAGCTACCATTTGATATTACTATTACCCCCAAATCTACGCATATTTACAAACTGAGATTTCTTCATCAACAAGTGTAGAAATTTCATTTCCACACTCATCATACTCTTTTAGTGCTATAGAACTTAATTCAGTATGATTTATTTTATGGTTTAAATATTACCTTCCAGTTTTTATTTTAAATTAAAAAACCACCGCCAGAGGCGATGG
>Ga0209536_100010431_pt1 | contig 13710 bp, 9 predicted proteins | sample DeeMarSeWOR28_12_FD_187461 | JGI IMG/M metagenome (GOLD analysis project Ga0209536, IMG submission 187461) | Marine sediment microbial communities from White Oak River estuary, North Carolina - WOR-2-8_12 (SPAdes) (version 2) | ecosystem: Environmental > Aquatic > Marine > Intertidal zone >...
CCTTAACCTGGAGTGTTGCCGGTGCGGCGAGCCACGGCGTCGCCACGGTGAGCGGCACTGGAGCTTCGCCTACCACCTTTACCTATATGCCTGCCGCCAATTACAATGGCACTGACAGTTTCCTCCTGCAGGTCTCTGACGGCACGGCTACGGACACCATCCAGGTGGATGTGACCATCGAGCCGATAAACGATGCCCCGGTGGCTAATGACGATTCTTACATTGTGGCCGAGGGCCAAACATTCACGGTGGAGGCGGCAAGTGGTTTGCTGTCCAACGACAGTGGTGTAGACGGTGACACGCTCTCGGTGGTCGTGGTGAGCGACCCGAGCAATGGTGCGCTGTCACTCAATGCGGACGGCTCGTTCACTTATGTACATGATGGCACTGAAACTACTGGCGACAGCTTCACCTATGAAGTGAGTGACGCTAACGGTGACACGGCGCAGGCCATGGTCACTATCACTATCTCCTTAATAAACGATGCCCCGGTCATAACCGGTCAAAACCCGTTGAACACACCTGAGGAAACAGCACTCACTATCACCCTGAATGAGCTGACCGTAACCGACCCAGACAATACCTACCCGGATGATTTCACCCTGACGGTCCAGGATGGCACCAACTACTCTCGCGCGGGTAACACAATCACTCCGTCGGTCGACTTTAATGGTACTCTCACCGTGCCGGTGACCGTGAACGACGGTACAACTGGTGTTACACTCCAGTGGGACGCAAACACCGAGCCTAATCTCTTTGGTTATCGGATCTATTACAAAGAAGGTGCTTCAGGGAATCAAGATCTCGCCGCTTATGATGGCTCTGGTCTGACATATGTGGGTGAACCGTATAATGGACAGGTAGTTAATTCAGGATTCGAAATTAAGAAGTCGGATCTTCCAGATCCGGATGCCAGCACAGTCACATGTCAGCTAACCGGGTTCAGTGAAAACGACGTTTACTATTTCCTCGTTACTGCTTACGACAATGAGGGGTTCGAAAGTGAACCTTCAAGTGAGGTAGTTTTTCCATTTACGCACGTTAGCAATGTGTTCAACCTCAGTGTGGAGGTAACGTCTGTCAACGACGCTCCGGTGGTCAATGTTCCACCTAATCTAATTATTGAAGACGGCAACTCACTCACATTCACCATTGAAGCGACTGATTTGGAGGGTGACGCTCTGACCATAAACGCAACAGCTCTACCCCACGGTGCATCTTTTGCCGACAATGGAGATGGCACCGGCAAATTTACCTGGACTCCTAGCTATCGAGATGCGGGAGGCTACAATGTACTATTCACTGTAACTGACAGTGGCACACCGCCGCTAAGTGATTCCACGACCGTAACAATTACAGTAATTGTCACTAACATTGATACCGATGGCATGCCCGACAACTGGGAGATCGCTTATTTTGGTGATCTCTCACAGGGGCCCTTTGAAGATTATGACGAGGACGGGTTGGGGAACCTGGCTGAGTATCAACAGGGAACCAACCCTATAATCGATGATACTGATGGAGACGGCATGCCTGACGGCTGGGAGGTTGCATACGGGTTCGATCCTACCGATGGCTCTGGAATTAATGGACGAGACGGCGATCTCGATGATGATGGCTGGAACAACTATGAAGAATACATCAACGGCACTGATCCAAGTGATGTTGGCTCCAGACCAACACCCACACCCCCACAGATTCTGGAAGCCATTCCGCACCCCGATGCGGGGATCAGTGATAACATACGCGTTCCCCACAACACCTCTTTTGCCATACTCCTCCAGGATTCTGACGGGATAGACATTGCGGACACAGATAGTATCAAGTTCACCATAGACGACAGAGTAAACGAAGTCTATGCTCGGGACTTGAACGACACGAGGGTTGTGAGGGTGGTGCAGCTTTCCGATGATGACAATACTCAAGTCACAAGTCTTTGGGCAATATACGACAGATCCCAGGATATATACGGATACTATTCATATGCTTCAAACATCAATATCAAAGTCGATGTGAAGGATAGAAGAGGCGACTGGATGGAACAAGCCAGTTACGACTTCAAAATCGAAACAGAAATCGAACACAACGAGGCTCAAATCAACCTTCCCGATACCATTCCTGTGGACCTCAACGACCCGGCTCTTGGTGGATCGTATGATACAGGTATCCAGGTGGTAAGCGGCGAGCTAGAGGGCGCCAAGATTGTCTATGCTAGCAGCGAGCCTGTGACACCCATATTCGGACCCATGGATGAACTTCCAGCTTTTGATTTAGAAGGTGAGCAAGCCGTGGGTCTGGCGATGAATCTCCAACCACCCACTATTTTCAACACTCCTGTAAAGATTTTCATCCCTTGCCCAAACCATTCGGATGTGAGCACTCTCAATATCTATCATTACAACGGCACGGACTGGGTGCTGGCGAATGATGCCGATGCTGCCCATACTGTCCAGCCTGGCGGCCTAGGATGGATGGTTGAAGGCTCACGAAGAAACCATAATCTTGCCGACAATCCAGCTAATGATCCCTCTACGATAGAAATACAAGTTTACCATTTCTCTGGCGCCCAGGCAGGATCTACTTCGAGTAGCTCAAGTTCCAGCGGTGGTAGTGGCCGCTTCATTGCCACTGCAGTCTTTGGCTCGAAAATGGAAGGTCATGTCAAGATTCTGGTTGAATTCCGGGATGAGCGGCTTTTAACAAATCGATTTGGCCGTCGATTTGTTGACGTGTATTACAGGCTTTCCCCGCCTGTAGCTGACTATCTGCGTCGGCATCCCAGCGCGAGGGCTGTAGTGAGGTATGCTTTAATTCCGGTGACGGGAGTGGCGTATTTGGCGCTGCGTGTGCATCCGCTGGCCTTATTCCTCATTACCACCTTCCTAATAACGGGAGCCATCCTGTGTTATAGACGCTACCGCAGCGCCCGGCAGAGGGCATAGAGCATGGGGCATAGAGTCAATGGCGTAGGGCCTAAGGAACAAGGCGTAGGGCGCAAAGGGCATAGGGCAGAGAAGGCAGAAGGTGAAAGACAGGAAACCCGGTTAAATAAGCTTCGCTACCGAAAAGAGCTAGCGGAGCGTAGAGATAGGAGTAACCCCATGATCGCTTAGTACTACAGCGTCATTTTCTGCTAATCCTTTGTGGGATCAGCATCTTGCTGTGACAGGTTATCTCCCGTGGGCGGGATCCCACAGGGGAGCATAGGCCCACAAGGGTGTAAAATGCCGCTGCAGTACTAGCCCGGATATTTCATGAATCACTTGCTGCGACCACGGATATGGCCGTTCTTCCTGGCGTCCTCGGGTGTCGGCACCTGCGACGTACCGTTCAGGTACGCCTCGGAACCAACCCCCTGCGGTTGCCCGGTGGCACGCCCATCTTCGTGGTCTCGCGACAGCAATTCATGAAATATCCGGGCTAGGTTACTTTCTTTTAATTACTCGGTGGCAAAGTTCGAAAACAAACCCAGCATCTGAGAGGGCTTTCTCAGCATCACCCTCTGTGCCCAGCAGGACTTATGGGACAAAGTCAGTTTTCAAAGGGGAGAGTTTAAAGTCCCCCTTTATAAGGGGGATTTAGAGAGTTTTTATTAGGTTGAGAGAAATTGACCATTCATATTTTGGTGAAATTCTGGTCTGTCTTAAAACTGACCTGGATCGAGCGTCTGGTCTACCGGGTTAATTTTTTCCTGGAAGTTCTGAGTGGAATCCTCTCTTCTTTGATCGTGGTATTTCTCTGGATGGCCATTTATCGAAGCGCAGCTCGGGAAGTCATCGGCGGATATTCCCTCGCAGAGATGGTGACCTATCTTTTGGTGGGAGGATTGATCAATAGCTTTATTCTGACCACCGCAGAAAACCCGGAAACCAGCCAGAGTATACAGGATGGGACCCTTTCCGGTCTTCTCGTTCAACCCATGAGTCCTTATGCAATCTGGTTTGTGCGTGACCTTGGCACCAAAGCCTTTTTCTTTCTGTTGGGCCTGTCAGGCTACGTGGTGGTTTTTTTCTTCTTCAGGCAGTTTCTGATGTTTTCGGCAAGTCTTGGACATTTTCTTTTCTTTCTTCTTTCGATGATGCTGGCGGCCCTGCTTCAGTTCTTTCTATTTGAGGCTCTGAGTCTGCTTGCCTTTTGGGTAGAGAATACCTATGGCATTCGATTTACCATGCGGGTGATCATGGAGGTGGTGGGCGGGGCTATCATTCCTCTTTCTTTTTTCCCACAGATTTTGCAGAAGCTTTTTTTGTTGCTACCCTTTCCCTACCTCATCTATTTGCCCATGAGAATCTATCTGGGCAAGATCGCACTCAACGATGTTCCCCTGGAGTTTTTGAAAGTGACTATCTGGATTATAGGTCTCGCACTTCTCAACCTGATTATCTGGAAGAAAGGCATCCGCCAGTACGTAGCTATGGGAGATTAGGGGAATGTTGGAATGTTGGAATATTGGAATAATGGGTTAAGACCGGATAACTTATCTCTATTTCAAGGATTCTCGGACTGAAAGCTATCTTGCCACTCTCCACCTGTTTGCTTTTTTTGAATAGACTCAATCAGCTTAAGCAACTCATTTTCAACTTTATAGTGAAGTTGGTCTATCCTTTCGAAGTCTTCTTTGCTGATTTGACCGGCTTTTCTGAAGCTGAAATAGCAAGAATGGAACTCTCCAGATGAACCTAACGCAATGTTTAGATGGTTCAAGTACTCTCTTAGGCTGCGGCGACAGTAGCCATCATTCCATTATTCCACTATTTCAGTCGGTGAGCGAAGGAGACGTACCTTGATAGAAGGGTGCTGTCGATATCTCCGTATTTTTGCTCTCTTTATCCGGATTGGGCTGATGCGGCAGATGACCTACCGGCCCCATTTCTTCACAATGATTGGCGGAAAGGTGATTCGGTTAGGCCTTCTCTTCTTCTTCTTTCAGGCCATCTTTCTGAGGGTTGACCGAATCGGTCAGTGGACTTATGATCAGGTGCTTCTCCTCTTCGCAACCTTCCATGTGGTAGATTACATCATAAGTATCACTTTTCAGCGGAATTTAGCTTTTCAATTGCCACGACTAATTCAGACTGGAGAACTGGACTCTCGTATGGTCCTGCCTGTGAACCTGCTCTTTCTTGTTTCGTTGGAGCGAGTTGATCTGATGGATTTTTTCAGTTTCCTTCCGTCTCTGGGGTTTCTGGGGTATGTTCTTTACCGGCTGCAGTTCGCCTTCTCATGCACTCAGGCGGTGCTCTATGTGGCGCTGCTGATCAATGCCCTGGTCTTTCTCTACGCCGTGGTATTGATCATCGCCACGGTTTCATTTTGGACAACTCAATCGTACGGCCTGGCGAGAATTTTTGACAACCTCCTGAAGATTGGCCGCTACCCTCTGGACATCTTCGAGGGCTTTTTAAGAGTCGTCTTTATCTACTTTCTCCCCCTTGTTTTGATCGCTCAGATACCTTCTCAGGCGCTGTTGCGGACGCTCTCACCCCAGTATGTGCTATTTGCCTTTGGTGTGACAGGTGTGTTTCTGACTTTTGCTTTGGGTTTCTGGAAGATTGGCCTGAAGAACTATTTGTCTGCTAGCACATAAGTGAAAGGCATAGGGTACAGAGCAGAGGGCATGGAGCATGGGGGAAGGAGTCAGAAGCCCGAAGCTGGCGCCCCCATCGAGAGGTTAATGCGGTGAGGCGCAAAGGCACAGTAGCTTTGACAAGCTAGGGCCGCCGACAAATGAAAGCAATCTCAGTAAGAAATCTTTCCAAGACATACTGGTTCTATGATAAAGAGGCAGGGCTTTCAGGATCTTTAAAGGCTTTGTTCCGGGGTAGAAAGGTCTTTGTGGAAGCTGTTCGGGAGATCAATTTGGATGTGGGACTCGGTGAGATTGTGGGCTTTATCGGGTCAAACGGTGCGGGAAAAACTACGACCCTAAAGATGTTATCCGGTATCCTTCATCCTACGGCAGGTGATATGAAAGTGATGGGGTTTTGCCCTTTCAGACGAGAGAAGGCCTTTCTCAAAAACATCACTCTTCTCACGGGCCAGAGAAACCGCCTTTATTGGGACCTGCCGGCTGAGGACTATTTCAACTTCTGCAAAGTGGTCTACGAAGTGCCTGATGAGGTTTATAAAAGGAACTTGAGGAGTCTGGTCGAGTTGGCCGATATTGGGGACATCTTGAAAGTACCTCAGCGGAAGCTCTCTGCCGGCCAAAGGAAGCGGTGCGAACTGGTTGCAGCCTTGTTGCACAATCCCAAAGTCATCTACCTCGATGAGCCGACCATCGCCCTCGATCTGATTAACGCCAGAAAAATCAGAGAGTTTATCAGAGAAAAAGGAAAAGACGGGAGGCATACCATCATCCTAACTTCACATAATATGATCGATATTGAGCAGGTTTGTGACAGGATCGTGGTCATAAATCAGGGGAAGATATTCTTTGACGGGAACGTTCGAGATCTGAACCGCATGGATGGATTTAAGAAACAAATAAGGGTAGTATTTAGCGGCTCTTGGTCAATAGATCAGGTGGGAAAACTTGGGGAAATGAAGCAGATCAACGGGGCGGAGCTCTTGCTTGAGGTCGAACCCGATGAAGCTGCCTCGGTGGCCTCACATCTATTTGCCAATTTCGCTGTGCAAGACATTGGAATCATGGACCCACCTTTGGAAAAGGTTATTGAATCCATTTATCAGCATGGCACGCATAGCGCAAAGCGCATGGCGCATAGGGCAGAGCGCTACGCGGATTGAGGTTGGAGGAGCGCTTAGCTTAGGTCCGCCTCGCGGACCCTCGCTTTAGGTTGGAGGCAGTGCAAGAGCGACGCGGGGACGGGGGGACGCGGAGACACGGCGAGACAAGTTAATTCGCTTCGCTCACAAAGGGAAAATTGGAATAGCCGACTTCGCCATAGTAGCCTATCGCTACGACGGCTGAACTAGAATGGTGGAATAATGGGTGAGCTTGTCCTGAACAGAGAGAAGGAGAGGGATTAAGATACATGAAGTGTATGCACGGCTGGACTGGCGCGATTCTGCATATCGATCTCACCGATAGGAGGCACCTGTTGGAGCATCCAACTCTGGAAACCTATCAGACCTGGATTGGCGGGAAGGGTCTGGCCGGCCATTATCTACGTCCACATGTGACGCGTTCGTGGGACATTCCAGAGATGCCGCTTATCTTCATGACAGGCCCGCTTGTGGGTACTGCATCACCGACTTCAGGACGAATGTGCGTTATGTCCGGCTCACCGCTAACAGGGACCGTTGGTGAGGCGTCGGTGGGGAGGGCCGGAAGGCATATCCCGGAGTTTCAGGCCATGTCTCAGAAAGTTAAAATTAACAGTTTTGACTACATCCATCAAACGTGGGAGTTTGAAAAACAGGATAAATAGCCTTCGTCAAATCATAGTTTGAGGCGATTGTTAAGAGCGTTAATTTCACCGGACCATATTTCTTTTATGAACTGCGAATATCGAAATACTAGTGAAACTCAAATATCAAGATCCACGATGCACCAAACACTGTCATCGGTTCATCCGGCTACGTGGTTAAAGCTTGCTAGTTATGCACTTTTGCTTGTGGGACTGTATTTCTCTGCACTTAGTAAACTAATCACACGTGACTGGGCAAGGGATGATTACACATACGCCTATGTAATTCCCTTTTTGGTTCTGTATCTGATCTGGGATAGAAGGTCCAATCTGATGGATATTCCTTCGATATCTTCTTGGAAAGGCATGACACCATTCATAGCAGGCCTCGGCCTTTTCTGGCTTGGCGAGCTAGGGGGGAATACTTTTATCCTTTATATTTCTCTCTGGTTTGTTTTAGTGGGGCTTTTATGGCTGCACTTGGGCTGGGAAAAATTGAAGACAATTTCCTTTGCCCTCATTATGATCTTGAGCATGTTTCCCCTCCCCTCCTACCTCTACAATAAGTTGTCAGTCAGACTCCAGTTAATATCTACGCAACTGAGTGCATTGATGATTCGGTTTTCCGGCCTACCAGCTTTCCGGGAAGGAAACATCATTGACCTCGGTTTTACCCAGTTGCAGGTTGTTGAAGCCTGCAGCGGCCTCCGCTATCTTTTACCGCTTATTGTCATGGGGCTTCTTTTGGCTTATTTCTTCAAGGCGGCTCTTTGGAAACGAGCAATACTCATCATTTCCACCGTACCTTTAGCAATTGTTGCCAACAGCATACGTATTGCCCTCACGGGAATTCTTCACAAGATTTGGGGAGCGAGAGTGGCAGATGCCTTTTTTCACGGCTTTTCCGGCTGGTTTATTTTTATGTTGTGTATGGGAATTCTCCTCTTTGAGATGTGGATTCTTGGCAGAATGGGGAATTCAAAATCAGAGAATTCGGCGCATGAAAAAGTCTCGTTGGATCTTTTTTCTCACCCGCGTGGTCTCAGGCTCCCGCCCCGCGGGACAAGAAACATCTCAGACAAGCCTTATCTGCAACGGGAGGAATCCCAGAAAGTGGAAAAGGAACTAAAAGCAACTTCTAACTCGGCTCGGTCAAGGACTGGGATCGAACTACCTCGTGTACTTCAGCCTCAGTTCCTTGTGGCCGTTGTTTTGCTGATTGCCATCCTTACACTATCTCAGGGCATCAATTATCGTGAGAGAATTCCGATCAAGAAATCACTTGCAAAATTTCCGCTTCACCTGTCGGAGTGGACTGGCACAAGACAGAGCATGGAGCAGAGGTTTATTTACAGCTTAGGCTTGAGTGACTACGCTCTCATTGATTTTGCCAACCAAGAAGGTAAAAGTGTTTATCTGTACGTCGCATATTATGAGAGTCAGTCGAGGGGACATCACACACACTCACCTGCTACTTGCCTCCGAGGGGGCGGCTGGATTTTGAGGGAGATGGGAGCCACAACCATCTCAACCCCCGGCTACTACAACGGTGCCATGAAGTTCAACAGTGCCATTATAGACAAGCAAGGTTCTCGACAATTCTGCTACTACTGGTTTCCTCAAAGAGGGCGCATCCTCAACAACGTATATCAATTGAAGATTTTTACCTTCTGGGATGCACTGACAAAGCAGAGAACGGACGGAGCACTGGTGCGAGTGATTACGCCCGTCTATGAATCTGAGGAACTGCGGGATGCCGAAGCAAGGCTACAGGCGTTTACCAGGGTTATTGTGCCTGTGCTTGATGAATACATTCCGGGGAAGGATTTAGGATAATAAAATCCATTGGACATATCTAACTGATCTCATTTGACGCATTGGAATCTGCTCGCCGATCGGTTGAAGCTGCCAAAGAAGCCATAGCGATATTAAAGAGCGCACAGAGAAATGAGCACGACCGCAACAAATAATGACTTTTCGCCCACAATCCAATAGGAGGGGAGGGTGCGAAGCTAAGTTCCTTTATGATTTTTAAGCCAAATATTTCTGGGTATAAGACATGAACTCGGTAAAATCTCCCAGCCGATTTCTCAGGTAACCATAAAGCTTGGGTACATCTACCCTGAGGTATTCATGGATCAAGATGTTTCTCAAGCCAGCCATAGCCTTGATTCTTTTTATATTATTTCCCTCCGATTTTCTTATTAGGAAATTCATACCACTCTGATTGTCTTTATCTTAACACCAATAACAAATTACAACCTAAATTGAGCGATTCTCGGTTCACTGTCATTCTGAGGAGCCGACAGGCGACGAAGAATCTCCGAAGGTGGCTCCACCCAGAAGATTCTTCGCTGTCGCTCAGAATGACATGGATGGTGCTGCCTGTACTCGTGCCGTCCACTAGAATCGCTCAATTGAGGCAGCACCATTGCTATCTGGAGGATAGATATGTTGAACCTCAAAAGCATAATGACAGAGCCACTGGCGGACAATCGCCATCAATACAATGCTGAAGGGATACGTATTTCATCTCATGTTCTGGAGCGTGTCTGTAAGAAGATGATCAAAATTATACTCTACTGTCTACCGCATGCAACTAAGGGGACTATTTACAGCGTTGGACCAATTCAGGGTCTTCGCGTGCTTCGTATTGCTACCGGCCACAGAGATGGACAATCCAATGAGGTCAGCTGGGATGCGAGGAGCCGGTCAGGTTACGATTTCCCTGGCAAGGTATGGGAAGATTACCGGGATCGGCCAGGTGGCATTCTGGAAGCCATGGCCTGGTGTGTAGAAAGGCAGACAAGCTGGACCGCTGACGACCCGGAGAATAACAGCCGATGCGTAAGAAAGCAGCTGGAAGGTAAGGCCGAAGAGGACTACCACCACATGGAGCCTGTATTGGTTAAAAAAACCGATCTTTGGGATGTAATGCCGCAGGGCAGAGATCTTCCTGAAGACAGCCAGGGCAGGCCAATCTGGCAGGATAGTCAATACGCCGCTGTGGCAGTTATCAAGATTCATTTCTTGCCGGAAACTATGAAACGTGGTGATAGATCCACTCGAATTGTTAAGGAACTGTCTGAGTCTCTGGGTACGGAAATGCTTTCTTTGCATGCTAGGGAAATCGCCCTAGAAAAAGAGAAGAGACTTGTGGAAGAGAGACAAGATACCATCAATACCCTTGCCCACGAATTCAGGAACTTAGCAACAAGAGTAGGATTTGCATACCGTGCTGTAAATAATGAGATCGCGTACTTACGTGAATCGTGGGAAAATCTGGTTCATCAACACCTTCCTGAACAGTCAAGTAAGCGGGCGATTCTTCAACAATTGAACAAGATTTTGAAAAATGTGGAAATAGAAAACGATTGTAGAACTGTCACGAATAAAATTGTCACATTGGCGCGATATCAAGAACAGTTAATGGAATGCTGTCTATTACCAAAACAAAATAAAATGTGGATGCGTCATAAAATAAAACCACTATGGACCTATATATTATCGAAGAACAACCTAAATACCAGTATGAAAAAGCAAATTAAGGGTCTATTAGAAAGATTGAACCAATCTTTTTGTTGGGGACAGGATAAGAGCTTGAGAGATAAGATTGACCTTATTGCTGACGACTTAAAAGACAGATGGGTTGATCTGGCGTATCGCGAGATAGATAAAGATACAAATGGAATGGTCAGGGACTACATAGCACTGCTTGACAACTTAAATCTCGTAATACCTCGCAAGAGATATTCTTTAAGAAACTTCATCTATTTAAAAGGTCTAATAGAATTGATACCAGAGATCGAGGAAAAACTCAATTATCATTTAGACTTACTCAAAAAATCTTAAATATCAAGATCATCGAACCGATCGCACTGTCCGGGGAGGGTCAAATGTCTAGAAGGCTGCGTGAGTCTCGAAAGTATCTTAGGCTCGACCGTTCATTCGAAGTAAATCTTCACAAGGTTGGGGTGCATGCTTCTTTCGCAGGTTGTACGGAGAACATCAGTCAGGGTGGGGCCTTTATCCGGACCAAGGACTGGGGCGCGTTTCAAAAAAACGATCAGGCCCTGGTAACCTTCTACCTCCCGCCGGATTTCACCGGCCAGCAGGTGGACATCCGCCTCCTGGGAACGGCTTGCGTCATACGAATTGATGAAGAAAGTGAGGGCCTGGGGGTCAAGTTCAACAAAAGACTAAGACAGTTTGATAGAGTTCACTAGCCGATTTCACCTCGTCCTCCACGCCTAGCCCGGCGGAGAGGATCAAAAATCTTCCAAGCCAGGGGCTGATGTAAGTCCCGTTCACATACTTCAACCAACGACTCTTTTTGTCGTTGGCATTGGTCCAGTTGACCTCATTGAATTCAGGAGGAGACTAAACCCTAACGTTGCATACCTACACCGGCAAAAACCGCTGCGCTCACGCGATAGTCCCGCCTTTGGCGGGACGGCTGCCCTCGGCCGTGAGCTCGGGCCGAACGGTGCTCGCCTCAGACAGGACTTCACGTACGGTAAAGTACGCCTCGACCTGTCCGAGCCTGTGCGCAGTCACATCTGGCGCACTCTTGCGCGTTTTTTCTTGGCGTAGGTATGCAACGTTAGGGTAAAGATGTAAACCAATGCTTATGTGTTAGAGAGCAAAGGCAGGGTCAAATACGGCGAGCCGATCGCTTAACGTGTTGAAGAAAAATGAAAAAGGACTGCTGACTGTGTATCAGCGGTCCTTTTCTTTTTGGAAGAAATCTTTTGCACCGGGCAGATGCTTTACTGACGGAAAAATTCAAAGCAGATTTGTTACTGATATTGGTCTTTTGGACTAAAAATCCCCTATCGGATTCTGCCCGATAGGGAGACAAAAGTTAAGAAGTTTTCAACACGTTAAGCGATCGGCTCGTCAAATACGGCTCTGCTTTTTTTTTGCAAGTGTTCAGTGTGTGGTCGATTTTCTCCCCACAGGGCAAGGACGGAGCACAAAGTTTCTCTGTCGGGTGTCGGCTTTTCTTACAGGGGACTATGAGAGGTGAAAAGCTGCCAGATGTTAGGCTATGTCATACATACTACTACAAATTATTGCAAACGTCCTTCCTCAAACTTGTCGAAAAGTTTTACTTTGTCTTGCTTTTACTACCCGTTCTCACCGTAGAATTCCTCGTGTTCAATTTAAGTTCAATGAAATCAAAGTATTACATGTTTGGCACATCTCTTGAATAACCGACCACTGAAGATAGCGAAAAGCTTTCCAAGAACGATATCAAGACTCGTAAGACTTAGGAAAGATACCACAAAAACTTTTGGCCCTTGCTATTAAGTAAGGCATGATAACAAGAAAGGAGAAAGTAGCTATGTTTTACAGATTTAAAAAATGTGGACTTGTAGGGTTATTGGTGTTGATTCTGTTCGTAGGTATTAGCGGCACAGCTAACGCTATACCGCTTATTTCTCTTGAAATCGACAAAACCCTTACTAGTCTGGAGCCGGATGACATAGTATTTGTTGATAGCCTGAGTGACGCACAACTTTACCTGATAGTTTTTGAGCACGTAACGAACGAATCCGGTATAGCTTGGAATGATTTTCACTATACGCTCGGTTACGGCGCGGATGACCAATTCGTGCAATCTGAGGCAGGAGACGGTCTAGGTTTTGTTGGGCTTTCTGGCCTATTACCTTTTGGTTTTCCAGTTAATGAAGTTCCATATTCCTCCGTCTTTACGGAGTATGTAATGTATGAGGACACCTTGGATTGGTGGGGCGGACTTGTGCCAGATCATGGAGTAGTAGACTTTGGAATCGGAATCTTAGTCAATAACATTGGTGTTGACTCATTCACTCTCCGCGAACAACCTTCTCCCATCCCCGAGCCTGCAACCATGTTTCTCTTAGGTAGTGGCCTTGTGGGTCTTGCGGGCTTCAGGAAGAGATTTGGCAGGAAGTAATACCCTTCTAATATTTAGACCCTCGAACAGAATCAAGCAGCAAGGGCAGAGGCCAAAAATGGCCCTGCCCTTTCCTTTTGCCTTCTCGTGCAAAGAATCCGTGCGGGTCGAAAAATCATACTTTTTTCGTATTGACCTATTTTCCAATCTTCTGTAATCTCGAAACATACGAATCTCTCTGCTGTTCAAGTCCGGTCTAGAAAAGTCAAGACGGCGATTCTAAGCTTCTGCTTACAATATATTGGCCTGGATAGCTAGTCGGGAACACTAAGCCTTTCGTGCCGGACATGATGTTGGCAGGCCAAGACTGGACCCAAACTCTTGAGATATCTGACTCTCGAGAAAGGAGGAGGTAAAATGAAAAGGCGAGCGTTAATGAGAGTTGGGGGCTTGATT
>Ga0209536_100010432_pt1 | contig 13710 bp, 7 predicted proteins | sample DeeMarSeWOR28_12_FD_187461 | JGI IMG/M metagenome (GOLD analysis project Ga0209536, IMG submission 187461) | Marine sediment microbial communities from White Oak River estuary, North Carolina - WOR-2-8_12 (SPAdes) (version 2) | ecosystem: Environmental > Aquatic > Marine > Intertidal zone >...
TTATCATTCTGGCAGTTCTAACTTCTGCAATTCTTCGCTTATGTAAATCATTGAATCTATAATAGACATCCTCCTCCGGCCCCTTCCAAATCCATATAAGATATTGCCATCTTAGATGCTTGCACGTGCCTAATGAATGAACTTTTCTCTCTTTTTGCCAATCAAAATCCGGTCGGGTCATGACGAACAAGTCCTCGTACCGCTTGTCAATTATTTGACCTACCCGACGAGGGCTTGATGGAAGTACAAACCAGTTGACGAACGGCAGTTTTGAATCACCGGACGCATCGGCTGGTGACGTTAGCTGTTCTGATAACTGGAGTTGTTTTAATACTACTTTCACGAGTAGCAACAACTTCATGCCGGGCGGTAGTTTTGTAAATCCGACGGCTTACAGTGGTAGCCAGGTGCTGAAGCAATATGGCGTTGATGCTGGTGCGACACAAAAAATCGTAGCATCACCCGGTGATACTGTTAATGCGTCCGTTTATGCGATGAACTGGTCGGGCGATCAATTCAATAATCTCGCTCTGCTGCAAATTGCTTACTTTGATGCTGGCGGTAATGTCATCAGTGTTAATGAAGTGTTTGCAGATACGCTTGGTAACCAGGATTACCTGCTTACACCCCAGGACGGGGGAGAACCTGGTGACTGGACCCTGATGGAAGTATCCGGAGTAGCACCTGCGGGTACGGTAGAAGCGCAGATCTTGCTGTTGCACATACTGATTGATGGTACCCCCGCATCTGGCTCCATTTTCTGGGACGATGCAAGTCTGTCTACTAGTGCACCATAGTGACTGGGTTCATCAGATGGACTTTATTAATGAGCAGGTGTAACACTATGAAACTCAATCATGTCGACATTCAATATCGTCATTTGTGTCTCTGAAATACGTCACTGATAAATACTTCAATTAAATGTAATTGAAATAAATACACAGGGGAGATATCACGTGACAGCAATGAAACACTACAAAACTCTACCTGAAGATCGGATTTCTCTCCCGCACAAAATCATTTATGGTTTTGGTGCTTTCGTTAACAACCTGCTCGCTGCCGCCATTGGTGGCATGGTCATCGTACTCAACCTCGGGTTGGGCATGAATCCTGCGCTGGTCGGCTTACTCGGTGCCTTGCCACGCCTGACAGACGCCATCACTGATCCATTGATGGGCTACATCTCTGACCACACCCGCACCCGCTGGGGCAGAAGGCGGCCCTATATCTTCATTGGCGCAATAATTGCGGGCGTGGTTTTTGCCCTGTTATGGCAGTTACCCAGGGGGCAAAGTGAAAACTATTATTTCTGGTTCTTTTTGATCGGCTCATTCATCTTTTACCTGGGTTATACCGTGTTCGCAACGCCATGGGTGGCACTGGGATATGAATTAACGCCTGACTACCACGAGCGCACCAGGCTCATGGGGGTGCAAAATTTCATGGGCCAGCTGGCCTATGTGGTTTCGCCATGGTTCCTGCTGATGATGCAGGCAGATTATTTTGACGATATGGTCGATGGGGCATCCTATCTTGCAATCGGTATCGCTGTTTTAGTGATCGCAATTGGCATTCTACCTGCGATATTTTTACGTGAACGTTTTAAGCATCCGCCTCCCAGAGAAGTGCTTGTTGGGGACGGTGAAGAAGTAGAGTCAGTGGGCCAGGCTCTTAAGAAAAATATCATTGATTTCATTAATGGCTTTATCACCACATTGAAGGTCAGCCCGTTCATGAAATTGTGCGCTGCGACTTTTCTGGTCTTCAACGGCTTCATGCTGGTTTCATCCTTTCAGTTTTACGTGATCATTTATTACGTGTTTGGCGGTGATCAGGAGCTGGGTGCGGAATATGCCGGCTGGTCAGGTACGGTTGGTGCAGTCGCCACGTTCTGCGTGATTTTCCTGGTGACCTGGTTAGCAACAAAAATTGGCAAAAGACGAACCTTCTTCATCGCAATCGGCATTTCCATGTTTGGTTATGCATTGAAGTGGTTCTGTTACAACCCGGAAATCCCGTGGTTGCTGTTAGTACCTGCGCCGTTTATGGCATTTGGTCTGGGTGCCTTATTCACTTTGATGGGCTCGATGATCGCTGATGTCTGTGACCTGGACGAACTTGAAACCTATCAAAGGCGTGAAGGTATGTTCGGCTCGATTTACTGGTGGGTCGTCAAACTCGGCATGGCATTAGCGCTGGCCGGGGGCGGGTTTTTGCTCAATGCGACCGGTTTTGATGTAGATCTGGATGGAAATCAAACCGAGCGTGCTATTTTTCTGATGCGCTTGTTTGATGTCCTCGTGCCTTTTGTATGCTCCGGGCTTGCGATATGGGCAGTGTATGCTTTCCCGATTACCGAAGAAATGGCACACGAAGTCAGGTTGAAACTGGAGCAGCGTCGTGGTGAACCTGCAGTTAATGGTCGGGAAGCTGGCAGTGAGCTCGCTAGCGGCGAACCTGCAACTGACAGCGGGAACGCTTGATGTGATGCATGAATAACATAATTGTTTATGTCGGCAACTGCTATCGCGTTTATTACAGGAACAGTCTAGATGCTTGCTATCAGTGATATACATTACAACCTGACATCGACATCTGAAATTCTGCAAACATCAGAGAAAGGTGACAGGCTGGCCAGTAAAGAAAATATTGATTTTACATTTGGACATGCCGATGTGAACGTCATTCATGTTCGTCCTGATGTCGTTAAACAAACGCTGCATGGCATAGGTACTTCATTTACTGAATCTTCGGCATTCGTGCTGGCGCACCTCAGTGAAGAACAACGGCTGGAGGTGATGAACCGCATCTATAGCGAGCAGGGGGCGAACTTCTCATTGGCCAGGACCGTAATCGGTGCCACAGACTTTTCTGTAGCAGGAAAGTTTTCATATGATGACGTTAATGACGATATAAACCTGGTCAATTTTTCTATTGCGCCTGATCTCGACGGATTTAGTAAGAATACATACCCTGGAATTCAGGATACGGAATTCGACGTGTTACCGATGATCAAGCAGGCGCTTGCGATAAAACAGCAACAGCATGATTCTGACCTGAAAATTATCGCTTCTGCATGGACAGCGCCCGCCTGGATGAAAGATATCGAGGACTGGTATATCCCGGGTAGTGAGGAAAATAATTTTCACGGTACCGGTGGCGTTTTAAAAAAAGGATACGAAAAATATTATGCTGATTACCTGATCATGTATCTTGAGCACTATAAAAACCAGGGTGTAAATATCTGGAGTATCACACCTGTGAATGAACCCAATGGTAACAACGGGCAGTGGGAGAGCATGCATTTTTCTGCCGAATCACAGAACGATTTTATCAAGCATCATTTAGGCCCTGCACTGCATCACAGTAATCATGCTGATGTGAAACTGTTGATCTATGACCATAACAGGGATGGCCTGGAGCATTGGGCGCAGTTGCTCTATAACGATGATGAAACCTCAAGGTACCTGTATGGTGCCGCAGTCCACTGGTATGAGAGTACCTTCAAAGTACATGAAGATGTTTTTGAACGTGTACATAACACATTTCCACAATATGAAATTATTCACACCGAGGGCACGATCGATGATTTAGGCAAGGATGCACCGCCGGGTGTCACTGACCCCGTGAGATTTAAAGAATCCGGCTGGTTCGATAATGATGCATTCTGGTGGAACGACAATGCTACTGACTGGGCGTATTCTGCAACCTGGGAAGGCGTCAATGCGGCAGATCATCCTGTCTATACCCCGGTACATCGTTACGCGCGAGATATCATTGTCAGTTTGAACCACTGGGTGTCGGGCTGGATAGACTGGAATATTGTTTTAGACAAAGACGGCGGCCCGAATCACGTTGGCAATTTTTGTGCTGCGCCAATCATGATAGATACTGCGACAGCTTATGTTTATTACACGCCTGTTTTTTATGTGCTGTCGCAGTTCAGCAGAACCATCCGTCCTGGTGATAAAGCCGTTGAGGTGACCTGCGTATTGGATAAATTAGACGATGACACCATTCATGCCAGCGCATCACTCAATGACGACATGTTACTGAGTGTCCAGGTTTTAAATACGACAAAAAAACCGGTTGATTATCAGTTGCAGATCGGCAGTCAATTTGCAGCTGTGACTATTGAGGCGAATGCATTGCAGACCGTAAGGGTGCAGATGTAATGGCAAGAATGAAATCTATGTGACGGGTGATTTAAACATGGACATAGACAAATAGTGCTGCCAGGCAAGCGCAGTAAGAGTCTAATAAGTTATTGAAAATAAAGCTTATTATCAAGGGTGGTAACTTACGTAGAGTTGCCGGGATTATTCATTGACAAGTACTGGTGTTTTATGCAAACTGCTATATAGCACCTATGTAAATGTATGAAACGAATGCTTATTTGCGAATTAACTGATGAACGGTATTTGTATAAGCAAGTATAAATGGTAGAGGTGGAGTAATGGCGAAATCAATAAATATGAAATTGATACAGAAGTTCACCGGTATTTTTTTCGCTTTACTCATTATCTGTACTCCATTCAATGTCCATGCACAGGGCGCGCAAATAGTCACCACTTACAGGGATGATAGCGGCTGGAAGCTGCTGGTCGATGGTGAAGATTTTTATGTAAAAGGGGTCGTATGGGGTTATTCGCCCAGGGGTGAGAACTACACCTATAACCTGTGGGGCAAGTCAGATGAGTTCATAAAAAAAGTACTCGAGCATGATTTTGGCCTGATGAAAAAAGCCGGTGTCAATGCTATCCGTGCATTCAGCACAATCCCGCCAAAGTGGGTGACTTATATCTACGAAGAATACGGCATCATGACTGCGGTCAATCCGTTGATGGGTCGATACGGTGCAACGATCGATGGTGCATGGAGACCGCAAACCGACTATTCCGACCCGCGGACGCGTGAAGTCCTGAAACAAGAAGTTCTGGAGATTGTTCAAAAATTCAAAAACACGCCAGGTGTGCTGATGGTTGCGCTCGGAAACGAGAGCAATTACGGCCTGGAGTGGTCGGCCAGCTTTGAAATCGAAAACCTGCCGGAGGGCGAAAGGCAAACGGAAAAAGCCAGGTATTTATACAGCCTGTACAACGAAATTATCACGGCAGCCAAAGCCATCGATTCCAGCCGTCCATACACCATTGTAAACGGTGATATCCAGTACATCGACCTGATCAGGGAATATGTGACGGAACTGGACGTACTGGGCACGAATATCTATCGCGGCATCAGCTTTGGTGCGCTGTGGAAAGATGTTGATCAGAAGCTGGATCTGCCCATCCTGTTCTACGAATTCGGCGCCGATGCGTTCAATGCCAAAAACTTTGCGGAAGACCAGGCAGCACAGGCCAGCTTCCTCAGGGGGCAGTGGCAGGAGATGTACAGCCAGAGCTATGGCAATGGCCGCATAGGCAACTCAATCGGTGGCTTCGTGTTCGAGTGGCGCGATGAATGGTGGAAGTACAAGCAGACTGAAAATCTCGATATACATGACCGCAATGCTTCATGGGCCAATGGCGGTTATACCTACGACTATGTCGAAGGCCAGAACAACATGAACGAGGAGTGGTGGGGGATTACGCGTTTGGGTACAGCCAACGCTGATGGTGTTTACGAGGCAGTACCGCGCATGGCATACGATGTGCTGACGGATGTATGGCGGATCGATCCCTATAAATACAAGACCGAAGTAATCAATACGGAAATTCAGAATATCGATATGGATATTCACGCTTTGAAAGCAGATGTGCGTGCACTCAAGAGCGAAAGCAAGGAGAAAAAGAAATTTGAATTGACAGGTGGCAGCCTTGAAATGGAGTTTTTGGGCAATGGTTTTTCCAGTGATATAGATGAAGAAGGTGAGAATGGTGTTGAAAATTCAAATGCACAGAGAGTGTTTGTCGATTTCGCGTTCAATCCGACCAAGAATATCTCCGGCCAGTTTTCGATAAACCTTCTTGGTAATTGCCCGGACAGGATCATGGAATTCAAGTATGGGGACCGGTGCAGCCCATACGAAGTGGTAACGACCGGGGAAGATCAGGACGGCATTGTGGTCTTTGAGAAGACGGTTACTGATAATGAACGTATCGAGATTTATGATTACGACGGCACCTATACAGCAAAGACCTATGACTTGCTGACTTTTTACCATGTGCCGCGCTATCACTGGGGGCATGAAGGTGACTTCTATGGTCTGCTGAGAGAAACCACGGACATGAAAGGGCAGGATATCTGGAATTCAAAAGCCCCTTATGGACTGGAGTTCCAGGGCAAGGAATATCTTGATGGCCTGAAGTTCCTGATGGGGCCTGAAGTCTACTGGGGTGCCAACCCGAAAGCCATGCTGAAGTATGAGTTTGATCTCGCTGGAAATAAAATGGCATTTATTCATTCCGAGGATGTCGCTCGAAGGGATGATCAGACGCAAGCGCCAGGTACTGCTGTGGCTATCCAGACGCGGCAGACGACCCTGTATTCGAGGACTGAATTTGGCGGTGCAACCCTCGAGCTTGGCGGCATCATGGCCAGCACGGAAAAAATTGGCGATAAGTATAATCGATACGAGAACGGCAATATCATTGTCGATGAAATCGACTTTGAAGATACACTCGGGATCAAGGCGAAACTGGGATTTGATATCGGTTCATCGCGCGCTTATGTAGGGATGGATTACGGCGGCCTGGTTGCCGATGGCGGTGATCCTCTCGACAAGGAGTATGGCTATAACAAGAACAGCCTGATCATTCATACCGATCTGCCTTACTCGCAATACGGCAATAAAAAGGAAATCGATGCCGGCATCCAGATGAACCTGGGCACGATAACGATTTTCCCGCGTGTTCTTTATCGCGACAACCTGGTCGACGCCAATCCCCTTATTGATCCAGTGACCACAGGGAATACTCTGGACACCGGTATCTCACCGCGTAATCGTGATGACGATCCTTTCGCGGTGCTGGACAACAGGGAAGCCAGGTCCGGCGAGGTGTTCTTCACTTACGACCCGACACCGGAAACCCAGTTCTACGAATGGGACAATGATTATCGTGAAGATGCCGATTTTGCTTTCAACCTGGGTGCTAATTACACGAGTTACCCCACCGCTACAGATTCAAACCAGTTTTTCTTCAGGCCTGCAGGCACGAATGCGGCATTCGGTGAAGGGTTGCCGGCCGAAGATGTCTGGCGGGTGTCGAGCCGGATGATCTTTAACTCTGAAGCCGGCACCAAAACAGTCCTGCGCCTGGAGGGCGGTTTCCTGCAATCCACGGGTACCGCGGAGGGGCCTGCAAGGGAATTCTACAAGGCCGAGGCCAAGTTCCTGCTGCCCATCAATCATATGATCGAGGGATGGGTCTACAAGGATGCCTGGGGCCCCTATGACTTCTATCGCCAGTTCAACCAGACCTATCCGTGGCAGGTCATGCTCGATTACTCGGTTTTGATGGGGCCGTTGAACTGGTCTGATCCACGGGGGGCGACAAGCAAATGGGGAGTCAGGGGACTGGCCAGAACACTGGATGATCAATCGCCGGATGACGAGTACCTGGATGGCAAAAACGACTGGATGTTCGAAGTCATCGGCTATGTGACATTCATGTTCTAGTGTTCAAGCGGATAATGTCAGGGTAATTATTATGAATATACAAGTTTATGCGAAGCAATATATGAACATGCTTGTGCTGCTTATACTCACGGCCCCCGTGATTCTGATGACGGCTGGTTGCGATGAAATCGATACCGGTGAAGTGCAGAATACAGTTGATTTGCCATTAGATTCAACACTGAATTTTGCATGTGCAGATGAGGGAATATTTCCTGACGATTGTGTGCTGGATAATGCTGAAAACCCGTACGCCAGAGTGGCGGTTACTGAAGACAATAAGTTCGCTCTGAGTGATGACGCGCCTTCCGAAAAATCGAGATATTACCTGTGGGCAACCGCTTTGGCCAAGGGTGCCGGCTTGCAGGGTGAAAACCAGTACTACACCGCTTTATACTTACACAAGGTGTATGCGGAGAGTGGCAGTCCGACTACCCGTGATCAGGCTGTCAAGGCTTATCGTTCTGTGCTGGACAACTTCTTTTTAGCACCAACCTTTTTCACTGAGTTTGGTATTGCTGTAGCCCTCAAAGATCTCGTTGGTAACAATCTGTATGACCCGTTCAGCGAGGGTCTTGTGTCACTCTATCCCGATCCGTCCCAGGCTAATGCGCTATCGGATATAAGTGAATGGGGATACGTTTATGATCCTGAAACGGGAATAATGTCAATATTCCAGCCCTGATCCTGCAACGGGAATAATGTCATTTTTCCAGTTACAGAAACGCTAAAAAACAATGGTCGTAACGGGGATTGCAAATGTTATCCAAACAAATTGTCAGAGATGCCTTGAAAGACAGAGATAAACAATCCGGCCTTGCCTGTAAAACAATGAACAATGAAATGGAAGCTAGTCGTTCGAGTGATAACCGCGAGACCGAAATGCCGGAACATGTCGGTAACTATCGTGCCGGGACTGATAATGGCGTTAATGGCGAGTTTATAGATCTTGCCGGCGAGCGTTATTATGTGATCCATAACGTCGACAAGATTGCACCATTTTTTATCAGTGTTATTTCTGACAGTGATCACTGGCTATTCGTATCCTCAACCGGCGGACTGACGGCCGGGCGGGTTTCCCCGGAGACTGCTCTGTTTCCTTACGTTACCGTCGACAAGATTCACGATAACGCGGTCCATACCGGTAGCAAGACTTTGTTGCACGTTAACCTGGACGGGCGACACCATGAGTGGGAACCCTTCAATATGGAGCATGACGGTCTTTCTGTAATAAACCGTCACCTGTATAAGAACCTGCTGGGCAACAAGTTATGCTTCGAAGAGATCAACCACGATCTGCAACTGGTGTTTCGCTACACCTGGGCGACCAGTGACAATTACGGATTTATACGAAAATGCGAATTACAAAACCTGGGTGAAAACCGTGTCAGCGTGGATATGGTTGATGGCCTGCAGAATATCCTGCCTGCCGGAACGCCGCGCTTTGTCCAGACCAATTCAAGCAATCTCGTCGATGCCTACAAGTGGACAGAGCTGGATCCACAGAGCGGAATGGCTTTTTTCACACTCTATTCCGGCATCACCGATCGAGCCGAACCCTGCGAGTCACTCAAGGCCAACACGGTTTTTTGCCTGGGCCTCGAGGGGCACAAGGTGCTGATTTCTTCAGAGCAACTCGATAATTTTCGCCTCGGTGAAGCGTTACAGCAAGAAACCAATAAACGAGGTGTGCGCGGTGCTTACCTGGTAAACCAGGCCCTTGAGCTGGAACCGCATGCCTCGCAGCACTGGCAGTTGGTCGCGAACATCGAGCAAAGTCAAAGCCAGGTGGTCGAGTTACGCAGGCAGCTTGGCAATATGGACCTTGTTGCCGATGCGATTGCACGCTCTGTAGATGAGGGCTCGGACAGGCTGGCGCGTATTATAGCCCGTGGTGATGGTTTCCAGCTAACGGCCGAAGAAAACGTTGCCGTTCATCACTATGCAAACGTGTTGTTCAATATACTGCGCGGCGGTGTGTTCGATGATCAGTACCAGGTGTCTTCGAGAGATTTCGCTGCAAGCATCAGCAATTTCAACCGCGTTTTGTATCAACAGTATCTGGAACTGCTTGAAGGGCTGCCGAACAAGCTTAGCTTCAAGCAACTGCTGTTGATTATAAAGCAGCAAGATGACCCTCAACTGCAGCGCCTTTGTCTCGAATACCTGCCTATCACCTTCGGCCGCCGTCATGGCGACCCCAGTCGACCATGGAACCAGTTTGCGATCAAACTGAAAGACGAACAGGGTAATCGACTGCTGTCTTATGAGGGTAACTGGCGCGATATTTTCCAGAACTGGGAAGCCCTGGCATTCAGCTATCCTGAATTTATCGAAAATATGATAGCCAAGTTTGTTAATGCTTCGACTATAGACGGCTACAATCCCTACCGGATCACCAAGCAGGGTATCGACTGGGAAGTGGAGGAGCCGGACGATCCGTGGAGCTATATCGGTTACTGGGGCGACCACCAGATCATCTACCTGCTGAAGCTGCTGGAGCTTTCTAATAATTTTCACCCGGCGAGACTCGGCGCTTTACTGCATCAGCCGGTTTACAGTTATGCCAATGTACCCTACAGGATCAAGCCCTTTGAAGCCCTGCTTGAGAATGCCAAGAGCACGGTGGAATATGATGAAGATCTTGCGCGCCGAATAGAGCTGCGAGTCAAAAACCTGGGCGCCGATGGCAAACTGCTACTGGATACCGATGGCAAAGTGTACCAGGTCAACCTGCTCGAGAAGCTGCTGGTGCCACTGCTGGGCAAGCTGGGCAACCTGGTGATCGAAGGTGGTATCTGGCTGAACACGCAACGCCCGGAATGGAACGATGCCAACAATGCCCTTGTTGGCCAGGGTCTGTCGATGGTAACCCTGTATTACTTGCGCCGTTACATCGGTTTCCTGCAGCAATTGCTGGAAGCGGAAGCTGGAACAGAAGAGGTTTACCTGTCAAGGGAAGTGAGCCTGTGGCTGGCCGAAACTTTTGCTGCTTTGAGGAGAGTGCGCCCGCTATTGGGTGAAAACCCGATCAGTGCTCAACAACGGTATCGTTTGCTGGTGGAACTTGGTCAGGCAGCAAGTCGCTATCGCCAGACTGTTTACCAGCAGCAAATGTTCAGGGGTAAAATTGTCCAGCCTCTCGACGCGATCAGGGTGCTGCTGGACGATGCATTGGCGGCCATCGATCACAGTATTACTAACAACTTGCGAAATGATGGCCTGTACCATGCCTATAATCTGCTGGATCTGCAGCAGGACGCAGTGGCGATAGACAACTTGTATCCGATGCTGGAAGGTCAGGTTGCAGTGCTGAGTTCCGGCGCTATTTCACCTGTGCAGGCGGTTGCGGTGCTGGAAGCCCTGTTTGACAGCGATGTCTACCGTGCCGATCAGCACTCCTTCATGCTCTATCCTGATCGGCAGTTACCGGGATTCCTGCAAAAAAACCTTGTCCCTCCAGAGCAGGTCGAGACAATACCTCTGCTGCAGAAAATGCTCGCAGAAAACGATGAAAGTATACTGTTGCGTGATGCTGACGGGAGCTATCGCTTCAATGCAGAGTTAACCAACGCAGGCGAACTGAACAATCAGCTGGACGGTTTAAGCGATGTATACGGTGATGCCATCGAAGCAGCGCGTATTCCCTTGCGGGAGCTGTATGAAAACGTATTCAACCACCAGGCATTTACCGGTCGCTCCGGCGGCATGTTCGGTTTTGAAGGTCTGGGTTGTATCTACTGGCACATGGTGGCCAAGCTGTTGCTGGCAGTACAGGAAAATTTCTTTACAGCACTCGAGCAGGGTGCTGATGACAAGATCTGCAGGCAACTGGGGCAGTTGTATTACCGAGTGCGCAAGGGAATCGGCTTCAACAAGACCCCGGCAGAGTATGGCGCATTTCCAGCCGATCCTTATTCCCACACGCCCAGGCACGCGGGTGCTCAACAGCCGGGTATGACAGGGCAGGTGAAGGAAGAGATACTGAGCCGTTTTGGCGAGTTGGGGGTTCGTGTGAGTGATGGCGCAGTCAGTTTTCGTCCAGATCTGCTTCGCAGCCGTGAGTTTGTTTCGAGCCCCCAAGCCTTCCGTTATCTGGATGTGGCCGATAACTGGCAGTCGATCACCGTGCCGTCGCGCGGGCTTGCGTTTACCTGGTGCCAGGTACCGGTTGTTTACCAGTTGAATGACGATGTCGATCCTGTGCTGAGCATTACCTGGGATGATGGAACACAAAAGTCGATGACCGAACTGGCGCTGCCGGCAGACGAGAGCTCCGAACTGTTCCGGCGCACTGGTCGTATCCGCCAGTTGACTGTGCTACTGGCGGCAGAGCAGTTGTTCTGTGAATGAAATGAAATTTCCCAAAGACTTTATCTGGGGCGCAGCCACATCCAGTTATCAGATTGAAGGTGCGGCCTATCGTGACGGTGGCGGACGTTCTGTCTGGGATATGCTCGGTCGTCAGGCTGGGAAAATTGCCAATGGCGACACCGGCGAGATTGCCTGTGATCACTATCATCATTATAAAAATGATATTGACCTGATGGCCGATATCGGTCTGCAGGCTTATCGTTTCTCAATAAGCTGGCCCCGTGTCCTGCCGGATGGCACAGGAAAAGTTAATCAACAAGGGATGGATTTTTACAGTCGCCTGGTTGATGCATTGCTCGAAAAAAACATCACGCCCTGGATAACCTTGTTTCACTGGGATTTCCCGTATGCACTGTACTGTCGTGGCGGCTGGCTCAATCGAGACAGCGCTGACTGGTTTGCTGACTATACACAGCTGGTGGTAGACAGGCTTTCAGACCGGGTTTCACACTGGATCACCTTGAACGAACCGCAATGTTTTATTGGACTGGGCCACCAGGATGGTATTCACGCACCCGGTATGAAGATGGGTGTTTCAGAAGTGCTTCTGGCAGGACATAATGCGCTGCGGGCGCATGGAAAGTCCGTTCAGATGATTCGTGCACAGGCTAAAGCCGCGCCTTTCGTCGGCGCATCGCAGGCAAACATTATATCCATACCTGTTTCAGACCAGCCGAATGATATCGAAGCGGCCCGTCAGCATATGTTCTCTATCCGAAAAAAACATGTATTCAATAATGCCTGGTTTTCAGACCCTATGATATTGGGACGCTATCCGGACGAGGGTGTCGAATTATTTGCCGCGGATATGCCAGAGATATTTGCAGGAGACCTGGAGTGCATCAATCAGAAGCTGGATTATTTTGGTACCAACATATATTCAGGAATCCATGTAGGTGCCACTGCGGATAACGGCTTTGCAGTTGTTGTAAAAAAAGACCTGGCTGAAACTGCAATGGGTTGGCCGGTAACGCCGGAGGCATTGTACTGGGGGCCAAAATTTATTCATCAGCGCTACCAGATGCCTGTCGTGATTACTGAAAGCGGCATGGCCAACGAGGACAGGGTGGTTAACGGCAAAGTTCAAGACAGAGAGCGTATCGAATTCCTGGATAAGTATCTTGCCGAGTATGCGCGTGCAATTGAAGATGGGGTGCCTGCGCTGGGGTATTTCTTATGGTCACTACTGGATAATTATGAATGGGCGGAAGGCTACAGCAAACGCTTTGGAATCGTATATGTTGATTATGAAACACAACAACGAGTGCTGAAAGATTCCGCCGGCTGGTATAAGAATCTTATAGCCAGGCATATCTCTGAGTCTTCACAAGACGCTGAAACAGCAACTGATAAGAATCATACTGTCGAATGTGTTTAATAGCAGATATTGGTGGTACCAATGCGCGATTTGCGCTTGTTGAGGAGGGCGGTTATACGCCGCAACATGAGCACACATTGGCATGCGCAAACTACCGTTCACTGTCAGATGCGGTTCTGGCTTATCTAGACGATGTATCACAACCGATGCCTGAGGCAGCATCACTGGCGATTGCGACGCCTGTATCAAATGATCGAATCGTTATGACAAATCACACCTGGGATCTATCGGTTGAGGAAACCAGAAAGGCGTTAGGACTCAAGTCGCTTAAAGTGTTGAATGATTATACCGCGCTGGCACTGGCGCTGCCGTATCTTGGCAAGGATGATTATCACCAGGTGGG
>Ga0209536_100010433_pt1 | contig 13710 bp, 13 predicted proteins | sample DeeMarSeWOR28_12_FD_187461 | JGI IMG/M metagenome (GOLD analysis project Ga0209536, IMG submission 187461) | Marine sediment microbial communities from White Oak River estuary, North Carolina - WOR-2-8_12 (SPAdes) (version 2) | ecosystem: Environmental > Aquatic > Marine > Intertidal zone >...
CGAGTTTTCCGCGCGGGCTGCCGAGTCCCATCCCGATATTTTTTAAGGCGCCGCCAAAGCCGGTAAGCTCATGACCTTTGAAATGGGTAACGGCGATCAAGGCATTGGCTTCAAAGATCAAGGCGCCGACGTAGAGCATTCTAAAATGTTTGTAATTGACCGGGACTTTCTCGAAAGTTTTGCCATGCAATCCGTCCGCGATTATTACATGCGCGCCGGTTTTGCCGAATGTATAGCCATGATCAAAAGCGGTCTGGAGATGGTCGAGGGTATTTCTTCTCGAGCCGGCGTAGAGGGTATTCGCGTCGATCCAGAAAGGCTTGCCGCCGGCGGCTCTGACTTTCTTTACGATCGGCTTCGATCTTTCGGGTTTGATGTAAGCGTGATTTCCGCGCTCGCCAAAATGGATCTTGAGCGCGACAAAATCATCTTTGGAAATGATCTTGGCAATTCCAGACGCGTCAAATAATTTATCAGCCTGCGAGGGATCTTTGGTGAAGAAAACCTTAGCCATTGGAGAGCTCTTTCACTTTCTTAAAGTAATCGAGCGCGTTGCGGACTTCTTTCATGTCCTCCCAGGTCAGCCACTTGGGAGAACCTTTGGTCTTTTGCTGGTTTCTCAATAGGTACGCCGGATGGAAGAGGGGCATGACGGAGATCGATTCGTTGCCGGGCAGTTTTTTCCATTGCCCGCGCAGTTTTGACATGGGTTCGCTGATATTGAGGATCGTTTTTACTGCCGGGGCTCCAGCGAGAAGGATAATTTTTGGTTTTACCAGTCGGATCTGCGCCTGGAGATAAGGCCGGCAGGCATCCTGTTCCGGTCCCAGCGGCGCGCGATTGTTCGGCGGCCGGCATTTTACCGAATTGGCGATATAGATATCATCCGGGCGTTTAATATTTACAGACTCAAGGATCTTGGTCAATAACTGTCCGGCACGGCCAACGAATGGCAATCCTTGCGCGTCTTCATCTGCGCCGGGTGCTTCACCGATCAGCATCAGATCGCAAGGGACCGGGCCGTTGCCAAAAACGACGTTCGTGCGTCCTTTTGCGAGCTCACATTTGGTGCATTTTTCAGCGATCGCCTTAACTTCTTCGTAAGAAAGGGTCGAGAGATCGGGTTTGTTTGAAAAGAGATCCATTGCGGTTGAATTGTAACATTTTTGGTTCAGTTGTGCAAAATTTTAGTTGGGAGATCCGGGGAGTTCGATATCAAAGGGAAGGGTAGGTTCCAATATATACTCTTCGAGGGCTTTTCGAACAAGATTTGAAGAGTGGGGAAGATGAGTTTTGAGAATTTCGAGGATCGGTTCCATGGCTTCTCTCATAAAATTACTCGAAGCGGTGCGGGGCAAGGTACCCTTTTCAGGTAAATTTTGATCACACATTTCCCTGAAATTTGGGGAGCGGCCGGCGGTCAATCCCATAAATCTCTGTGCGATAAATTGGATGAGAGCTTCTCTTTTTGCTTCTAACAGTTCGTTTGAATCGGAGGCGTTGGCACGCAAATCTGCTAAACGCTCGGCTGGAATTTCAAATACCAATCTTCCGGTAACTGTATCATGTTTTACTCTTGCGATATCATGAAAGGGGCGGGGGATAGAGAATTTGTCTAATGCACCCAGACATTCCTTGTAAATTTGATAGGTATCCTGCCATTTAAAGTTACCTTTGCCAAAGTAAGTTTTGATCAGGTATTTGAGGGCAACGGAGCGGAGGATTATTCGCTTCATTTCCTGGACAGCGCGCGTTTCGCCGGGGATATGTTTTAAGGCATCCAAAAGCGTGGGGATACTACGCATTTGCCTGAAGATAGATCTTCCTGGGAAAGTTAAAACTGTGCCGGCTTTCATAAATGATTATCGGCAAGAAGCTTGAGGAATTTCAGAAAATCTCAAACTTTCTGGGATAAAATATGCGCGGCGCGCAGGAAAATATAGCCGTTTTCGAAGCGCTGTTCGAGTTCTGCTAATCTGGACGGGAGAAGATATCCATTTTTCCCCATATCTATGAAATTACTGACGTAACCAAATGTTCTCACGAACATTTCGGTCGGGTCAAAATTTGTAACAGTTTCCTTGAGGTTTGTGTCCACAGGCGGCTCTTTAAGAAAATCCAGAACTGTGTATCCGGGATCTAGATTTTCTCTCCTTATTTCAGAATGAAGCTCTCGCATAAGGGTGGTTGCTCGGTCGAGTATCCAGCCGACAGGTTTTGCATCGACCTCATCTATTATTTGGCTGAATTCACGGACACCCTCCTTAACTCCGGCAAGATCTGCAGTCAAAGTTTCACTGACAATTTGTGCCCAGTCCATATTTCTTATTTTTATGGCATAGGCGAAATGTTTTTCGAAAAGAATTGCTTTCAAGTATTCAAGCGCGCGAGCAGCCCGGGTTTGGAACGCCCGGGACTCCCGGGGTAAAAACCGCTCGAGCCGTATCGGCTGCATTTTTGTTCTTGTTGATCCCTGGACCATTTTTTGTCTCCTCTATAATTAACTCGTAACTGCCAGGCAAAATCTTGCATCCCTTGATTGGTATGACCTAGCGGAGGGCTCAATTTAAGTGTAGATCAAGGGCATATATTGCCTCCCCGCCAGCATCGCAAGCGAAGCTTTGCGGGCTGGCTACTATATATATCGGTAAAAATATGGGAAAATTTCACTTTTGCCCATCCTCGAATATGTGCTATAATTCGGGTTTGTATGAAGAAAGTAACCCTATTCGATACCACCCTCCGCGATGGGGCCCAAACTGAGGGAATTTCCTTCTCCTTAGAGGATAAATTGAAGATTGCCAAGCTCCTGGATGAGCTGGGGATCGATTATATCGAAGGCGGTTGGCCGGGCTCAAATCCAAAAGATATTGAGTTCTTTAAAGCGATCAAGAATGTTAAATTGAAAAATGCCAAAATTGTGGCATTTTCCTCAACCCGAAGGCCAAATGTTAAAGTTGAGGATGATAAAAATATTGCCACTCTTTTAGCGGCCGATACCCCCGCAGTTTCTATCTTTGGTAAATGCTGGGACTTTCATGTAACCGACGCTTTGAAAACCACTCTCGAAGAGAATCTGGCCATGATCAAAGATACGATTGCCTATGCCAAAAAAGCGGGGAAGGAAGTAATCTTTGACGCTGAGCATTTTTTTGACGGCTATAAGGCAAATCCGAAATATGCCATGCAATGTTTAAAAGCGGCTGAAGAAGCCGGGGCAGATATCCTTTGTCTTTGTGATACTAACGGGAGCCTGCTGGCTTATATTACCCAGAAAATTATCAACGAAGTTAAGCCGCAGGTAAAAACCCCGCTGGGGATGCATGCGCATAACGATTCCGACTGCGCGGTTTCCTGCACCGGGATGGCGGTCTATTGCGGCTGCACCCATGTCCAGGGAACGATGAATGGCTATGGTGAACGTTGTGGGAATGCGAACCTCTGTTCGGTCATCCCGATCTTAAAACTCTACGCGGGAATTGATGTCGTTACGGATGCGCAGTTGAAGAAACTGACCGAGATCTCCCGCCATATTGCCGAGATCGCCAACCTTCCCCAATCGGCGCATCAATCCTTTGTTGGAAGATCGGCTTTCGCCCACAAGGGAGGGATCCATGTTTCGGCGGTGATCAAGAATCCCGGGACCTATGAGCATATCAAGCCCGAATTGGTCGGAAATGAGAGGAGAATAACCGTTTCCGAACTTTCGGGGGTCAGCAATCTTTTGGTTAAAGCTAAAGATTATGGCGTCAGCTTGAAAAAAGATTCGCCTCAAGTTAAGGAATTGATCAAACAGCTTAAGGATCTGGAGCATCAGGGTTATTCTTTTGAAGAAGGCGAAGCGTCTTTTGAATTATTGCTTAAGAAGACGATGGGGATTATCAAGCCTTCCTTTGAGCTTGAAGATTTTAAGATCCAGACCGAAAAGAAAGGCGACGGAGCAACTACGGTTAAAGCCCAGATTAAGTTGAAGATCAAAGGGAAACAGTATGAGGCAGCCGGGCAGGGCGATGGCCCGATCAACGCCTTGGATAACGCTCTGCGAAAAGTCCTCGAAGATATTTATCCGGAGATCAAAACCGTTAAGCTGACCGACTATAAAGTTCGCGTCCTGGATTCTGAAGCAGGGACGGCAGCGAAAGTCCGCGTCATCGTTGAATCGGCGGATGAAACCAAAGTTTGGGGAACTGTCGGTGTTTCAACTAACGTTATTGAAGCCAGCTGGTTGGCGTTGGTAGATTCCATCGAATATAAATTGGTGATGGAGAAGAAATGAAGAACACTCCCGACACCTATAAAATAAACAAAGACAAACATATTGAAATCGGCGGCTGTGATGCAGTTAATCTGGTCAAAGAATTCGGCTCGCCGCTTTTCGTGCTGGACGAGGCAACGATTCGCAATCGCTGCAAAACATATCTGAATTCTTTCCGCAAATATTATCCGAATACGGATGTTATTTATGCTTCGAAGGCCCTTTGCACGGCGGGTGTTCTCAAACTGGTAACTTCCGAAGGTTTAGGTTTGGATGTTTCTTCCGGCGGGGAGCTTTACACCGCGCTGAAATCCGGCTGTGACCCGAAGAAGATCTATTTTCACGGGAACAACAAGCCGAAGAAAGAATTGATCGAAGCTTTGGATGCCCGAGTTGGCCGGATCGTGGTCGATAATATTGATGAACTTAATCGTTTAGATGAGGCAACTCAGGAGACGGGAAAAAGGGCAGAGATCCTGGTCCGTGTTAACCCCGGGATCGAGGCGCATACCCATGAATATATTAAGACCGGGACGATCGATTCTAAATTCGGCGTGCCTTTTGCCCAGCTTGAAAGCTTTATTAAAGAAGTTAAAAAGAAAAAACTGGTCAGCTTGGTCGGTTTGCACGCCCATATTGGTTCCCAGATCCTTGATCCTAAGCCTTTTGCGGATGAAGTAAAATTCCTTCTTGATCTGACTTTAAAATATAAGACCAAAGAATTGAATATTGGCGGCGGCTTGGCGATCGCTTATCTGCCGCAGGACGAGAGCCCGGAGCTCGAGTCCTTTGCCAAAGAGATCGCTTCGGTCCTGAAAGATAAGACGGACGTTAAATTGGTCCTGGAGCCGGGCCGATCGATCATCGGTACTGCCGGCGTCACTCTTTACACCATCGGCGGGATCAAAGATATCAAAGGGATCCGAAAATATATCTTTATTGACGGCGGGATGTCGGATAATCCGCGGCCGATCCTTTATCAGGCGGTTTATGACGCCAAGATTGCGAACAAAGCTGACCAGAAGGCGGCCGAAAAAGTTACCGTGGCAGGCAGATTCTGCGAATCGGGCGATATCCTGATCAGAGATATTGAACTGCCCGAAGTAGAAGCCGGGGATATTCTGGCGGTATTTTGCACCGGCGCCTATAACTATTCGATGGCATCCAATTATAATCGGGTCGGCCGGCCGGCAATGGTTCTGGTAAACGGCGGAGATGCGATTTTAATCCTCGAGCGCGAAAGTTATGAAGATTTAATTCGGAATGATACGGTGATCTAATGGCATTACCATTTGGAATAACCTGGAGTGACCTGGTCGATATTTTAATCGTCGCGGTCCTGCTTTATTATGTCCTGCTCTGGTTGCAGGGGACGCGGGCGATCCCGCTAATCCGCGGATTAGTCCTTGTTCTTCTTATTTATCTTGCTGGAAGACTTCTCGGACTTTACACCATTAACTGGCTTTTCGACAAGTTTGTCGCGGTTATCGCGGTCATGCTGGTGGTTCTATTTCAACCCGAATTAAGAAGAACGTTAGAACGATTTGGTCGCGGGAGATTATTGGGAAGATTGGGTTTCGCGCCCGTTCCCCATGGTACTTTTTATGTCCGCAATATTGTGCGGGCGATCGAGCAGATTTCCGAGTCCAAACTTGGAGCCCTGATCGTTCTCGAGCAAACAATTGGCCTGACTGAATATCTGGAATCCGGTGTGCGCCTGGACGCAATGCTGTCGGCAGAGCTTTTAATTTCGATCTTTAACCCAAAATCTTTGCTGCATGATGGAGCGGTTGTGATCCAGGGAGATAGAATTCTGGCCGCCAGTTGTTTGCTCCCACTTTCCGAAAGCAGATTGCTGGATAAAAGATTGGGAACGCGTCATCGAGCCGCGGTCGGGATCACCGAGCTCTCGGACGCCATGGTGATCGTAGTTTCTGAAAAGACCGGGATCATTTCGTTCGCTGAAAACGGCTATTTGACCCGCTATATGACCAAAGACCAGCTCGAAGAAAAGCTTTTCTCGCTCTACCGGGTGGAGAAAGTTAAGCGAAATGATCTTTTTCAATTCAAGACCTGGAAGATATGGAAAAAGTAACGCCGCGCGTAATTCGTAAAGCGAAATCCGTAAATCGTAAATTATCTGTATTAACTGCGTATGATTATCCTCTTGCCAAGATTCTTGATGAAGCGGGGATAGACATCGTTTTAGTCGGGGATTCGGTTGGAAACGTGGTCCTCGGATACAAAAATACCCGGCCGGTGACGATGGAAGATATGGTCCACCATACCAAAGCGGTCGCTCGAGGCGTTAAGCGGGCTTTGGTTGTCGCCGATATTCCATATCGCTCCAATTCCGTTAAAAATGCGAAGCGCTTAGTTAAAGCCGGGGCGAAAGCGGTCAAGATTGAGGGAGTTAAAGGGGTTAAGGCGATTGTTAAAGCTGGGATCCCGGTGATGGGGCATCTCGGATATTTACCTCAATCCGGGAAAAAGCCAAAGGTCCAACGATCGAAAAAGATCGTTAAAGATGCGAGAGAGTTAGAAAAAGCCGGTGTTTTTGCGATCGTCCTTGAGATGGTCGATCCTAAAATCGCTAAAGAAGTTACCAAAACGGTCAAAGTTCCGACCATCGGGATCGGTTCGGGCAAAAACTGCGACGGACAGGTCCTGGTCACTTATGACCTGATCGGCCTGAGCGATTGGTCGCCCAAATTCGTAAAGAAAACCGTAAGTTTAAAAGATCAGATTTCTAGAGCAGTTAAAAAGTATATCGCGAGAGTGAAAAAGTAAATAGAATGTTTTATACTTATGTATTGAAAAGTTTAAAGGATAATAAGCATTATATTGGATTCACAGAATATCTGGATAGGAGAATCAATGAGCATAATGCTGGACTTGTGGAATCGACAAAATTCAGAAAACCATTTGAATTGGTTTATTATGAGGCATGTTTGAATAAAAATGATGCCATTAAACGAGAAAAATATTTTAAGACTGGTTTTGGAAGAAGATTTATTAAGGGAAGATTAAAAAACTATCTTGCGCCTGTAGCTCAATCGGATAGAGCACCAGTTTCCTAAACTGGGGGTTGTGAGTTCGATTCTCGCCAGGCGCAAGATAGTTGGTGAGAAAAGCGGGATACCCGCCCGCCACGCAAGCCGAGCCGGGTTTTAGGTGTGTAAAAGTGAGAAGGGGCTTGCGAGGCGTTGCGGGTGGGGAGCACCAGTTTCCTAAACTGGGGGTTGTGAGTTCCCCGCTCGCCATGCGAGCAAGGCGAAGCGGGCGAGGATTCTCGCCGGGCGCAAACTAACGATGAACATAATATTGATCGGATTTATGGGTTCGGGAAAATCAGCGGTTGGCCATCGTCTGGCCAGCAAGCTCAAGATGGACTATTTGGATACCGATGAGCTGATTGAAAAGACCGAAAAGATGACGATCAATGAGATCTTTGGCGATAAAGGCGAGGAATATTTCAGGGATCTCGAAACCGAGGTCATTAAGACCCTGGGGGATTACGATAATTTTGTGCTTGCGACGGGCGGGGGGATGGTTTTGCGCGAAGAAAATGTTAAAATGCTTAAAGAGATCGGTCCACTGGTCCTGTTATGGGCGGATCCGAAGGTTGTTTTTGATCGAGTAAACAAACATACCCATCGGCCGTTATTGAATGTCCCCGATCCAGTGGCTGAGATCAAGAATATCTTGGATAAAAGAGAACCGATTTACCGCAAAGTTGCGGACTTAGTCATTGATACTTCGAAGATGACGATCGATGAAGAAGTAGATAAGATAGAGGAGTTTGTCCATGCCAAAAATAAAGGTTGATCTTAACGAAAGAAGCTACGAGATCTTTGTTGGGACCGAGATCCTTCCCGACCTGGGAAAACTAATTGCCACCGAAGAGTGGGGGAAGGAAATCTTTATCATTACCGATCCCCTGGTCAACGACCTCTATGGCGACGCGCTGCGCAAGGGGATGAAGGCGCTGAATGTGCGCTCGATCGAGATCCCCCGCGGGGAGCGCTACAAAAACCTTAAAGTAGCTTCGAAGATCTACGATCAGCTGGCGAAACAATCCGCTCCGCGTGATTCATTGATTATCGCCTTCGGCGGAGGAGTGATTGGCGACCTGGCCGGCTTTGCCGCCGCCACCTATATGCGCGGGATCAACTATATTCAGGTGCCGACCACCTTGCTCGCGCAGGTAGACGCCGCGATCGGCGGTAAAACTGGAGTCAATCACGCTAAGGGAAAAAATCTAATTGGTTCATTCTACCAGCCAAAGCAGGTATTTATCGATATTCAAACATTGACTACGCTCCCGGCGAGGGAGTTGCGTACCGGTCTGGCCGAAGTGGTTAAATATGGCGTGATGGAAGATGCGGATTTCTTCAAATTCCTGGAAGCGAATTCACATCATTTGAATACTAAAGCTTTTGAGGCTCCCGATACGCTTCGCGCGGCGCTGAAGGTCTGGCAGATCATTGTTACCGAATCGGCCAAGATTAAAGCTCGGGTGGTTGAAAAAGACGAAACCGAGTCCGGCCATCGCATGGTGTTAAACCTGGGTCATACGATCGGCCACGCCATTGAAACTTTAACCAAATATAAAGAGTATAACCATGGCGAAGCGGTTGCGATGGGCTTGGTTGCTGCAGCCAAAATTGCTAGCCGAATGAAAATGATCGGCGATGAGGCAGTTAATCGTATTAAGAGTTTACTCGAAAAACTAGGTTTGCCGACTGAGATCGAAGGCTTGGCCGCCAATAAAATTTATAAGACCTTGATGATCGACAAAAAAGTCCGTAGCGGCAAACTTCTGTTCGTTCTTCCCGAAAAGATCGGCAAAGTCGTGATCAAGAACAATGTTTCTCCCAAATTGATCAAGCAGGTCCTTAAGGAGATGGGTTGTAAATGAAGAGCGTTGAAGAACAGTTAAAGATAATTAAACGCGGGATCGTTGAGCTGATCCCCGAAGATGAATTTGTTAAGAAGTTGAGTAAGGGAAAGCCCTTGAAAATAAAGTGGGGGGCCGATCCTTCGGCGCCCGATATCCATCTTGGTCACACCGTAATTTTAAATAAACTCCGACATTTTCAAGAGCTTGGTCATCAGATCATCTTTTTGATCGGAGATTTTACGGCGCGGATCGGAGATCCTTCGGGCAAATCTGAAACTAGAAAGCCTTTAACTGCGGAAGATGTTAAGAATAATGCCAAGACTTATCAGGATCAAGTCTTTAAGATATTAAATAAGAAAAAGACGAAGGTTGTTTATAACCATAATTGGTTATCGAAGCTGAAAATTGAAGACGTGATCAATCTGGCCGGTAAATATACCGTTGCCCGCATGCTCGAGCGCGATGATTTTATGAATCGCTATGAAAAGGAAAGGCCGATCTCGATCCATGAATTTCTTTATCCTTTGATTCAGGGGTACGATTCCGTTCACCTCAAGGCCGATGTCGAGATCGGCGGGACCGATCAGAAGTTTAATATGCTAGTAGGGAGAGAGCTGCAGCGCGAATTTAATGAAGAGCCGCAGGTTATTTTGACCATGCCGCTGCTTGAGGGGACCGACGGCGTTAAAAAGATGAGCAAATCTTTGAATAATTATATCGGGATAACTGAACCGCCGTCCGAGATATTCGGCAAGACCATGTCGATCTCCGATAAGCTGATGATGCGTTATTTTGAGCTGCTGACTGATTTCGATCTGAACGAGATTAAAGCAATGCATCCGAAGGAAGCAAAGAAGAAGCTTGCCCATACTTTAGTGAGCCGTTTCCATAATGAGAAGGAAGCGGATCATGCCAGCAATGAGTTCGACGCAGTTTTTGCGGAAGGTAAGAACCCTAAAGATATTGAATTAAAAGTGGTAGAGTGGAAGGTCGCAACTGCGCCCCAAATCATGACCTCTACTGGCATGGCGAGCTCGAATTCCGAGGCGCGGCGATTGATAAAACAGGGCGGATTTAAGGTGGATGGCAAGGCCGTCACGGATGAAAATACAGAAATTGACCTTTCCGAAGAAAAACTCCTCCAGAAGGGTAAAAGGCATTTCCTGAGGGTAAAAGGCAAGTAATGAAGATCCTGATCATCGGTGCTGACGGTCAGCTTGGAACCGACCTCACAAAAGTGATTCCAAAAAATGAGCAGATTCCTCTAACAATAAATGATATCGATGTGCTGAATCGGGAACAGACTCTTCAAGCGATAAAAAAATATTCCTCTGATATTGTTATTAATGCCACAGCTTACAGTAACGTTGATAAGGCTGAAGATGATGCGAAGGGCGCATTTGCATTAAATTCTGATGCAGTAAAAAATATCGCCGACGCATGTGGAAAAATTGACGCTGCAATGGTTCACATTTCTAGTGATTATGTTTTCGATGGGGGAAAAAGTTCGCCTTATGTTGAATCTGATAGCCCGAATCCTTTATCGGAGTATGGGAAATCAAAATTAGCAGGAGAAAAGGCTGTTAAAAATACACTTAAAAAGTATTTTATTATCAGAACTACCGGTCTTTATGGAGAAGCAGGGTGTTGGGGGAAGGGGAGAACAAATTTTGTAGAAACGATGATAAAATTAGCTGAATCAAAACCAGAATTAAGGGTTGTGGCGGATGAAATAATGTCGCCGACTTATACTCTGGATCTGGCTAAAAAGATCTATGAACTTGTTCAAGCCAAACATTACGGCTTGTATCACATTGTGAACCACGGCGGCTGTTCCTGGCATGATTTTGCCGCCAAGATCTTTGAGCTTCTGGGACGGAAGGTGACCATTCACGAAACTACCGCGGCAGAATTTAAGACTAAGGCCAAACGTCCTAAGTATTCGGTCTTAAAAAATGCCAAGCTCGCAGAATTGGGCATGGACGACATGCGGCCTTGGCAGGAAGCGCTCAAAGCCTACCTTAAAGAGAAGAAATACATATGAGAATCGCCATTGTCCACGATTACCTCAACCAATTCGGCGGAGCAGAAAGGGTCGTCGCGGCCCTGCATGAACTCTATCCGGACGCCCCGATCTACACTTCGATCTATGATGCCAAAAGAATGCCGGCGAATTTTCAGAAAATGGATATCCGGACATCATTTATGCAGAAATTACCTTTTATTTTCGATATCTTTAAGACCTATTTTCCGGTCTATCCCTTCGCTTTCGAGCGTTTTGATCTGAGCGAGTACGATGTGATCCTCTCTTCCAGTTCGGCCTTTGCCAAAGGAGTCAAAAAGAAAAAAGGGCAGACCCATATCTGTTACTGCCACACGCCGGCAAGGTTTCTATGGCGTTATGAGGATTATTTTAAGCGGGAATCGATCCCGAATTTTATGAAGAATATCCTTCCGTTGGCCCTGGCGCCGATCGGGAAATGGGACCTTGAGAACTCAAAGCATGTTGACTTTTTCATCGCGAACTCCGAGACGGTGGCGCTGCGCATCCAAAAGACATACGGCCGGGAATCTGTTATAATTAATCCGCCGGTTGAGTCGGGCTATTTTAAGCCGTCCGCGGTCGATCAGGACTATTTCCTGGTAGTTTCCCGCTTAAATACCTATAAGCGGATTGACATTGTGGTCGAAGCCTTTAACAAGCTGGACCTGCCGCTCAAGATAATCGGCGATGGTCCGGAACGCCGGGATCTCTTGGCAAAGTCGAATCCGAATATTGAGTTTCTGGGCAGGCAGCCGGATAAAGAGCTGGCCAGACATCTGGCCGAATGCCGGGCCCTGGTCTTCCCGGGAGAAGAGGACTTTGGCATTGTTCCTCTCGAAGCCATGGCCAGCGGCCGGCCGGTAATCGCGTATAAAGCGGGCGGGGCGCTGGAGACCGTGGTTGACGGTGAGACCGGTATTTTCTTTGCCGAGCAGAGCGTAAATTCGCTGGTCCAAGAGATAAAAAGGTTTCAGTTCCTGACCTTTGATAAACAGCGGATCCGTATTCATGCGGAGAAGTTCGATAAAGAAAATTTTAAGCGTAAAATTAAAGGATTTGTAAGCGAGAAGGCAGGATAATGGCAAAAGCAAAAGCCGGAATAAGTCTAAATTCTCATAAAATATTTGATTTTGCGGTCGAGATACTAATCCTTGTTGTTATCTTTATCTTGCCCACCATTTTTGACCGCCGTCTGGGCATTGTATTTTCAGGCACAAAAACCGCCTGGATGCGCCTTTTCGGCTTGCTAATCCTTTCGGTCTGGGCGATCAAGCTGATCGTGACCAAAAAGCACCGCTTTATCCGGACGCCGCTGGATTGGCCGGTTGTTTCCTTCTTGCTGGGGACAACGATCGCGACTCTAACCTCTGTGCATGTCTATACCAGTTTCGTCGGCTTTTACGGAAGATATGAGGGGTTGACCAGCTGGTATCTTTTTGGATTATTTTTCTTTGTTATTACCAATTATATAAAATCTTTTGACCAGCTAAAACGGATCTTTGTTGCGGTTATGTCGGCGGCTACCTTGATGGCGGTTTATTCGATCATCCAGCGGCATGAGCTGGACCCGTACCGCTGGGGGGGAGTGGTCACCTGGCAGAGAGTTATCGGGACGATCGGCCAGCCGAACTTTTTAGCGGCTTATATGCTGATGGCCTTCTTTATGGGACTGGCTTTGTTTATCCTCAAGAAGGACCAGACAAAGGGGCCGATCAATTGGTCGGAGCAGCTTGTGCCGTTGGGCTATTTCTTTTTCGCGCAGGCTACTTTTGTGGTGATGATCTACAGCCTGGAGGCCCATAATGTCCTGCTCTGGTATTTCGGGTTCACGATTATTACGGTCTCGGCGCTTCTGTTCAGTTTTACCTATCAGGCGCTCTATCCTTTGATATTGAACCTGGTGATCGGGCTGGCGCTGGTCTTGAATTATATTTGCATTTTATATACCCAGAGCCGCGGCGGATACATGGGGCTTTTTACGGGTGCTTCTTTATTTGCGATCGTGGCGGGCAGGCATTGGCTGCTCGATAACTGGAAAAAGATAGCGGTGCTGGGTATCGTTATCGTAGCCATCACCGGCATTACGATGACCCACCCCAAATATTCTCCTTTTGCGCGCTTTGCTTCTGAGATCACCACCGAAAAGGTTGAGGCGGTGGAAAATTCGGAACGAAGGCTGGAGCTCAAGGGGGCGGCGGGGTCCCGCGGGGAGACCTGGAAAAGCGCGTTCGGGATTATAGCGGATAACCCGTTGTTTGGGATAGGCCCCGAAGTATTGAAGATGATTTTCCCCAGATATGAGACAGAGCTTTTCCGCTTTAAGGAAGCCTTCCACGTCAAGCAGGACCGCTGCCATAATGAGACTTTTGACGTGGCGGTCACCAAAGGCCTGGTCACCTTCTTAATCTATTTGTGGCTGTTATTTATGTTTTTCCGGGTTGGCTGGTTTAAGGCGCGAACCACCAAAGATCCCGCGGTAAGGTTGTTGCTGGCGGGCCTATTGGCGGC
>Ga0209536_100010434_pt1 | contig 13709 bp, 8 predicted proteins | sample DeeMarSeWOR28_12_FD_187461 | JGI IMG/M metagenome (GOLD analysis project Ga0209536, IMG submission 187461) | Marine sediment microbial communities from White Oak River estuary, North Carolina - WOR-2-8_12 (SPAdes) (version 2) | ecosystem: Environmental > Aquatic > Marine > Intertidal zone >...
AAGCCTCTGGTCCTCGTCCTCTTCAGCGGCCGGCCGCTGACGCTTCCCTGGGAGGATGAAAAGGTGCCCGCTATCCTCCTGACCTGGTTCGGCGGCACGGAGGCCGGCAACGCCATTGCTGACGTTCTCTTCGGTGATTACAATCCCAGCGGCAAGCTGACGGCCACTTTCCCCCGCAATGTGGGACAGATCCCGCTCTACTACAACCATAAGAATACCGGTCGGCCTCCTGCTGAGGAGGAACGCTTCACCTCGAAATACCTGGACATTCCCTGGACACCTCTCTACCCGTTTGGATTTGGGCTGAGCTACACAACGTTCTCTTACGGCGCGATCATGCTTAGCACTCCGGCGTTGAAGCGCGGGGACACCCTTCGCGTCACGGTGGAGGTCACCAACACGGGGAGTCGATTCGGCGAAGAGGTCGTCCAGTGCTATGTGCGGGATGAGGTGGCGAGCCTGACCAGGCCGGTCAAGGCACTCAAGGGGTTTCAGAAGATCGGGCTCCAGCCGGGGGAGCGCCGGAGTGTCAGCTTTGCCCTCAGTGAGTGGGACCTTGCGTTCTGGAAGGAGTCGCACTGGGTCACCGAGCCCGGCGCCTTCACGGTGTTCGTAGGGGGAAGCTCTGAGAATGTTCAGGCCGCAGGGTTCTCACTCGCAGCCCCGTAGGGCCCTCCCTGCCCTCACCGCTTAAGGAGACGGAGCGCACTCAGGATCGGCGCGCCACGAACCGGGAGAAAGCGGATGTGGATACCCTCCCCGCCCTCTACATCGAGCACCGTTCGGATCTCCACCGCAGTCCAACGCCCTGCGCCTGCGGCGAGATCCAGTTCGGAGAGCACAGGCATTCCGTTGATCTCCACCCGAAACACCCGATGGCCCGCTCCGTCGTAGACCGGCTCCTGAAATCCCATCACCAGCTCATAAAAGCCATCTGGCACGTCCAATCGGTAGCCGTCAATACTGTCACGGGCGGACTGATAGAGCGGGTCGAGCCCGGAGCCGTACACGCGGTGGTGGTCCCGACGGTCCACACCGCCCACGTATCCCCAGCTCCCCGGGACAAAGGCTCGATCAGATTCGTAGACGAACCCCGTCGGGTCGATCACACTGCACAGTCCGCCGACATTGACGCCAAATTCGACCGAACCGCCCTTTGACCCGGCGAAGAGCATCGTACGGTCTGAGAAGGCGATTTCAGCCTGATCGTGCACAGCCATCCCGCCGCGGAGCCCCTTGCACTCGATCCTATGGAGGCCGTCTCGGAGGGTCAGCTCGAAGGATGTCGAGTAGTTTGCCACCGACTGCGTCCCGATCACCTGCCCATCCAGCGTGAGCTCCACCTGATCGGCATTCGTGTAGACGCGTAGCGCCTGTCTCCCATCTTCTGGGCGGCTGCCCGCCCGCTCCCGTTGTTCGCGCCCGATATGGAGGACGGGCCGATCAGCGAGGCACGCCTTATAGTAGAAGGCAATGTCTTTCGGCGTTCGGTCAAAGAACCAGATCCCTTTTTGGTTCAACGCGTTTCTAGTGTCTTGCCTGTGCGAAGAGCCAAAATCGAACTGGTTCCAGATTGCCGACCCGAGCAGGTATGGACGCTCCCTAAGCTGCGGGAAGCTCTGCTCGTGGAGGTACTGGCCGTACTGCGACGAAAAATCAAACCGCTCCGGGGCAGTCGTATGGACCCGCTGATCGGTCCCAGCTCCGTACTCGCTCACCAGCAGAGGGCGATCCGGGCGTTGGGTGTGGAGGTCATCCAGAAACTGACCCAAATCACCGACCGTCCCGTAGTACCAGCCGAAGTAGAGGTTCAGGCCCAGGATGTCGGTTACCTCCGAGAGGCCTGAATCGCGTGGCAATTCCCCGTGTGAGATCGCAAGAGAAGTTGGACGCCCGGGGTCCTCACGCCTGGCCAGCGCCTGGAGGCGCCGGGCGAGCATCACGACGGCCTCAGCATATCCCACAGGCAGCGGGTCCGGCAGACGCAGAAGGGGCTCGTTCATGAGTCCCCAGATGACGACAGAGGGGTGGTTGTAGTGCTGGTGGATCATCTCCGTCAGCATCCGCTCGGCATTTGCTGCAAACGAATCACTCGCGGTAATTCCATTAACCACCGGAATCTCCTCCCAAAGCAGGAGGCCTGCGCGATCTGCCTCATCCAAGACTGCCGGGTCCTGGGGATAGTGGGCCAGTCTAAGGAAATTGAACCCGTTGTCCTTCACGATGTGCACATCCCGTCTGTGGAAAGAGTCCGGCAGAGCGTTCCCCAGTTCCGGGAAGTCCTGATGGCGGTTTGTTCCGACCAGCCGCACGGGAGCTCCATTCAAGAGGAACCCGTTCGCGCCGACGGCTACCGTTCTCAGGCCGAACTTGCTGATCACAACGTCCCGAAGCTGCCCGCCTGCGTGAAGCTCGGAACGCACCGTGTAGAGGACAGGTGACTCCGGCGACCAGAGCAACGGGTGACGGATGGGCGTGCACTGAAGCGCCGCCGTGAGAGTGGACGCTCCCGCAAGTGTAAGGACTGTTTCGGCTGCTGCAACGATGGCGCCGCCACCGTCAACGATACGGTGCACCATCCGCACCTCTCGCGGGTTAGTGCACTCATTGACGACACGCGCCCGCACCCTCACGATCGCTAAACCCGCTGTCAGCGTTGATGTATCAAGATAGACCCCGGGACCTGCATGGTCGAGCAGGTCGATATGGATATCGTCGGTCAGAATTAGCCAAACGTCGCGGTAGAGCCCCCCGTAGAAATTGAAGTCCGCATCCAGCGGCGGAATCTGCGGATCGTGCCGGTTGTCAACCCGGATAGTGAGCGTATCGGGAGCGTTGACGCGAATGTATTTGGTGAGATCAAAGCAGAAGGCGGTGTATCCCCCGCTGTGGCGGCCAACCAGATCTGCGTTCAGAAAGACCTCCGCCACCTGATTGGCGCCCTCGCAGTAGAGGAAGACCCGTCGACCCTTCCACGAGGAATCGGGGGGTAGCACGCGCCGGTAGGTACCGAGACCCCGGTGGTAGCCGGACGCCTTGTCGAATGCATCATGGCCGTTCCATGTGTGGGGGAGGCGGACGCGTTCCCACAGCGCCTTTTTCGGCGCCGCTAGTTCATTGCCGCTCGATATGTCCGCCAGGAAGTGCCAGCTGTCATTGAGGGAGCGTATGATGCGAGGGGAGGGTTCATCCGCGCACGCCACACCAGTACCTCCCAGCATGACGAGCAGTGCGAGCGTGGTCCTGAATGCCATCGTAGGCCACCTCCTCGGAGATAGTCGATGCGGGTGATAGGATCTCATCCTTCTCCCAGCGGGGAATGTGCCGATCAGCGTTCCAGGGGAGAGTCCCCGCGATGACAGGTACCGGTGGTGATGACTTCCAGGATCTTGCGGGTCCCCAGCTTACGCGCCTTCAGGAAGCCCGACCACGCAGCCTCGGCGAGCAGTCCGTCATCCAGCGCATCGAAGAGCCACTGATCCACATAATCGGGGTTTTCCTGCCGGATGCCCGCCTGGATTTCATGGAGCCAGCGGCGGTTGAATTTCTCTTGCGACCCGATCGTCGGACTCATGATGATGGGGATCCCCAGCGCGGAGTAGAACGAAAGCTCACTTGGCTTGGTCCAGAGGATATCGGTTTCCCTCATGAGTGCGGTGAACCTCTCAAGATACTCCTCCAGTGTGGTCGCTCCGACGACCTGGATCTGAGGAGCGGCATCGGGGATTTCCATGACATGGCTGCGGAAGTAGTCCTCGACCTCTGGCCGGATGCCGGAGACCAGGTTCAGCCGGATCTGACCCGACGCCAGCCTTTTCCTCAGGCTACGGGCGATTCTGGGCCCGAACTCCTTTTGGGCGCCCGCCCCACCGACGGCATAGGTCAGCGTCAGGGGACGATAGGTAGCCACGCCGGCCGATGCCGGTCCTAGGAAGTAATCCACACTCTTTCCATGGAAGTTGCGGAACTTCCCCCGGGGGTCCAGATGAACCAGCCGCTCACCCAGATCACGTTTCAGCACGGAGAGATCCTCACCAAGCAGCTCTTCCGGAAGAGGGAAGCCAGTCAGATAGATGCGCTCCTCAGGAACTCCATACGCCTTGAGTCGCTGGGCGGCGCGTCCGCACGGGGCGAAGTAGAAGATCCGGCTTTCCCAGGGCTGCTTTGCAACCCAGACGCGGTTCAGGTCTGCGTCACAGATGATGCAGTAGACACGGTCATGACCTGCCATGTCTGCCGCGATGGCCGGGGCATAGAAAGACGTCACCAGCGGGAGGTGTTTCCCTTCGATTCTGGCGAGGATCCCGCCACAGAGTCCCTTGCGAATGCTCGAGGCCAGGAGCTCGACCTGGAGCGTGCTGCTGGAGAGGTCACGCATGGGATAGCGCGAGGGGATACGCATGAGGGAGTCCAGAATGCCAAAGAGGTGCTTTCCCACAACTGGGACGCCCCGGGCGCGGGAGAACATGGAGTAACCGGCGAGGAGGCGCCGCCAGAGCACACGCTCCTCTTCGGTGGAGCCGTCGTTGCGGCCGGCGATCAGAATACCTCCCTCGGCGAAACGGCGCAGTGGGAAGACGGCCCTGAGGTGTCCGTACCCCATTTCTGCCGAGACAACCCAGGCGCGTAACTCTGTTGGCGTGACCATGACCCGAAAATGTAGCCAAGAGCAGACGGACAAGCAAGGCGTCGTTGCCTTTGGTGCGGGGATGACGTATGTTCTCTGGACCTCTCTCCACACTCACCCGGATCACGCATCATGAACGGCATTCCAGTCTTGCACGCCGAAGGCGATTGCATCGCGCGCGCATGGGAGAACTCTCTGGTCGAGCTCTACAGCAACGGCTGCGCCATGAGCACGCAGTACGACAAACCCGGTGATCCCCCCAGCAGGGACGCCACTATGATTTTGATCATCACCGATCCGCTCAGCGAGCCGATGCTGCACAAGGATTTCCCCGGCGGGCCGGAAGACCTCCAGGAATACGTCATGGAGGTCATCGAGGGAATCAAGGATCATCTCGTCCGCCGCGCTGACGATCCGCAGGACACCCGCTGGGAATACACCTATCATCAGCGCCTGTTCCGTTACGATCCCCCGGGGGGCATGCCGGCCAACCAGATCGAGACCATCGCGCGCAAGCTGGCAGATGCGCCACACACACGGCGCGCGCAGGCGGTCACCTGGAAGGTCTGGGAGGACAACGACTGCTACGATCCCCCGTGTCTCCAGAGCATCTGGTGCCGCATCATCGAACAGGACGGGCAACCCGTGCTCAGCATGAACGTCCGGTTCCGCTCGAACGACGCCTACAAGGCAGCGTTCATGAACATCTTTGCTCTTGTCCAGTTGCAGAGCCATATCGCGCAGACGGTCGCGGGAATGATCGGACGCGAAGTGACCGTCGGACGGTACTGCCATCTGGCCGACAGCTACCACATCTATGGATCCAACCTCGAGGAGTTCCAGGGGAGGTTTCTCCGGGCGCTCGAGAAGAGAACGTTCGAGCAGCGGACACTGCGCTATGAGGACATGCGCGAGATTATGCTCGGGGCGCGTGAGGGAATTCGCCAAAAGGCACGCTCGATGGGACGGGACGAGCGCCGGGGAGAGTAGACCGGAACCACCGATGTCACGCACCGGCGGTGGTCCGGAACGACATTTCTCACCTGGGTGTGTCGAAAAACCGGCTCAGAAAAAGGAGCTGGTGCTCCAGCGCGGCACCGAAGGTGGGGCGGTCGTGTCCTCCGGGCCGCTCGGTATAGAGATGGTCGATCCCGCGGAGCAGGAGTCGTTCGTGGACACGCCGGTTGCCGGCAATAAAGGGATCCTGGAGACCGCAGTCGATACTCAGCGCCAGCTGATCCGGCACAAGGGAGTCAACAAGCGCCAGGACCGACAAGCTTCGCCACCGTCGGGCGTGCTCCTCGAACGTCCCCAGGCGCCGGGCCAGCGCGGCCGGCTGGGTGGTCTCGGTGAGATCCAGGACACCGCTGATTGAGGCGGCCGCACCAAAGAGTTCGGGGTGGCGAAGGGCGAGGTAGAGAGCGCCGTGGCCCCCCATGCTGATTCCCACAATCCCCCTGCCTTCCCGATCGTGCCGGAACCCGTAGCAAGAATCCACCCAGGGAATAACCTGCTCGATGATCGCAGTCTCCACCCTGTAGCTGGTATCGACCGGGCTGTCAAAGTACCAGCTGTCGGACCGACCGTCGGGGCAGACGATCCCGATGCCGTAGCGGTCCGCCACAGCGAGCAGGTCGATCAGCTCGAGCATGGTCCGAGGATTTGCAGCAAAGCCGTGCAGGAGAAAGACGACAGGGCTCGCTGCGCTTGACGGGGGATCGACCGTCGGGGTAATCACGATGGCCAGCACCGAATCGCCGGGCGCATCTGCGGGGATCCAGACCGAGTCGAGTGCTGCCCCGCCGGCGGGATCGTACAACCCCGCAAGCACGAAGAAGAGAACGGTGCTGCATCTACCCATCAGTGGACTTCCTAGAAGGGAAACTCCTCGAGTGGTCCGCTCTCGGGTTGTGGCTCCTCCTTGGGAGGTTCCTTGGCCTGACCGTGACGACGGAGCGCTTCCACGTAGATCGCCTTTTGAGGTTTGGTGGGACAGGCCTTCTCGCAGGCACCGCACCCAACGCAGATCTCGTCGTTTGTTTCTGGGAGGCGAAGTGTTTCGTGCGGCACCATGCGCACAGCTTTCGTGGGACAGTGTTCGGCGCAGGCACCGCAATCAGTCTTCTTGGTGATCACGATGCACTCGTCCTTCAGAAACCTGACGCGGCCGAGCTGAAGGCGCTTCTTCTCTTCCAGAGAGATCGGCATGATCGCTCCCGAGGGACAGGCTGCCGTACAGGTGATGCACTCAAAAAGACAGTACGCATCCGCGTAGTCCATTCTCGGCTGGAAGATTCCGGCGAGACCGAAGTCGAGGAGTCCGGGCTGGAGCACCTGCGTCGGGCAGACGCTCACGCACAGGTGGCACGCCGTGCAGCGACTCGTGAAGTGCTCGATCCCGAGAGAGCCCGGGGGGGTCACGGGATGTGGTGTTTTGGTGGGCGGAGCGGCCACAAGCGAGTCCGTTGGCTGTGCGAGCACTCCGCCAAGCACCGCCGCCGTAGCGGCAAGAAACTGCCGACGCTCGGGTTCCGCCGGGTGCAGTCGCTGCGCAGATCGGCTGCCCGGGCGTGCGTAGACCAAACCCACGGTGGGACAGGCATGAAGGCAGTTGAAACAGCTCACACACGCCTGGTAGTCCACTCGCTTGCTCGCGCTGTCAATACAGGAGGCCTTGCAGACCTTCTCACAGAGGCCACACTCCTTGCACGTAGCAGGATCGATGACAATGCGGAGCATGGAGACCCGAGCAACGAGTCCCAGGATGGCCCCGACCGGACAGAGGCTGTTGCAGAAGAGGCGGCCACGGGTCCAGGCCAGATAGCTTATAAGCCCCATCACAGGAAGCGTCCCGAGCAGAACCGCACCGACATTCGTTGTCAGGGGGAGGGGATCCACAGCGTAGACGCCGGCTGATGCCAGGGTGAGGGCGGCCGCGTTTGTCGAGGCGACAAGCAGAGGGCGCGCGACGGCATGGACAAGGCGACCGTAGATGCTGAACGGTTCCAGCAGATCGAGAAGCACCAGGCTGCCGGCCAGGAACGCAACGAGTGTCAGGACCAGAACGGCGTAGTGGAGCAGGTAGGGCGGGGGTTCATAGCGGAAGCGCCGCGGCCGGCGGCGATGTGCCAGGGCAATGACCAGGTCTTGATAGGTTCCCAGGGGACAGAGTGTGGAGCAGTAGACTCTGCCCACCAGGAGCGTCAGCAGCAATACTGCTGCTGCACCCGCAGTCCAGAGGCCGACTCCCACAAGCGACTTGGTCAGGGAGGGCAGGAGCTGAAAGGCCGTCACGGCTTCCCGTACCCACGGCGCAAGGACGTTCCACGGATCCAGGAACAGCGCCGAAATCACCGCCAGCAGGACCATCGAGAGGAGACGGCGGAGCTGCCGGAGCTTTCTCAACTCCATGGGCTAGACTGCGATCCGCTTGATCTGCAGCTTTTCAAGGTCCATCCGTCCCACCCCTCGATCCGCCGCCAGGGGTATATAGCGAACGGCCGAGGGCTCCATGCCGAAGAGCTTTGTCGCGGCGGTGTCCACCGCAACGATATCGGTGGAGATCAGCTGGGCCTTGAGCGTTGCGACGTCGCCTTCCGAGACACCGCGTGGCCCGTTGCGCTTCATGACGTAGTAGGCATCCACGACGTTCAGCGTGGGCTTCCGATAAGCCGCAAAGTCTGCAATGCACTGGTGGAGGTCGTTCGAGTGCCAGAAACCGCGATCCCAGACTACACCCATCAGGTTCTTCATGGCGATGGTCAGTCGGGCACCGCCATGGCTTTTGAGGATGGGCACATTGATCAGGACATCTGACTCCAGGACGAGCTCATGCTCCATCGCCGATCGCAGCGACCGGCCGCCGGGGACGTCCACCTCGTGGTAATAGCTCTTGCTGTCGCCCGAGACCACCGTGGCTCCGGCCCGTGACGCTGCCTCCTCGATCCCACTCCGCCGGTAGCAGCGTTTCCAGTCATCACAGGTGTGGTCGAACACGTAGACTTTCGACGCCCCGGCGTCGAAGCACCGCTCCACGATGCGTGCGACGAGCCTCGGGTTGGAATTCCCCGCCCGCTCGGGAGGGACATCCCAGCCGATATTCGGCTTGACGACCACCGTGCTCCCCCGCCCGACAAACACCTGCAGTCCCCCCAGAGCCTCTATGCCACGGTCGAACATCATATCGGGTTCTCCGCCCCGGATCGCGACTAGATCGATGGGGGGCTCGTCCTCGCGCCCCAGGAGCGGAACGGGGGTCCCCAGAAGCGGTGCCATGCCGGCGGCCATCGATACCCCCACCATCCTTCTGACGAAATCCCTTCGGTCCATGAATACCTCCTGCCGGTGGTTCGTGCTACAGGTTGCGTTTCCAGAAATCAAGGATGACGGAGCGGTAGTGACGACGATCCGGGATGCCGTGCTTGCGCTCTGGATACAGCATGAGCTCGAACAGCTTGTTTGCCTTGACCAGCTCGTCAACAAATGCCCAGACATTCTGGATGTGGACGTTGTCGTCGTGCGTGCCATGGACGATCAACAGTCGACCGTGCAGGTCTCCCGCGGTCCTCAGAAGTGAGACCCGCTCAAATCCCTCCGGGTTCTCCACCTCGGTTTTCATGACCGTTTCCCCCCAGAACGCGTCGTAGAAGCGGACATCGGTCAGAGCCGAGATGGCGATGCCTGCCTTGAATTCCTTTGACCGCGTCATTCCCAGAATCGTGTAGGTTCCTCCTCCGCTCGCCCCGGTGATGCCGATGCGCGTGCTGTCCACAAACGGCTGCGCCTTCGCCCAGCGCACCGCGTCAACCAGATCGTCGAGCTCAACCTCCCCCATGATGTTGTGGAGCACCAGGTTTTCCAGGCTCTTGCTGATCCCCGTGGCACTCCGGGGGTCCATCACCATCACCACGTAGCCGTTGTCTGCCAGAACGTTCCACCAGGAGAGTGCGTACTGCCAGCCGTTGGACACCTGAGGGCTCGAGGGTCCGCCATAGACGTTGAAGATCACCGGATAGCGTCGGCCGGCATCGAAGTCTCTCGGCTTCAGGATCATCGCCGGTAGCGGGAATCCGTCCCGGGATGAGATGGTTAGGATCTGGGGCAGAACCAGCTCGAGCCCCGGGAGGAGATCCGTGCGCGCCTCCTTGAGCGTTTCGACGAGCTCGCCATCGCGCGTGTAGAGCCGCAGCGAGGATGGCGTATCGAGTGCCGAGTGGCGATCCAGATAGTAGCGGTAGTCCGGGCTGAAGGTAAACCCGTGCACCCCCGGAATCGTGCTCAGCCGGTCGAACTGCGATCCATCCAGACGGATGCGGTAGAGGTGTCGTTCCAGCGGCGACGCCTCAAGAGCGGTGAAGTACACCACTCCCCCCTGCTCATCCACCGCAACGAGTGCGCGCTGAACATATGACGGCATACCCCCGCCGCTCCTGAGGGCCCACTCTCCTTCGGTCACCCGATTCACCAGCGTGCCGTCCATCCGGTAGCGGTAGAGGTGCAAAAACCCGTCCCGCTCGGAGGGCCAGAGGAAATGCTTGCCGTCCTTGAGGAACACGAAATCGTCCAGGATGTTGACCCATGCCTCGCTCGTCTCCCGCAACACGGCGACGGCCTCTCCGGTCTTCCTGTCGGCGAACAGGAGGTCCAGCTCTGTCTGGGCACGGTTCATCGTCTGGAGTCCCAGGCGCGAGGCATCGGGAGACCAGGCGAGGCGGATCACGTATGCGAAGTCGTGCCTCCCAAAGGAGACCGTCGTTGTACTCGACTGGTCGAGTTCAGCGATGTTGACCGAGACCCCAGGCAGGCTCCCGCCCACCTTTGGGTAGCGCTGCGTTGTCACCTTCGGCGTCCAGGGGTGCGTGCCCACGTAGTGCTGGACGCTCACCCCTGACTCGTCGAACCGGTAGTAGGCAAGTGCCCGGGAATCAGGAGCCCAGAGATATCCCATCTCCCGCCGACCGTAGATTTCCTCCCAGTAGATCCAGGAGAGGGTGCCGTTGAGTATGGTCTCCGAGCCGTCGCTGGTCAGCGCCCGTTCGGTGTTTGCCTCCAGGTCAAACACGTAGAGGTTATTCGCCCGGACGTAGGCAACCTTGCGGCCATCCGGCGAGAAGTGAGCCGATTGTTCCTCCTCGTCGGTCTGGGTAATCCGCCGGAACGAAGAGCGCGGGATGTCCAGGAGGTAGAGATCGCCCGAGAACTCATAGAGACCGCTCAGACCGGATGGATGGAGCTCGGAGGGAAAGCCCAACGATGAGGGCGCACGCGTCTCACCGAGCAGCGGCCGGAGGGAGGCAAGGGCGCTGCTGTCTTCCAGCAGAGGCGCCCGGCGCAGGGTCGCCGGATCGATGACCTCCATCCGACGTTCCTTGAGGGGGCGGTCCAGGTCAAAGAGCACCAGTCGTCCGTCGTCGAGCCAGCGGGTGGAAGGCGTCATGATCAGCTGGCGCAACTCAGGTCGAGAGGCCCGATCAGGGTCCTGATACGGCTTCTCTCCCTCCCCTGCGGCGGAGGGCTGGCCTCCCCCGAAGAGGAGACCGCAGGCAAGCAGGCAGCATGATATCCTGACCACAGACGCAGGCTCCTTTCTCGCCCCCCCGACGGGGGAGGCATACCGGTGGACACGTCCTGAAGGTCCCGACGGAAAACGTGGAAGGAAGAGAGAACGGGATCGGTCCACAGCAGCGAAGGCCTGCGCCGGCGTCCTAGACGGTGCGCGAAAAGACGGGCTTTCCGGCAGCCATCGCATCCAGGTACGCATCGAAACACATGGCAATGTTGCGCAGCAGCAGTCGCCCCGCACCGACAATCTGGATCCTGCCGGAGCCGAATTCGACCAGGCCATCGTCCTCAAACTCCCTGAGCGCCTCCAGCGAACTGGCAAAATAGTCGTCGAAGGAGATCCCGAACCGTCGCTCCACCTCCGCCGTGTCCAGCTCCAGGTCACACATGAGCCGGAGGATGACGTGTTTTCGCAGCTGATCGTCTTCAGTCATCCGGTACCCCACGTGAGTGGCGAACGAACCTGTCTCCAGCGCGTGGTAGTAATCAGGGAGCTTCTTGATATTCTGCGCGTAGATGGTCTGAAAATGACTGATGGACGACATGCCAATTCCGTAGAGATCGGCGCCGGATTTCGTCGAGTAGCCCTGGAAATTTCGGTAGAGAGTCTTTTCCCGCTGCGCCACTGCCAGCTCATCGTCCGGCCGTGCAAAATGATCCATGCCGATGTATTCATAACCATGCTCGGAGAGCAGCTCGATAGTCATCTTGAGAATCTCGAGCTTCTGTTCCGGCCGGGGGAGATCCTCTGGCTGAATCAGCTTCTGATGCGCCTTCAGCCAGGGCACGTGGGCATAGTTGAATACGGCGATCCGGTTCGGACGATAGCGGATGACGGTCCGGACGGTCTCCTCGAACGACTCGGGGGTCTGAAAGGGGAGACCGTAGATCAGGTCGAGGTTGATGCTGTCGAAGCCTAATTCGCGGGCCCATGCATATACCTGGGAGGTCATGGGTTCGGGTTGAAGTCGGTTTACCGCACGCTGCACCCGTTCGTTGAAGTCCTGGACTCCCATACTCATCCGGCTGAAGCCGCTTTCGCGCAGGGCCACCAGGTGATCCCGGTGGAGTTCCCGTGGATCAATCTCGACGCTAGTTTCGGCCTTCGGATCGATGCGGATCGACCGCCGGATATGGTCTCCGACATCACGGATCTGATCCGGGGAGAGGTGCGTCGGTGTGCCGCCTCCCCAGTGTAGCTGGACGACCCTTCGTCCCGGAGCCAGCATCGGGCCAAGCATGTCAAGCTCCCGCTTCAGAAAGCGGTTATACTCTTCGATCCTGCTGTGGTCACGCGTAACGAGCATCGTGCAGCCGCAGAAGTAGCACAGTGTGTCGCAGAACGGGAAATGGAAGTAGAGCGAGAGATCCGCGCTGGAGTCGGCGGGGTTGGTAGCGATGATTTCCTGGCGATAGTCCTCGGCCGTGAAGGTGTTTTTGAACAGGGGAGCCGTGGGATAGCTCGTGTAGCGCGGCCCCGGTCTGTCGTATTTCTTTAGCAGCGAGAGATCAATGGAAGAGAACGGCTTTCCCATCACTAGCCCATCCCGATACTGTAGAGAACATCATCATATTCAAATTACCCAGAATCGGGTGAAAATTCAAGCGGGCGGCGGCACCTGTCTGCCTCCACCGTACGTGCTTGGACCTGCGCAGGAGCTCAACGATTCAGGCCGGATGCGATGAACACAGCACGCCTCTGGCCAAGTTCCTTTCACTCCTGAACGTGCCAGCTCCACATCATTTATGCGTTGCCGGAAAGGGAAAGGTCTCCGCCTCTGAACCTCATCTGAAGAATGAAGCGCCGGGCGGCCCTTCCACCTTAGTCCGGAGTTGAACCGAAAGAGCGGGAGACTGCTCTTGCTGCAAATCCCGGATGGCACCGGCTGGAATCACGGCTCGATGTAGCCTTGCGCCCGTTCAGCAGTGGCAGAGCACTTGTCATTATCGATTCAGCGAGTCTCACACATGGGTGTCTCACCAGAAGGCGGTGGCCCGGAGCTTCGACCGTGTGCCGTTTTCTCCCTCTCCTCGCCCGCACGGGGGTGTTTTTTGGATCACGGGGTGTTGAATTTTTCACTATTGACAAACTCCGATCGCAGCAGTACACTTCCCTGTAGCGACCAGAGGTCGAATGCGGTGAGCCGTGGTTCTTGTGCCCGCCTGCGTCGCACGACTCCCTGCAGGTGGCCAGACCTGAGAGCGCATCTCCGTCGTTTATCCTGTTGCCCTCCCATTTCTGCGGCGGCCCCGCGATACTCCCCACTCTGCCCTTTCTCATCCTTCCATTGAATCATCTGTGTATCCGCTCCGGCTACTATTGCTGGCATCGATAGGGGTTCGGAGCACGCTGACTGGCGTCATTGGAAGAGGGGGGCACTCTGAGGGTCCGTCCCACAACCGAGGAAGCGCGCCATGCACAACATGCAGCCGTCTCACCGTCTTCGGTTCACCGCGATGCTTCTGTGCACGACCTTTCTGGTGGCCTCGTGCGGCGATGACGATGGACCCGCCGGACCCG
>Ga0209536_100010436_pt1 | contig 13708 bp, 12 predicted proteins | sample DeeMarSeWOR28_12_FD_187461 | JGI IMG/M metagenome (GOLD analysis project Ga0209536, IMG submission 187461) | Marine sediment microbial communities from White Oak River estuary, North Carolina - WOR-2-8_12 (SPAdes) (version 2) | ecosystem: Environmental > Aquatic > Marine > Intertidal zone >...
TAGTCAAATGACATCGCTAACTCTAGACCACCACCAGCTAATGGAGCATTGATTGCGGCAATTATTGGTTTCGAATCTGACCGGAAACCGACACGACGTGGTGGCGGTGCAGGTGATTCCTCCTTAACAAGTTGTTCACCCATCTTTACGAGTAGCGAGACATCATAATGTTGGATAAAGACATCAGGCATACCACTCGTGAAGACACCTACTCTTAGATTTGGATCGTTATAGAAACTCTCTACCAATTGTTGAAATTCCGGACCGGTCTCAGCATCCCAGAGATTACGCGGTGGATTATAGAATTTCCAGGTTATTACTGCTCCGTCCTTTTCAACTTGAAAGTATTTCGGTTCGCTTACCATGATAGTCACTCCCCTAACACAACGATTTCGAGCAGTGGCACTAATAACCAGAGGTTTGTGTAACTCCTATTTGCTAGACTACTCGTCTTGAAACAATCATGTACTAAAAACAAATATGTTGCATCCTCCAATACCTACATTATGTGTCAAACCGACCTTGGGATTGCCAGATATCTGCCTTGGCCCTGCTTCCCCACGCAACTGGTAGACAATCTCTGCGATCTGAGCAATACCCGTAGCCCCTTGAGGATGCCCACGGCTTTCTAGCCCCCCATCAGTATTTGTCGGTTTTTCACCACCGATATCCGCTTTGCCATCCCAAATAAATTGGCCACCCTCACCAGGTTTACAGAACCCCAACTCTTCAACAGCAAAAACCTCACCCGCACTAAAAGCGTCATGAACTTGGCAAACCGCTACATCTTCCGGTCCAATGCTGGCTCTTTCATAGGCTTCTTTCGCAAGTCGCTCAATAAAGCCTTCTTGTACATCACCACCGACACCGGCTGGACTGTAGGAGGGCGTACCACTCGCCCAACCAGAAATTGTGACTGGTTTACCATGAAAACGACCAGCAACTTCTTTTGCACAAATAACCGCCGCTGCTGCACCATCTGTCGTCGGTGAACATTGGTAGAGTGTTAGCGGATCAGCAATCATACGGGCATTGAGTACCTCTTCTAGTGTTAGAGGCGTTTGGTACTGTGCATAGGGATTTAGAGCACCATTCTTGTGGCTTTTTACTGCTACTTGAGCAAACATTTCACGGGTCGAACCATACAAGTGCATATGTCGTCTAGCACGCAAAGCATAATCACCCGGCATTATTCCCAGCCCCATTAGCTGTGAATAAGATGCTCTCGACTCCATTCCAGGTGACACTCCGCCGACAAGACCACGCTCCATCTTTTCAGCACCAACGCAAAGACAGATATCGTAAAGACCGGCACCGACTGCCCATGTTGCCAAACGGACAGCTGTTGATGCTGTAGCGCAGGCTTTCTCCACGTTGTCGATTAAAATACCCGACTGAAAAACCTCGCCTACAAGTTGGTATGCAGTGGTGTTATTATTGAATACTCTACCCCCAAATGCGGCTTCAATATCCTTTGGTTCTACACCGGCGTCTTCTAGCGCCGCCAAAATGGCTTCACGTCCTAATGCACCCAAATTCTTATCTGGAAATCTACCGAACTTATGTAAACCTACTCCAATAACACAGACTTCTCTCATGTTCTTCCATGCCTCTAACGTACCCATCTCCTGCTCCTTTTCACCCTTATTTTGCTATGCGGAATTTATCCACAATTAGGTCATTACCTTCATTATCTTCCATGATTTTTTCAAAATATACTTCAACTTCTTGGTCTACCCGCAATTTATCATAGTTCTCAGTTACTACAGCATGTATCTGGCAACCTTCAGGCATACTCACGATCGCAATACTATAAGGCACCTTTACCAATGCGCCAGGGAGTTGTTGCCAAACAATCGTATAGCTATACACCTTCCCTTTACTACTCAGTGCCGTAATCTCTATCATTTGCTTGCCACAATTGAGACAGACAGTCCGCGGTGGTGCAAAGAATTTCCCGCAATTCTGGCATTTACCACCGATTAAGTAAGGTTCAGCGTTCGGGTCTTCTGGGACAACAAACCGACCTCTTCTCAAGGGTAAACGTTTCTTGCTTTCTACATCCTGGGTCATTTGAATATCCTTTCTATACATTAGTCTTTATTACTATACGTCCCTATTATAGTAATCTATGTCAGGTAAGTTCAAATATTTCCTATTGCACGCAATCTGTCGAAGTTACTATCGTGGCGAAGGAATTAACAAACATTTTCTTTTTATCAATACGCCAGTCTAACCAGGGTAGACTTATCTTTCAGCTATGCCAGTAGCCCACCATCAACAACTAAGACATGCCCTGTGATATAGCTTGCTGCCTCCGAAGCCAAGAAAAGGGCAGCGCTACCTATTTCCTCTGGTTCTGCAATTCTACCAAGAGGTACCTGGCTGGTGATGTTTTTCCTTATCGCCTCCGGTGCATCAGCAGCATCTACCTGTATTCCTCTTTCACCCAGTAGGGCCTGCATACCAGCAATAGTCTCCGGTGTCAGTGATGACTCATCCCACAAGAAGCGAAGCATATCCGTCTTGACACCACCGGGAGCAATGGCATTTACCCGCACATTGAACTTGCCTACATCCCAAGCAAGACCACGGGTAAGCATTATGAGCCCAGCCTTGGATATTGCGTAAGGACTGCTCTCTCTACGCCAAGAACCCACCGAGAGTCCCTCGATTGATGCGATGTTAATAATACTCCCTGCACGCTGTTCCGACATGTTTGGTAATACTGCCTTACTGCAAAGGTAGCATCCCTTCAGATTTACATCGAGAACTTCGTCCCAATCCTTTTCGTCCAGCAGAGGTGTTGGAGGTGTGCCGGGGCTAATACCCGCATTATTAACTAGAATATCAATCTGCCCAAACATCGTCAGCACATCCTGTACCATCTTCGGTACTTGTGTTGCGACTGATACATCAGTAATGAAGCCAGCAGACCTCCTCCCCAGCTTCTGTATTTCTGCGACCGTCCGTTCGATGTCGCCACTCTCAGAGATGTAGTCACACAGAGCAACATCAGCGCCAGCCTTCGCCATAGTCAGAGCAATTGCTCTACCAATACCACGCCGCCCGCCGGTGACTAGTGCTACCTTTCCACTTAGAGAGAACATATCCATCATTCCACTCATTTTCGTCTCTCTCCTGTTTTCTAAACTTTATGAACTCTTTTACAGTTCTATCTTACTATGCTTCATACTCGTTGTGAAAGTCTCAAGCAAGGTAAAGCGAGTGCCGCGACGGACACATTTACCATCTCCGAGATCTCAGATAAGTGTATTGTAATTATACTCTCTGGAGCAATACGGATAGGTTTTGAACGAAATACTAAAGACGGTTAAGATGATGGATAGAAACTAATTCTCCCTTGACAATTCTGTATGGAGTGATAGAATTGACTAACCGAACACAAGGTATTAGAGAGTTTTCAGGAAGGAGGTGTTCAGGAATAGGAGACATCGAATTAGTGTATTCGAGTTGAATGAGTTCCTATAATCTCGAAACCAAGGAGGCAACTTGTTGAAAAGAAAATTGTTATGGTTATTTCTTAGCTGTATAATGGCACTGACCCTGGTGGCATGGTCCTGTGGCGGTGGCACAGGTGAGGAAGAAGAGGAGGAGGAAGAGGAGGAAGAAGAAGAAGAGGAGGAGGAAGAAGAGGAGGAGGAGGAAGGGATGGTGCGTGACGCCTTCGGCAACCTGAAAGAACCCCCAGAATACGGTGGGGTTATTACAATCGCTCTGACTGACGGTACGGCTACACAAATTCTTGACCCCTTATATTCTACACGTGGTGCCTTCAATGGCGTCCACACCTACGCGCGACTAGGAACGGCTGACTGGTCAAAAGGACCGCAGGGCACCAACGAGTTTCCTTTCTCATCTTCTTATATCCCGGATATGTACCTCATGGGCGACGTTCTCGAAAGTTTTCAGATACTTGATTTGTGGACATTTGAGGGCACGATTCGCGATAATGTCTACTGGCACCCTAGAGCACCGGTAAACGGTCGTCAGTTCACCGTCGAAGATATCGAGTTCTCCTTAGAGAGGGCTGCGGAGGACCCGAGGAACGTTTACTACACCGAGGATGTGCGGGACCCGGATTGGCCGCCCTTCTTCACAAAAATCGACGATACAACCTTCCGGATAGTGTATGATAAGCCCGACGGGACTACACGGGTACTGCACGGTCTAATGAACTGGGTGTATTTGGTAGCACCTGAAGTATGGGAAGAAGTTGGAAACTATAATGACCCAGACTATCAGATTGGTGTTGGACCATTCATGCTAGATAGAGTCATCACTGACGCCAGATTGGAGTGGGTCCGGAATCCCAATTACTTTCTCTATGATCCCTGCTTCCCAGAGAACCAGCTACCATACATAGACGGATTCCACGCAGTGGTCATACCAGACCAATCGACACGACTAGCAGCACTTCGGACAGGCGCGATTGATTATTACGGCGCGGTCCCCTACGATAAGGTCGATAGCATGCTGCGTCAAAATCCTAATCTCCTGTGGAGATCGGTACCGCCGGATGCCTCTAATACCATGTGGCCTCGGAACGATATCGAACCATTCAGCATAAAAGAGGTTCGGCAGGCAATCTCCATTGCCATAAACCAACAAGAGATAGCGGATGTCTACTACGATGGCAAAGCCACTATACTCAGCTGGCCAGTTAACTCTTCTTTTTCCGACCATTACACGCCGCTCGAAGAGTTGCCCTCGAATCTCCGTCTACTCTATGAGCACCATCCGGACATTGCCCGGCAAATGCTGGCGGACGCCGGATACGGTGAAGGCTTCGAGACTTCAGTACAGGTCTCAAGTGCCAACCCATATGGCATTGACGTTATGTCCCTTGTCCAGGGGTATCTTGCCGAGGTTGGTATCGACATGGAAATCGAAGTAATGGAACCGACCACATTTGGTAATGTACTCTGGGTGAGAGGATTCCCCGGATTCAGCTACATCAGTTGGGGCAACAACGGAATTGATGACGCCTTCGGTTGGGCTCATGGTGGCTGGGTCAGTCAATCCGGAGTGGGGTCAGTCTACGCTTTCAGCAATGTCGTCGACCCGGTTGCTCAGGAAACCTACGAATACCTGATAACAGTACTAGACCTCGAGGAGCAATCACAGATTCGACGAGACGAATGCCTGCGCGAAATAGACCTCTGCTGGGAGATAGCAATACCAACACCAAACCAGTATGTGTTCTGGCATCCGTGGGTCAAGGGATATTCTGGTGAAGTAGGTGTTGGACCTGATCCGGTCGAGAACACTGGTGTATTCAGATACGTCTGGATCGACCAAGACCTCAAGGACGAGTTACAGTAGGGTAGCGAGCGACACAGACACCTAGCTACAAGTAAAAAGACTTAAACTGGGGGTATGGTTCCATACCCCCAGTTTGGTTGTGATTGACAAGCTGCGAGACTGGAGTATGTTCGTACGAATGGTACCAAGTAAATAGGGCTGAGTACAGAGAATCCGGTTATTGAGAGAGATGAAGTGAGATAGCAGGAAAGCCGCCGATGGACGTATGTAGCCCAGTTTAAAGTACAAGACGATTTATTACATATGCATTTGGTGTATCGTATACTGCAAGGAAATGCGCCGGAGGGGTATTACAGGTACAATCCTTTCGCTTCGGAAGGGTAGCAAGCCAACAGCATGGTGCATCATGCATCCAGTAAGGAGATTGACTTTCCCTAGGACATAATTATAAAATCAACGTTGGTGATTTCGCAGGTAATTGAGGAAGAGCATTCAGGAAATAATGCCCAATAGGTAATGCGGAAGATCGAGGTAAGAATTTAGGAAGGACCTAGTAAACAAATTTTAGTGGTATTATGCGCGCGTATATAATCAGAAGACTGCTCCTAATAATACCTACTCTGATCCTGGTCTCAGCAGTTGTTTTCATTACGGTTCGCCTGATTCCTGGTGACGTGATAGAACAAATGGCTATACAAATGGGGCAGACAACACAAGGCGAGCAGATAGATTTTGATAAAATAAGAGAAATGTTAGGCATGGATGAGCCATGGCACATTCAGTATGGTAAATGGATGTGGGGTGCTCTCCGTGGTGATCTTGGAAATTCCTTATTCACCGGGGCACCTGTAACTGAGGGGATATTAGACAGAATACCCATAACCTTTGAGCTTGGGTTTTTGGCCTTCATTATAGCGCAGCTAATGGCTGTACCTATTGGTATCTATTCAGCCATAAGACAGGACTCCTGGGGCGACTTCCTGGGGCGTAGCTTTGCCATAATCATGTTATCGATTCCTGGCTTCTGGCTGGGAACAATGGTAATGGTCTTTCCGTCAATCTGGTGGAACTGGACGCCACCAATGAGTTATATAGCCTTTACAGATGATCCGCTGGGTAATTTACAGATGTTCATAATACCAGCGCTTCTCATGGGTATGGCTATGTCGGCAACAACAATGAGAATGCTACGTACCACGATGCTTGATGTACTGAGGCAAGATTATGTTAGAACTGCCTGGGCCAAAGGTCTACGGGAGAGGGTAGTCGTTGTTCGACATGTTTTTCGGAATGCTCTCATCCCAGTGATAACAATGATGGCTGGGCAGGTACCTGTTATGATTGGTGGCGCGGTTATTATGGAGCAGATATTCAACATTCCCGGTATGGGTCGCTTCTTTTTGGACGCAATAAACAGGAGAGACTACCCCATCGTTACGGGAATAAATCTCATACTCGCTGGTTTTGGAATGCTACTAATCCTACTCGTCGACCTCAGCTATGCTCGTTTGGATCCCAGGATTCGATACAAATAAGAGATTATGAACTAGTATGAGTAACGTTACAGATACCACAACACTACATCTGGCAGAACAGAGAAAATACAGCCCGCTCAGGGACTTCATTTCCCGGTTGTTCAAAGAGAAAAAGATGGGAGCTGTGGGTGGCATTATCGTTCTGCTGATGCTTGTAGTCGGTATTTTTGCTCACTGGATAGCCCCTTATGCATATGACCTCAATAACATGCAAATTGCCATGCAGCCGTCATCCCCCGCGCACATTCTGGGAACAGATCAGTTGGGACGGGACGTGTTCAGCCGTATTATATACGGCGCACGAATCTCAATGATAGTTGGTCTGGGTGCAAGTACTATTAATGTAGTTGTCGCAGCAATTATAGGCGTTTTCTCAGGTCTTGTCGGAGGTAAAACCGACCTTGTAATCCAGAGATTCGTCGATGCCGCTTTGGCATTTCCCATGCTTATCATTGTCATAACTCTGATGGCTCTCATCGGGAGAGGGTTAATTCAGACAGTCCTTGTATTAGGAATATGGGGGGCAATAGCCTGGATAAGGGTGGCCAGAAGTGCAGTTATGGCCATCAGGGAGAATGTTTATGTCGATGCAGCCCGGGTTATTGGCTGTTCGACACCACAGCTTATCTGGCGCCATATTCTGCCCAATATATCGCCGATCTTGATCATAATGTTCAGCATATCCATGTCAGGCAATATCCTCGGGGAAGCTAGCCTGAGCTTTCTCGGTTTTGGGATCCCGCCCCCGTATCCCAGTTGGGGCTTGATGCTCAGCGTTGAAGGACGCAGGTATATGGAGGAAGCCTGGTGGCTGGCATTATGGCCAGGTGTCGCCTTAAGTGTCGCCGTGTACGGGATCAACATGTGGGGGGACGCCGTAAGAGACCTGCTAGATCCGAGGCTAAGAGGAGGCATCGGACGCTACGGAAGAGCAACGCGACAAATTCAAATGCAAACTACAAAGCAAGAAACAACCATATTAGGCCGTCTGAAATCTCTCCTGGTTAGAAGGTAATCACTAACCTTGATTGAAATACCTACCAGTTGACATTGGTTTCAGGTTAATACTCTTTCAAGTTTTGTCGATTTGCTTTCCTGTTGACGTTCCAGGCTTCTACCCCGAAAAGACTAATCGTTCTTATCTCGATCCCATCATAGCTCGTTCAATTAGGTTTGTCATACTCCCACTGGTGTATCTCTCCACGGTAATCCGCAAGAGTCAGGTAATAAGCCCGCCTGAGTCCTGCCCACCATCTACATAAGCTTTCATCAGGTTAATTGCATCATCGCTCTTTATAGTGTCCAGAAAGAGATCCCATTCCAGTGCCAGACCATCCTCAAGCACCATGTTGATACCTTCAAGAATGCACCTCTTAATAAGAGCTACAGCCATTGGCGGTCTGGTCGCCAATTCTTTGGCGAATTCGATGGTTGTTGTCATTAATTCGTCCGGATTACATGCACGGTGGACGAGGCCAATTCGCTCTGCCTCATCAGCGTGGATAAGTTTACCCAGTAACATCATCTCTAAGGCTTTGTTGATACCAACGATACGTGTCATGCGCTGTGTCCCGCCTCCACCAGGCAGAATACCAACGAGAATTTCTGGCTGACCAATGGTTGCTGACCGAGACATAAACCGAAAATCGCATGCCAGTGAAAGCTCACAACCACCACCGGCTACGGGTGCATTAATAGCAGCGATCACCGGTTTGGGTCCGTAGCGGTAAACGCCACGAGGTGTGGTCCGTGGTATTTTGGGTGCTCCGGCTCGTAGTGCCTCAGCAAAGGAGACTAACAACGATACATCAAAATGTTGGATAAAGACATCCTGTAAATTACTGGTGATAATACCAACCCTATAGTTGGGATCATTGTAAAAATCTTCAACCAAATCATCAAACTCAGTTGCCGTCTCCACTGTCCACAGATTTTTTAAGGGGTTATTGAATCTCCAGATGATTACTGGTCCATCAGTCTCAACGATGAAGTACTTTCCTTGTTTCACCATCAGTTCCTCCTTTCCTATAAATTACTATCGTTAATCCAACGTAGACGTAATCTGCTTGTCTGGATAAATAACTCGTGTCTCGACACTACAATTGCCAATAACGTTAATCCAGATTATTCCACACACTCAATTACACTAACAAGCAGAAGGTCTCTATCCTTTAGAGTATTCTTTTATTCTGACATCATGTCAAGTATAATGTCATAACAAATACTATCTGAACTATATTCTACTCCGATTGGTCCTTAAGTGAGTAAGATAAGTACTGCTAATATGACTACTTTTAAATTGTACTCAAACTCAGTAGTTCTTAGGAGTAATATTGCAGAGAAGGCAAAGACCAACCGGCAGAAGGGTACTAAGAAGAACTGCAAGACCTGAAGCCGGTGTGCAGAAACCCTTAAGTAGAAGAACTGTGGTAGTGATTACCGCAGCATTTCTTGCAGTTATTACTATCAGCATCTTCATTGGTCTCTACTTTGGCGTATGGAAAAATCTATGGCTTCCGGTGATAACAGTAAATGATGAGGCAATCAACATGGACTACTTGTTACGAAGGATGAAGTATGTTGACATGACGGAAGATGTCCTAACAATGTTGTATGAAGTTATACCTGATGAAATGCTCATCCGGCAGGGAGCGCCACGTTATGGTATCGAAGTCACTCCTGATGATATCGATGAGGTACTCAGGGATGCTGCTAAGGGTGACAACGAGACTGTTTCTGAAACTGAGTTTAAATTGTGGTACCAGAATGAACTGAATAACACCAAGCTCTCTGATGCCGAATACCGCGAATTGATATGTACAAAAATTCTTGAATATAGATTACATGAGTACCTTATTGACAGGATACCTACAGCAGCTGAGCAAATCCACCTCTTTATTATCATTTTACCTTCATACGAGGAAGCAGAAGCTACGATAACAAGAATCCAAGAGGGGGAAGATTTCTCCGAGCTTGCTAATGAACTCTCGATTGACACTAAGACGGGTGAACAGGGTGGTGACGCTGGATGGTGGCCCGAGGGAGGAGGACTCGATACAAACCTCGAACGAGTTGCATTTAGTCTCGAAGTTGGTAAGATAAACGACATTCCGATAGGTATCCACGGTGAGACGACAAGTGTTTATGCCACCTGCATGGTCACAGAAAGGCAACCTTTGCGTGATATAGAAGAAGACAAATTGTATATGCTACAGAGCGAAGCACTCCAAGAATGGTTATATACTGAAAAGTTGAACAGTACGATTTTTTTTAGTGGTATGGACTGGAATGAACATGAACAGAGGTACGCATTCGGTTCAGAGACACTTGCCTGGATAAATCTGCAACTCGCAAAGTAATGTCTAGAAACAGAAAATTCGCAAGGAGGAAAACATGGCGTATCCAGAGATAGACCTGAACTTAACCGATGAGCAGAAAAATTTAAGGGACATGGTTAAAAGATTTGGTGCAGAAGTGATGAGACCGGCTGGTATCGAATTAGATAAACTCAGTGACCCAGCAGATGTTATCGCCGATGAATCAATTCTTTGGGACGTGTTCAAGAAGCATCACGAACTCGGTTTACACGCAACTGGTTTTTCAAAATCAATCGGGGGCACGGCTGAAGATATGGATCCCATGATGAGAATACTACTCCTTGAGGAAATGGGTTATGCTGATGCTGGCTTGGCAATTAGTCTGGGTGTTGCCAGTATGCCGTTTACCTACTGCCAGTTCTTATCTGTACCTGAGTTACAGAATCTGGCACGCCAATATGTAGAAGACAAAGATTGTAAGCTAATCGGGTGCTGGGGTATCACCGAACCTGACCATGGTGGTGACTGGTCGCTTGGCGGTGATAAACCAGAATGTGGACCCTCACTAAAAGGTGAGTTAAAAGGTAACGATTATGTTATTAATGGTCAAAAATCTGCCTGGGTTAGTAATGGAACAATCGCAACTCACTCACTGTTGCATGTAAGTCTCGATCCATCTAGGGGTATGAGAGGTCAGGGAATAGCCATATGCCCCTTGGATCTTCCCGGAATTACTAGGGGTAAACCCCTGGATAAAATTGGACAGCGACCTTTAAATCAAGGAGAAATCTTCTTTGACAATGTCCATTTACCCAAAGAATATATGATTGTGACACCTAGACCTGCCTCGGAAGATACTGAGCAAGGTAGCGGTTTATTTAGTGGTGGAGGGACACCTATGGGCAGTATGGCTGTCATGTTCGGTGGTTTAGCCCGTGCAGCACTGGATGAAGCGATTGAGTATGCTAAAACCCGAGTTCAGGGTGGTGTACCGATTATTGAGCATAAGAATATCAAGCTTAAATTATTTAAAATGTTTATGATGACAGAATCTGCCCGCAGCCTTGCTCGTAGACTCCAGTTGTATAATTCCACGAGTGGATCATCTTCTATGGTCCATACAATGGCTGGAAAATGGATGTCCACTGAAACAGCTTTCCGGGTTGCTAGTGAAGCAATTCAAATTTACGGTGGGTATGGTCTGACCAAGGAATATGTCATCGAGAAGATATTTCGAGATGCTAGAGCCGCTATGATAGAAGATGGTGTTAATGAAACATTGGCCTTGTCGGTAGCCGATGAACTTTGAATATTTGAATAACTATCTATATATCGGACTCGATAGAACAAATAGCAATTCAATCAACGTCTTTCTTCAACAGTCTAATTCATGTTATTGGCAGAGACAATTATTACTGAATAGTTACAGGCACATCTATAGAAAAACAGATTGATTTTTAGGAGGTCTTTGAATGATCAAACGGATTCACCATGTTGGTCTTGCTGTTCACAGTATAGATAAGGTAGCCACCTTTTTTCAGGACGTATTCGGAGCCGAGTTAGATGCTAACTATATGGGTGAGACAGACGAATTTCTCTCACGAATGGTTAAAATAGGAGAAAGCTACCTTGAGTTACTAGAACCTCGAGGTAAAGATGGGGTTATCGAACGCTTTCTGGCCACTAGAGGTGAGGGAATTCACCACATTTCACTCCAAGTAGAAGATATAGAGGAATTGTTAAGAATCTGTGAAAACAGAGGAATGACCATTATCGGTCGGCGTTTCATACATCCCAGAAGTGCCCACGGAGTTCTGATAGAGCTTCTTAGCAATACCGAAGGATGAATTTCAACTGGTAATATTTATCAGCAATAACCGCATCCGTCCTTTTATACATAACTTATATGTGACAACAAACAATGATCGGGGTAAGAGGTACAGTTAATAACAGTTAATAGTAGAATATATTGTGTAGTCATAACTAACAAATATAATAAACAGTAGAAATTTTATACGAATAGGAACTATGAAAAGCAATGCTATAAAGGTTAGTATGAAAGACAATGTCGCTGTAGTCGTCCGATCAATAGAGAAGGGAAGCCCAATAGTGGTAGAGGGGGAGTACATGTTTGATGCTTGCGAGGATATTCCACGTGGCCACAAGGTGGCACTTCTTGCCCTCTCTCGCGGAGAGAAAATCTTTCGTTACGGTGAACCGATAGTTGAGACCACGCAAGATATAGAGCCAGGTGGATGGGTACACGTGCATAACACACGACCAATCTCCGGTGGTACCTAGAGAAATATCGAGGTAACATCATATGGAGTTAATGGGATATAGACGTAAAGACGGCAGAGTAGGTATACGTAACCACGTCTTAGTCATCTCTTCGGTCAGCTGTGCGAATGGGGTTGTTGAAGCCATCGGTCGTTCATTACCTGACGTAGTTGCTGTTGTCCATGCTTATGGCTGCGGCTACGGTAGCACAGAGGATGTACTTAAGAGTTCACGCGTCCTCACTAGGTTAGCAGACAATCCCAATGTCGGTGCTGCACTATTTATTGGATTAGGATGCGAAGTGTTGGGCGCTGAAAATCTGTCTAGGGAAGTCAATAACAAACCGGTCGAGATACTGGTAGTACAGAAGGATGGTGGTAGTAGTGTTACTACAGCTAGAGGAATTGAGATTGCCTCGCGATTTCTAACAGAACTAAGCGGATTGGAACGAACGCCAGCTCCAGTGAGTGATTTGATTGTTGGCTTGGAGTGTGGTGGTTCAGACACTTTCTCAGGGATAACAGCCAATCCAGCTGTAGGAATAACAGCTAATCGGCTGGTGACAGAAGGAGCAACAGTCATTCTCAGTGAGACCACTGAGATGATTGGTGCAGCGCATATACTAAAACATCGTGGTGCTACTCCAGAACTGGGAGAGCAGGTGGAACGTCTTATCAACAACCAAGAGAAAAAAGTTCGCGAAGAACTCGGAGAGCTTGCAGGTATGGTAATAGCGCCTGGCAATATCGAAGGCGGTCTTTCATCTATCACAGAGAAATCTCTCGGTTGCATTACTAAGGCCGGAAACAGTCCGATAAATGAGGTACTGGACTATGCACATCGCCCAACCCAAAAAGGGCTCGTGATCATGGATACACCCGGTTACGACATCGATTCTATGGCCGGTATGGTTGCTGGGGGAGCACAGATAATAATCTTCACGACAGGCATGGGTTCTGTAGCTGGTTTCCCTGCAGTGCCTGTGATTAAGGTAGCTAGCAATACTGAGATGTTCCGGAAAATGCCTGGTGATATGGATATTAATGCGGGGACAATAGCTGATGGGAAGTGCAGCCTCGAAGACATGGGGCAAGAAATTTTCAACTTGGTGCTCAGTGTCACTAATGGCCAGCGGACCTGTGCCGAAGTAAACAGATCACAGCCTTTCAATTATCTGAAGCAAGGCCCGACATTCTAGAACTGTTGACTGAACGCCTGTAGGTAATCTAATGCTAGTTGCAGTTACCCTTTAGTGTTAGAAGGAGGGTGACCAATGACAGGAGAGTTCAA
>Ga0209536_100010438_pt1 | contig 13707 bp, 12 predicted proteins | sample DeeMarSeWOR28_12_FD_187461 | JGI IMG/M metagenome (GOLD analysis project Ga0209536, IMG submission 187461) | Marine sediment microbial communities from White Oak River estuary, North Carolina - WOR-2-8_12 (SPAdes) (version 2) | ecosystem: Environmental > Aquatic > Marine > Intertidal zone >...
TGATACATCCACAATTCTCCCGCCCCTAAAGACCTTTCTGAAGTAAAATGTTTCCTCGCCACAAGATACTGGCCGTCGGGTGACCATACTGCATTATTCAACAACCTGAAATCCTCTTTGGTGACCTGTTCGGCATCACTGCCATCGAGGTTCATGATCCATATATTATCGCCTCCACCTGCATCGCTGGTAAAAGTTATCTGTTTGCCGTCCGGACTGAACCTGGGCTGCACTTCGAATGGATATCCTCCCCTCAATAGGGTTGCCTGTCCACCGGTAACCGGCATAATATAAATATCACCCAGCATCTCGAAAACGATCCTGGAGCCATCCGGGCTAACATCAAGATTCATCCAGGTACCTTCAGTACTGGTTATCTCCACCTCCTTGTAGGGCTCTCCCGGTTCGGCTACATTCCATTTCTCATCCTTTTCCTGGCCCACTGACAGGTTGGATAATATCAATAATACGGTCAGAATTTTTTCTCTCATCAGAAAACATCATTTAATAAAGGCACAAAAATGGCAAATTTTATGCAATTTTCTTCTATCACCACGCATTAGAAGCTATAATACCCTGTTGAAAGATGTAGCCATCACTGAAGGGAAAGCATACACGACGGATTACTTACTTTTCAGGAAATATTCGGAAACGAGATAGGATTCTATGCTTGAGTAATCGATAAAGGACCGGACGTCCCTGTATACGGAAAGCATGCGTGGAATAACGATCAGGGGTTTCCCAAAAAACTTAAATGGATTAAATAATTCCGAAGGCGTACGGCAGTGTTCTTCCACTATACCATCGAAGTCCTCAGAGGCCGAAGACAATTTTTCCTCAACCACATTCCGGTTATAATGCCACAATGGATGTATTTTGAGGGATAGTGGGGTATGCCCGTTATGCCAGCGGTCAATAAACACATCATAATCCAGGTTTTTCTTTTTTCTAAATAACGTAAGCAAGCAAACTCCGGGGGTAATGTCTCCGTCAGACCAGGTCTTTTCATATTGGACAGGAAGGGCTTCCGTAACCCTGTATACTCCCGCAAAACGTTCAATATCCATCAAAACAGGCAATGCGTCCGAATCCCCATTGTGGTACGCGGAAATCACGGCGATCCTGGTTTTTTCATAAGGAATAACCGAAAATTTTGGGGGTTCCTGTTCGGTAATGGTCAGCTTCAACACATCACATTGATCGATTGCCGCCTGGGATGCAGCCATGATCCTTTTTTTGAAATCCTGATAGGATTCAGAATTATTGCCCCGGATCAGGTATATATACTTCGTCATTAATTCAATTTATTTTACGATTTAAAATATATAATAATATTTTTATACGGCGAAATAAAATTGCCGGTATCACGATTTTACTATGGAAAAGCCACACCCTGATGAAACATCCCTAACTATTCTTATAACCGGTGGAGCTGGTTTTCTGGGCAACGCCATTGTGATGGAATTACTGGACGAGGATGGTCTGATCCCGGTGAAGGAGATCCGAATAATGGATCTTAGGGCGCCGGATATCCAGGGTGATACGCGAATACAATATATTCAAGGCGACATAAAGGATTATGATCAGGTCGAGAAGGCAGTACAGGGTTCGGATATTGTATTTCATGCCGCAGCAATAGTCGATTGGGGCACACACTCAGAAAAGGAAGTTTACGAGGTAAATTATCAGGGTACTGAAAACGTAATAAGGGCCTGCAAAGCAGCCAATGTGGGGATCCTGGTCTATACCAGTTCGCTGGATGCCGTCTTCACCGGCTCGCCTCTTGTGGACATCGATGAGACCCAGCCGTATCCGGAAGTACATCCAAATATGTATTGTGAGAGCAAAGCCCTTTCCGAGCAAGCCATTGTCCATGCAAATTCTTCCACGCTCAAAACCTGTGTGCTGCGGCCCTCAGATGTCTACGGCGAAGGAGATCCGTATCATATCGATTCCCTGATGGCCATGGTCAAGAATGGATTTTATGTCCGGCTGGGTAACGGGAAATCCAAATGTCAGCATGTGTATGTGGGGAACATGGCCCATGCCCATATTTTGGCTGCCAGGCACCTGCTCAATAACAACACCTCGCTTGAAGGAGAAATATATTTTATTACCGATGGACCCGGGCATAATTTTTTCTCATTCTTTGATCAGATCATTGAAAAATCCGGGCATACCATCTGGCCCAGGAACCTGTGGCTTCCAAGATGGATCGCTTATAGCATTGGAAGCCTGTCGGAGGCTATTGCCTTTATTCTGAGGCCGATCAAGCATTACAATCCCAAGTTCAGCCGGTTTGCCGTCGTATATACCTGTACCGACTTCACCTTTTCATCGGCAAAAGCTAGTAAGGACTTTGATTTCAGCCCAAAATACAGCCAGCAAGAGGCAATTGAAAGAACGGTGAAACACTATCGATCGCAATAAAGGTTAAGGATGAAGGACGCAATAGTCGGGCCCGGGATTGCCGGCCCCCGGATAGGACTATATTACCTAGCGTACGAGCAGTTTACTGGTTGTATACGTTTCTTTTGATTTTAATCTGAGGAAATACAGGCCGGGTGCCAGATCTTCTACATTTATCATAATCTTATTGTTCCCCTGTATCTCCCCAACCCGCCTTGCCCTACCGGCAAGGTCCATCAGCTGGAATACGGAATAGGTGTGCTTTTCATTCAATTCCAGGAACACCTGATCATCAGCAGGATTGGGGAAGATCAGCACCTTGTTTTCCCGATTTTCCACCAGTGTATGCTCATCAAGTGCCGTGAGGTTGGGATCATAAATGCTCGGAGCCGATGAAACGGTGGAACCGATAAGGGTGGAATCTATAGAATGCCCGGTGATCCGGAACCATGTTTCACTGCCCGGTTCAATGGCTGGATCATCCCAGTAATAATAGGGATCCGTGAGGTTGTCAGCCAACAGGGCAAAGGTGTTTTTACCATCTGTACTGAATTCCAGGTTGTACAGTAGTGGTCTGCCCTCATCCGGATTTAGGGTTTCCCAGGCGATGGCCCTGTTCGATGTCCAGGCTTCGCCTGAGGGATAGGTGATTGCCAGTTCGGGCTTTTCATAAGCATGCAGCAATTCAGCAAATCCAATCCCCGTGACCTGTTCTCCTCTTGCGGTTCCTTCCACATGCGTCGATCCTTCAAAAAATCTGAACGGCAGCTGAACTTCCGTATTGTTGTGATTCACAGTAATGATCAGGTCAATATTTTCATCGGATGCAGTCAATCTCCATTTACTGGAATAGCACATGGCACTATCCGGCATATAGTTGTATGCCAGTCTTTCCATTGTGAAATCATGCGTGGTATATTGTGTGGCCGAGTCGACAAATACCGACATGTGCTTGTAGGTGGAAGTGTCGGGTAAAGTACGGTCTGGGGTAAAGAGGTTGTAGATATTTATATCCATATCATTGGATAACTGAATGAAGAACCATTCATAGTCTTCCTCAGTCAGGGGGTTGAATGTGCCGTATTGCCGGTCGACCCAGGCGGTTCCGGTTACAGGCTCAGAAATAGTATTAAAGCGTAATATACCTCGCACAGTTGACTCGGTCAGGGAATAGTAATACGTATAGCTTGATGCACCTTGCTGGAAATATCCGTCATCACCAAGTATTAGTGGTGGTTTTATGGATTCATAATCCAGCGCCAGCGTATTGTTATCGGATTCTGCATATACACTGTATTCGAAAGGTATCATTTGCCCGTTATCATCAGTCTTGTTGACCCAGTATTCTATGGTATCGCCTGAAGTGTTGGCATGAATGTTCAGACTATCCTGCGCCATGATGTCGTACTGTAATGGCAAAGTCTCCGCAAAAAATTCGCCGGTCGCTTCATTGGCTACATTCAATATCCTGAAACCGTCATATCCCAGGGCAGGGTAGTAAAAATAGGTAAGCATAAAACTATACGCCGTGCCCGTACTGTCCCCGGTCAAATGTCCGGCAGTATACCACCATTCTATGGATGTATCAGGATGCCGGCCCTCATCAGAAGGAAAGACAATCTGGCTGCCCTCCGGAGCATAGGGGTATTGTTTCCAACCCTGGGCTATCCCGGGATGGATTGCAAGTAACATCATAATCAAAAGGATGCAATGCTTCAAGATCTTATCCAGTATATATTTTCTGCCGTATCAGGAAAGTACGCAGAAAAATAAAGAAATCATAGTAAAATTATCAGGGCACTGCTTTCAGAATACAGGAAATTTGGGAATAAAAAAAGCCATGCGAACCCGATTGTCCACATGGCTGATCACCTTAAATTAACACGCCTATTTAGTAAGAGTCATTTCTACTTTCATGGAAACTTCCACATCCGGAGTTTCAATATTTTCATCCAGGTCTTCCATGGATATTTCATTGTAGCTCACCTTCAGTACAGTGCTGGTAAGTTCAAGAATAGATATCATCTGCTCATCGGCAGTTCCTCCATCCATAATGATCATATTACCGTCTGAGTTTAAGGCCCAGGTGCCATCTTCAACAGTGTTTGCAATGGTGAAAATGTACGTGTTGTCGTCCTTAAATTCTATCGTCCCGCCAAAAGATTCCTGAAGGAAGGTATCATAAATGGCAGCAAAAGCTTCAGCCTCGAGACCAGACATTCCCATTACGTCCGTAAAATAATTTTTGATGGGAAGGCCGCCTATCTCCGGAACAATGTCCGCATCGGAGATTGTCCAAACGCCAATCAATTCTGCTGTGTCTATTGTCGGATCTTTCTCAAACAATCCACAACCGGTTGTAAAATACACTGAAAATACGCCAATAAGAAAGAGCGATCTCAGTTTACCCAAATTACTTTTCATAATACAATGATATTTAGCTGATAATAACTGGTTATCTGACTTTAATACAAGTCGATTTAAAAAGTCTTATACTTTGTATAGGTTTAAACGTCGATAAGTAACCTTTATTGCCGTATTACCAATCCAGCAAGTAGGCAAAGATCAGGGGTGCCACAATTGTGGCATCTGATTCTATAATGTACTTCGGGGTTTCCGGCTCAAGCTTTCCCCAGGTTATCTTTTCATTGGGCACGGCGCCGGAATATGAACCATAGCTGGTTGTGGAGTCACTTATCTGACAAAAATAAGACCATACCGGCACATCTTTTATCCGCAGATCCTGGTGCAGCATGGGAACGACACAGATAGGAAAATCCCCTGCAATGCCCCCTCCAATCTGGAAAAATCCTACGCCAGGATTGGAATTTTCTGAGTACCAGTCCGCCAGAAACATCATATATTCTATCCCCGATTTTGTGATGGAAGGCGCAAAGGTTCCTTCAATACAGTGGGCCGCAAAAATATTTCCGCACGTTGAATCTTCCCATCCGGGAACGATTATCGGAAGATTTTTCTCCGCGGCGGCGTACAACCAGGAGTCACGGGGATCTATTTCAAAATGTTCATTGAAGTCCTTACTTCGTAATATTTTGTACATGAATTCATGAGGAAAATACCTGGCATTCTCTCTTTGAGCCTCATGCCATGTATTCATTAGTTGCTTTTCAATCTTTCTGAATGCCTCCTCTTCGGGAATACATGTATCCGTCACCCGGTTCAGGCCTGCTTGTAACAGTTCTTTTTCCTCGAGGGAAGAAAGCTCACGATATCCCGGGATCCTTTTGTAATGATTATGCGCCACAAGATTGTACAGGTCTTCTTCAAGATTCGCACCTGTGCATGAGATTATATGTACTTTCTCATTCCTGATCATCTCCGCGAGGGATTTCCCGATCTCGGCGGTACTCATTGCCCCTGCCAGTGTGATCATCATTTTATGGCCTTCATGTAACCGACGCTCATAGGCGATTGCCGCATCTTTCAGCGCCGCGGCATTAAAATGTTTATAATGGTCCTGTATAAACTGACTGACGGGGCCTTTGTTATCCATTGTATTTGAATTTATAACTAAGCATTTTATAATAGAGTTTGGCTACCAAAAATTCAGGGGAATGAATACCCTCAATAGGTGCCAACTCCACAATATCAAATCCTTTTACGTCCTTTTCCTTAAACACTCTACGTAAGAACCTTACAACAGTATCCCAATCCAGGCCACCAGGTTCCGGAGTCCCTGTTGCCGGCATGATGCCCGGATCAAATACATCGAGATCCAGCGTGATGTATACTGTATTGGTCATTAACCCGATGGCGCTATCCATCCAATTATCCTGACGATCCAGGAGATGTGAAAAAAAACATTTCCCTGTATCCATGTATTGCCGTTCGGAGCTGTCCATACTTCGTATACCTACCTGGATCAGATTGGCATTTTTCGAAGCATCGTGAAGCGCACAGGCATGATTGTATGGAGATCCATCATACTCCGGGCGAAGATCAGCATGGGCATCCAGCTGAAGGATGGTTATTCCTGGATATTGTTCGTAAAATGCCTTGATGACCCCAATACTAATCGAATGCTCGCCTCCGATAAACGTTGGAAACTTCCCGCTGGCAATAAGCTGGCGGGCAGTCCTGTATACCGCCTTCACCATGGCCCCCGGATGATCGTCATGCACGATATTGGGAAGGACATGAATTCCTTTTCTGTACACCTCCGATTCAGTTTCAATATCATACAGTTCCATATTCTCGGAGGCTTCAATAATCCGCTCAAACCCCCTGTCTGAACCCTTGCCCCAGGTGCTTGTGCCATCGTAAGGGATAGATTGGATCAATATTTCAGATACATCGTAGGATGAATATTCTTCTGGTATTCCGGCAAAAGTCATGATTTTAAATCATTATATCCCAAAATATGCATCATATCTTCGACTGATTGTTCATTCCTGTATACATAATCCACAAAATTACCGGTCTCATCACGGTCGATGATAACATGCTTTGGAGAAGGGATCAGGCAATGCTTTATGCCCCCATACCCGCTGATTGAATCCTGATAAGCACCGGTATGAAAGAATCCAAGGTACAATGGTTCTTTTTCGTCATCTGAATACCTGGGCAGGAGTATTTGCTGATTGAAGTCTTCTGAATTGTAATAATCCGAATGGTCGCAGCTGATGCCGCCAATGTTCACCTTGGTAAATTCATTGTGCCACTTGTTGATGGGTAAAAGAATAAATTTTTCATGGATGGACCATGCGTCAGGAATAGTGTTCATCAGGCTGTTATTGACCATATACCATAGTTCCGTATCATTCTGTTGTTTTTGTTCGATCACCTCAAAGATAATTGCCCCGCTCTCACCCACAGTATATTTCCCGAACTCGGTATATAGGTCCGGGACTTCCACCCCGTCAATGTCGCATGCTTCCTTAATATTCCGTACAATTTCCTTGATGACGTATTCATAGTCAAATTCAAAGCCCAGATGATTGCGTATCGGAAATCCTCCGCCCAGGTTGAATGCCTTCAATCCCGGATATTCTTTTTTGATTTCTATAAATAACTGAAGTGCTTTTTTAAATTCTCCCCAGTAATACAAGGTATCCCTGATGCCGGAGTCCACAAAGAAATGAAACATCATCAGGTCAACCTTTGGATTGTCTTTTATATGCTGTCTGAAAAATTCCATCAGTTCCGTAGACCGGATACCCAGCCGTGAAGTGTAGTAGTTTGATTGTGGCTCTTCATCAATGGCCATTCTCAGGCCAATTTTCACCTTTTCGCCTTTGGCTATTTTTATCAACCGTTCCAGCTCACGGATACTGTCAAGCACTACAATTGAATTGCGAAACCCCTTATGCTGCAGGAGCATGATCTTTTTAAGATAATCATCGGTCTTATACCCATTGTGGACAATAATATAGGAAGTGTCCAGTTCTCCTTTATCAAGAAGTTTTAAGATCAGATCGATATCAAATGAGGAAGAGGTTTCCAGGTTTACATTGTGTTTTAACGCCGCACTTACCACATGATGGAAGTGGCAGCATTTTGTACAATAACAGAAATGGTAATTCCCTGAATACCCATACTTTTTCATGGCCCGTTTAAACAGATTTTTTGCCCTTTTAATCTGTTCACCTATCCTGGGCAGATAGATCAGCCTGAATGGAGTATCATATTTCTCAATAAGATATTTTAGAGATACACCATGAAATTTGAGGTAATTATCGTGCAGATCGAACCCTTCCTGCGGAAAGTAAAAGGTCTGCTCAACCAGGTCAAAAAAGGTATTTTTCATTCCTAATCAAACATAGAAAACAGCTATTAATTGAATATGAAGAACAAATTAAATTATAAAATTCCAAATAATGGTCATTTTTACCGATCATATTCTGATATTTGACAGTTGAGAAGAGATTCTTTACAAAACATCAATGCCGTGATTCCTGTATTCTTTAAACAAAAAGTATCTGGCAGCAGTTACGTGTAATAATATTAAGCCCGTTGAGTTACAAATCACTTATTCTAAATTCACAAAACATGCAAAAGACATTGACCCTATTGACTGTACTATTGATGATTTCCTTAGTAACAGTCCATGCTCAAAAGTATGATGTTGAAGAGTCCAATAAAACCATACAGGATTTCAAAGAAAAGGATCCTGGTATTGAGAAATTCTTCGATAGTTCCTATGGTTATGCCGTCCTGTATTCTGTCGGCAAGGGAGCCGTTGGTGTGGGAGGAGCTGGTGGTAAAGGATCTGTTTATCAGCAGGGGAAACCCGTCGCCGATGTAAGAATGACCCAGGTTACCGTTGGCTTTCAACTGGGCGGTCAAAAATATGCGGAAATAATATTCTTTGAAGACAAAGAACATTATGATCGATTTGTAGGCAGCAATTATGAATTTTCTGCACAGGCCTCAGCAGTTGCCTTAAAATCCGGGGCTTCGGCAGATGCAGAGTACCGGGACGGGGTTGTGGTATTTACCATGGCCATAGGTGGACTGATGTATGAAGCCTCTGTGGGTGGACAGAAATTCAAAGTTGAAATGTACTAAATAAAAATCCCGCAGGCCCTCAATGACTAGGGACTGCGGGGCTTTCCCATATTCTTTATCAGATCCTATCCAAGCGCAGCAAGGGCGGCCTCGTAATTCGGTTCTTCCGATGCTTCCTGGACCTGTTCCGAGTACAGCACCTTACCCTTTTCGTCGGCAACGATCACAACCCTTGACAGCAATCCCTGCAGCGGTCCTTCAACGATCTCAAGCTCAAAATCCTTTCCGAATTGCTGAGTGGCAAAGTCAGATAGCGTTTTGGCATTTTCAATGCCCTCGGTTCCGCAAAACCTGCTTTGAGCAAATGGAAGATCCCTGCTGATACACAATACCTGCGTATTCTTCAGACCTGCTGCATATTTATTGAATGCGCGAACAGAATTGGCACATGTGCCTGTATCAAGACTCAGGAATATATTCATCACAATCCGTGATCCGGCAAAATCCTTAATTGAGACCTTGGAAAGGTCGTTTCCAGTGAGTATGAAGTCCGGAAGGGTGTCTCCTTTTTTAGGAATTTCCCCTTTGGTAATGGTAGTATTTCCTTTAAATTTTATAGTAGCCATGTGTTACAGAATTTTATTATGAACTTAGTTTCTTGTTAATGCTTTGCACTGCATCTGATTCGGAAATCAGAGACATACTAAATTAATGGATAGAACTTAGTTGATCAATAAATTGTTTTTAATAATCATCATGATCCGAATTAATTATTAAAGAACATGCCGATATTAATTATTGAAGAACACACCGATTTTGCGAACACGTTGTTTAAGGTGCAGTGACGATCATCAAAATGTGTTTTCCTGATTATCCCTGTTTTCCTGCGGAGGCAGAACGATCCCCAGCGCCGGCATTTACACTTCCGGCAGGACTTCGGGTTCTTGTCTTGAGTCTACAGAATAATAAATGGAAGCAAAGGAGGCATAGATCCACATTGCGGCAATAATTACACCCACAAAGAAGGCAATCAGTCCCCCAATAGCTATGAAGATGGCCAGCAGACCCATAACAAAAATATTCATGGCATAGCCCTCGGTCATTTGCCAGCTGGTTTGCAAGGCTTTGATGGCGTCCATTTTTTTATCTATGACCAGGTAAGGAACAAAGGCCAGCTTGCATGCAAAAACGATTCCCGGTATAATCAGCAGGAAAATCCCGATGGCGATGATAATGTTGGTAAGTAAGGCGGCAAGCATTACGTTAACGTAATTGTCCTTGAAGGCAAAAAGATCACCAACCTGAAGGTTTTCGCCGCGCGCCGCTTTTAAATAGCAATTATACATACCGTACTGAACAGGGCCCAGAATCAGCACACCATACGCAAAAGAGAAAAAAATAAAGACCACAAGGCCAAACCAGTTGCTGCCATCCCGGACCAGTAAGGATAATAAATTGACCGGTAAAGATATGATGAACAGTAATAGTCCGATTAAAAACAATTCCAGAAAATATTTCCATATTGTCTTCCAGCCATGACTGTAGGAGTCCCCAACTGTGGGTTCAAAACTTGCTTTAGAATATTCCATGATAATAGGTGTTATTAGGTTTAAACTATTTCCTGAAAATACGAAAAATTTACTTTTCAAAACAATCAGACTCGCTATTAAATAAAATTAAAACCAATCTTACCATTTGGGGTTTACCTACACACAATGATTCTATGCACATCGCAATCAACTTCACACCACGCCCTAATAAGAAACTGTCATTGGGCCGGCCGTATAAATATTGCGACCCAACCGTTCATTGTTCCGATATGCCGCCCATATGAAAATATTTTCTCATACTGACATTAGGGCGTATATTGAAATTGGAAAATTATCTTTTGTTATCACATACCTAAACTTTTAATCATGAACAGACACAAACTATGGGGTTTATCATTCGTATTGGGAATTGCAATCACCCTACAGGGTTATTCTCAAAACATTACCCTGCCGCCAGGAGGAGCCAATCAGAAGTCCAGCGTTTCCCAATGGATGGGTCTGGTAAAAGTGAAATTCTCCTATAACAGTCCGGATGTCACGAGTCCTACCGGGGAAGACAGGACGGGTAAAATATGGGGAGGCCTGGTGCCGTGGGGCATGGTCAATCTGGGTTTTGGATCCGCCGAATCCTCTCCATGGCGAGCAGGTGCGAATGAGAATACCGTTTTCTCCCTATCGCATGATGTGGAAATCGAAGGCAAAACACTTGCCGCAGGGCATTATGGATTTCATGTAATTCCACAGGAAAATGGTCCCTGGACATTGATATTCTCTAAGAACTACACTTCCTGGGGAAGTTATTTCTATAATCCCGAAGAGGATGCATTGAGAGTCGATGTGCAGCCGCAGGATTGCGAATTCAACGAATGGCTGACGTACGGCTTTGAAGACAGGCAGCTGGGATCCTGTACAGCCTATTTAAAATGGGAAAACAAAAAGGTGCCTTTTAAGATAGAAGTTCCGGACATTCATGAATTATATCTTACGGAGATCCGCAATGAGTTGCGGTCTTCTCCAGGCTTTACCTACCTGAGCTGGGTACAGGCTGTAAATTATTGTGTACAGAATAATATTAATCTCGACGAGGCACTCGGATGGGCTGACTATGCAATTTCTGCTCCCTTCATCGGCAGGGAGAACTTCCAGACCTTGCAGGCAAAGGCCAGCGTTCTCAAAGCCATGGGAAATGTTACGGAGACTGATCAGGTTATGGACCAGGCCATCCGGCATCCGGCAGCTTCAGTAGGCGAAATTCACCAATACGCCCGTTCCCTGATTGCTGAAGGCAGGAATGAAAAGGCGCTGGAAGTTTTCGAATACAACAGGAAGGCACACCCGGACGAAACCTTCACGACCTATGTCGGTTTGGCCAGGGGTTATGCTGCCGTTGGCGATAAGAAAAAGGCCATCAAATACTGGGAGACGGCGATAGAAAACATCCCCGAAAATCAGAAACCCAATCTGACCTACTATGAATCTGAGCTGAACAAGCTAAAAGAATAGTACGGGTCATAACAAGGAAGCACCCATTTTGTATCTTTACCTTGAGGATATGAAATGGGTGTTTTTTATTCGACGGATGCGACGTATTGTACTGTTGTCTGCATTACTCTTGTGCTACCAGACGGAGATTTTCTGTCAGGAAGACATATATCCCTACATCGATCAGGGAAAAATAGGATTCAAAGACCTGAGCGACAGCGTACTGATCGACCCGATATACGATTATTATGAGCCCTTCCGCCCTCGTATACCTGTGACTGTGATCGGCACGGGCGAATATGAGCGGTTGAATAACAATGCCTCAGAAAGGCAGGTCAAATTCAAAGGAAAGTTTGGCCTGGTCAATGCACAGGGCCGCGAGATCGTAGCACCTTTTTGCGATATCGTTTTCCAGGTGTATGAGCATTATACGATAGCTGGTATTGGATCCGGGCATTTGGTCTTTAACAATTGGCCTGAAGGCAAGGAAATATTCTTTGATGGAAAAATAGGGTTGATAAGGCATGATGGGATAGTAGTTATCCCCTTTGCATACAATGAGATCAGCATTGTGCATTCCGATACCATCCCTTACTGGTTGGCCGTAGATGACCAGCATCAATCCTACCTGTATCGTGATTCGGTGTTGCTTGATATCCCCGTGACCATAGAGGAAATCTCAGATTTTTCAGAAGGCAGGGCCAGGATTCGTACAGATGGAAAATATGGGTTTATCGATCAAGCCGGGAAGGTAGTGGTACCCACACTGTATGATCGGGCAAAAGACTATTCCGGGGGTCAGGCATTCGTTAAATTATCCGACCGGTATGCATGGATAGACACTGCGGGCAGGGAGATTGCCGATAATCAATCCATTGTCTTCGAGGAAGTGGGTGAATATTCTGAAGGCTATGCCAGGGTTAAGGTATTTGACGATTACGGATTTATCCGTCCGGACTCCAGTTTCTTCATTTTTCCACGTTTCGCTGAAGCCAGTCCTTTCTTTAATCAGATCGCCTCTGTACGTGGACCTGATTCCTTTGGATATGTTTATACCAATGGTACGGAGGATATCGTCCAACACTATGAGAAAAGCAGGATAAACATTCCACTTCCACCCAATGCAAAGGCAAAATTACCTGCTTATGAGGCGGAGGTCATACAAAGTGCAGATACCGCATATTTTTTCAAACCGCTAGACAGCCTGACGCTGGAAAGCCTGGTGGACATACATATCAATGCCCTCAGGTGGGCCCCCAGCTTGTATTTTAATTATCCTCAGATGCTGGGGAAGGTAAGCGCGGGAGAGGGCACCCTCTCGGGTCGGTACCTGTTCAACAGGCCCTATCTTACCCCGGGAAATAGCAGCTGGGAAGGACTTAAGAAAGGGATCTTACTTAAGATCCTGTCGGATGATAGCCGGCGTTCTGTTTTCTGGAAAATGGTAAAACCGTATTACCGCATATCTTTTCAGTCCATGCCGGCACTGCACCAAAAAGTTTACCGCGAAATGATCGATTATCTGGAAGATTACTATGACCGGTACGATGTAGAGAAGACCAGGGAATTCCTTGAAAACAAGGAATCCTTCTTTGCCCATGAACATCCTGACGGTAGCACCAGCCCGTATCGCAAGGTAAGTGCCCAGATCGACCGGCTTATTCTGATTTATAAGGCGATCACTGTGGAGGATGTGCGGAAATGGATTCGAAAGATCAATAAGGAAGTAGCCAAATGGTAATTAGCCTATTGTAGGATTTAGATATCATACAAATCAGAAGACAGATAACGGTCACCC
>Ga0209536_100010440_pt1 | contig 13706 bp, 10 predicted proteins | sample DeeMarSeWOR28_12_FD_187461 | JGI IMG/M metagenome (GOLD analysis project Ga0209536, IMG submission 187461) | Marine sediment microbial communities from White Oak River estuary, North Carolina - WOR-2-8_12 (SPAdes) (version 2) | ecosystem: Environmental > Aquatic > Marine > Intertidal zone >...
GGCATCGCGGGGCAACTCCCCGCGGTATGCCGCGACCATGCCGCCCGCGGCACGATAGTCGCCGGCCGCCCGCGCTGCATCGCCGCTGAGGGTGTCCGCATCGGCGAGCGCCAGTAGCGTGACCTCGATGCCTGCCTCGCGCAGTAGTCGTCCCAGCACGTAACCGTCACCGCCGTTGTTGCCGGCCCCGCAGACAATGCACACACGGCCTGACTGCGGCCAGTGGCGCGCCACGCAGTCCGCCAGCGCCCGGCCGGCCCGGCTCATCAGCTCGTAACCCGCGATGCCGCACTCCTGGATGGCGATGCGGTCCAGCTCCCGCACCTGCGCGGCGGTGTAGAGAGGAATATAGGCGGGTTCCGACATACAATGACCATCAGTATCTGACTGTGTGCACCATACCGTGAAGCTTTCACCCAAATCCAGTGCGGCCGCTGCAGCCGCCACAGCGACTCCGGCGACCGATTTCGAGCAGCTTGCCGGGCGCATCAAGGCATGGGGCGGCGAGCTGGGGTTCCAGCAGGTAGGCATCACCGACACCGACCTGAGCCAGGACGAAACACAGCTGCTGAACTGGCTCGCCGCGGGGTATCACGGCGAAATGGACTATATGGCGCGGCACGGGCGGCTGCGCAGCCGCCCGCGGGAACTGGTACCCGGCGCGCTGCGCATTATCACGGTGCGCATGGACTATTGGCCGGGCCCGACCCGGGATACAGCACATAACGTACTGGACGACGCCAGGCGCGGCTACGTGTCGCGCTACGCGCTGGGCCGCGACTACCACAAGCTGTTGCGCAAACGTCTGCAGCAGCTGGCACAGCGCATCGAGCAAGTCGTCGGTCCGTTTGGCTACCGTGCCTTCACCGACAGTGCACCGGTACTGGAAAAGGCCCTCGCACAGAAGGCCGGCCTGGGCTGGATCGGCAAACACACCAACCTGATCAATGACAAGGGCGGTTCCTGGTTTTTTCTCGGCGAGCTGTTCACCGATCTACCGTTGCCGGTCGATGCCGCGGCGCTGCCACACTGCGGCACCTGCCGGGCGTGCCTGGACATCTGTCCGACCGGCGCGATCGTCGCTCCCTACCAGCTGGACGCGCGCCGCTGCATCTCCTACCTCACTATCGAACTGCGCGGCCCGATTCCAGTGCAGTTCCGCCACGCCATCGGCAACCGCATTTATGGCTGCGACGACTGCCAGCTGGTGTGCCCCTGGAACCGCTTCGCACGCCCGACCCACGAGCAGGGTTTTCTGCCGCGCCAGCAGCTCGACAATGCCATGCTCATTGAGCTGTTCCGCTGGAGCGAAGCGCAGTTCCTGCGCCGCCTGGAAGGCTCGCCGATCCGCCGTATCGGCTATGACTGCTGGCTGCGCAACATCGCCGTGGCGCTCGGCAATGCGCCCAGTGATGCAGCCGTGGTCGCGGCGCTGACTGAAAAGCTGCAACACCCCTCAGAGCTGGTGCGCGAACACGTGCTGTGGGCGCGGGAACAGCACCGGCAGCAGCCTGCCTGACAGGACGGCAACGCTCCCCTGCCGATCTTGGTTGGTTTCTTAACCGCGAAGGAAAACCCCAAAGCGCCAACTGCAATAATCCTTGGCGGTTAATACTCCTGCCCACAACCCTGGTTCTCGTAGGTTGGGCTGAACGAAACTGAAGCCCAACGGGTGCGCGGCATTGGGCTTCGCAGGCTCATCAACCTCCGGGGTATTCTTCAGAACCCTTGGCGCCCTTGGCGCCCTTGGCGTCCTTCGCGGTTTATGCGTCCGGCAACACCCCTAGACATCATGTTTTGACCTGCCCATCTCAACATAATCCACGCACGTTGAGATGGGCAGGTCAAAACATGATGTCTAGCCGCTATGCGATGCTTTCAGCTGCAACGCGCGGTCGTACAGGTCGCGCTTGTTGAGGCCGGTGATGCGCGCGGCGAGCTTGGCGGCCAACTTCACCGGGAGCTCTTCCAGCAGTATCGCCAGCAGTTGTTCTGCCTCCGCGCTCACCCGGTGTTTCTCCGGCTGCGGATGTCCCGCCACCAGCAGCACGATTTCGCCTTTCTGCTGGTTGCTGTCGGTAGCCACCCATTGCGCCAGCTCCTCGAGGCTCGCATCGCGGATGGTTTCGAACTGCTTGGTGAGCTCGCGCGCCAGCACCGCGTGGCGACTGCCACCGAACACCTCCATCAGGTCCTGCAGACACTCGAAAATGCGGTGGCTGGACTCATACAGCACCAGGGTACGCCTATCGTGCTGCAGCTCGGCGAGCCTGGCACGGCGCGCCGCACGCCTGGAGGGCAGAAACCCTTCAAAAACGAAGCGGTCGGTGGCCAGTCCCGACGCAGACAGGGCGCATACCAGGGCGCTCGGCCCGGGCACCGGGATCACCCTTACACCGGCTTCGCGCGCCAGCCGCACCAGGTTGAAACCCGGATCGCTGATCAGGGGAGTCCCGGCATCAGAGATTAACGCCAGCGAGCCGCCGGCGCGCAGCTGCTCGACCAGGCGCGGCGCGATGTCACGCTCGTTGTGCTCGTGTACGGCAACCAGCGGGGTCTGAATAGAGAAGTACTGCAGCAATTTTCTGCTGTGGCGGGTGTCTTCCGCCGCGATACGCTCGACCGAGCGCAACACCTCCACTGCGCGCGGACTCAGGTCACCCAGGTTGCCGATAGGCGTCGCCACCACGTAAAGACAACCCGGCGATTGTGGATCCTGCTGCGAATCTGTCATGTTGTCTCTCAACCGAACCGCGCCACCGCTGCGCTCGCGAAAGCGCATGCATCTGCAGGCGTTCCTCTTTAAAATACACCGCTTCCCGACCCGACAGGCAGCGGACACCCGTGAAGCGACTCCAATTACTGCTGTGTATTGCTGTGCTCGCGTTGGCGGGTTGCGCCGCGCCACCGCCGCGCGGCCAACCGACGGCGGGCGACACACTGCGCGATGCCGCCCAGCAGCATGCCGCGCAGGGCGACTACCTTGCCGCAGCGCAACTGTATCTCAGCGCCTCCGAAACGGCACCCGAAACGCGGCAGCCCGGCCTGCGCCTGGAGGCAGGCCGCTTCCTGGCAGCGGGTGGACTCTGGGAACAGCTGTCCAGCATGCTGGAGGGCATCGACCCCGGGCGCCTGGACGCCGCACAGCAGGCGCGCTACCGGCTGCTACAGGCAGAGCTGGCCCTGTCGCGGCACGACCCCGCGCAGGCGCTTGATGAACTGCGCGCCATTAGCAATCCCGACGTGCTACCGGATTACGGCCAGCACTACTACGAGCTGCGCGCTAACGCCTACGCCATGGACGGCAATGCCTTGGAGGCAGCGCGCCAGTTGATCTGGCTGGACGGAGTGGTGCGCGATCAGCAGCAGCGGCTCGACAACCAGTACCGCATCTGGGAACAGCTGTCCAGTCTGACCAGCCCAGTGCTCAGACAATTGCAGACCACCCCGCCGCCCGATGCGCTCAGTGGCTGGATCGAGCTGGTGCTGATCAGCCGTGCCACGCGCGGCGACCAGCAGCGCTGGAGCGAGGCGCTGTACAGCTGGAGGGCGCGTTACCCCGGCCATGCCGCTGAAGCGGCGCTGCTCCCGGATCTGTTCAACCAAGTCGCTCAGGTGGGCGAACGCGCACGGCACATCGGGGTACTGCTGCCGCTGTCAGGACGCGCGGCCGAATCCGCCGCAGCGATCCGCGACGGCATGCTGGCCGCCTATTACCAGGGTGACAGCGAACGCCCCGAGTTACGCTTCTACGACACCGGGCAGGACAACCGCGTGGCATGGGCTGCCTACCAGCAGGCGCTGGACGATGGCGCCACTTTTGTACTCGGCCCCTTGCTCAAAGAGGACGTGGAACAGCTGGCGCAATCCGGCCAGCTGCCGGTGCCGGTACTGGCACTCAACCAGATCGACAGCGCCGAGCCGATCGACCTGCCCATGTACCAGTTTGGCCTGGCCCCCGAAGACGAGGCGCGCCAGGTGGCCGAACGGCTGGTCGCCGAGGGTCGCGACCAGGTCATCGCCCTGGTCCCCGACTCTACCTGGGGCGCACGGGTCATGACGGCCTTCGAGGATCATTTCAGCGCACTGGGTGGAACGCTACTCACTACCGGGCGCTACGCACCGGACAGCGTAGACTTCAAGGGCCCGATACAGGAGACGCTCAACCTCGATGACAGCAAGAACCGGCACCGTGCACTGGAGCGCCTGCTCGGCCAGAAGCTGCAATACGAAGTGCGACGCCGCCAGGACGTAGAGGCGTTTTTTCTGCTCGGCTTCCCCGAGCAGGCTCGCCTGATACAGCCGCAGCTGCGTTTCTATCGCGCCGCCGATATCCCGGTATTCAGCACTTCCCATGTGTTCAGCGCCGACCCCAACGCGGCGCTGGATCGGGATATGGACGGGCTGATTTTCTGTGACATGCCCTGGGTACTGGATAACGCCGGCGACTGGTCTGAGCGGCGCGAGCGCCTGGCGGCACTGTGGCCGGAGCGCAGTACGCGTTACCAGCGCCTGTTCGCGCTCGGCTTCGACGCCTACGAAGTGCTTCCCTGGCTTCATACGCTGACTCTGCCGGGCCTCGGCTATTTCCCGGGCGCAACCGGAATCCTGACGTTGGATAGCACCAAAACTCTGCATCGCACCCTTAGCTGGGCCCAGTTCAGGGGCGGTGTACCACATCAACTGCAGGATCAAGCGCAAACCACGTCCAAGGAGGGACAGCATGAACCGCAAGGCGACGGGGGACTCCGCTGAACAGCTGGCGTGCGGATTCCTCCAGCGACAGGGCCTGCGACTGTTGACGCGCAACTACCGTTGCCGGCGCGGTGAAATCGACATCGTCATGCGGCATGGCGACAGCCTGGTCTTTGTTGAGGTACGATACCGGCGCCGCACGGCATTCGGAAGCGCTGCCGAGACAGTATCGACAACCAAGCAGGCCCGCATCATTCATTGCGCGAATTGCTATCTGGCTCAACACCGCGCCTGGAACGAGCCTGCACGTTTTGACGTCGTATGCATCGAAGGCAGTGTGCAACAGCGCCGCATCGAATGGCTGCAAAACGCCTTTTACCTCGACAGCCGATGACCAGAACCTGTCTGCAGGCGGTGGCTCTGGTGTGCAGACAATGGGCGAACTTGCCGAGGAGCGGAGCACCTTCTGGCGGCTGAGAGACATTTAGACATGTTTTACACTGAGTTTGGACGGGAGAATGTTGCTATGAAAAGGCTTGTGTCAATCCTCGGCGCACTGCTGGCGTCGCACTTCGTGCTGAGCGGCTGCGCACCGGTGGTCGTCGGCGGAGCGGCCACCACGGCAAGCGTGGCGCACGACCGGCGCACCAGCGGCAGCGTGATCGAGGATCAGGCGATTGAGCTGCGCATCTACAACAGGCTCAGCGAAGACGCCGAGATCAACCAGCAGGCGCATATCAATGTCACCAGCTACGACGGTATCGTGCTGCTGTCCGGCGAGGCACCGAGCGAGGCGCTGCGTGCGCGGGCCGGGCAGATCGCCCGCGACGCGGAAAAAGTGCGGCGCGTGCACAACGAAATTAAGATCGCCGCACCCAGTTCCATGATGACGCGCTCCAGCGATTCCTGGATCACCGCCAAGGTCAAGTCATCGTTGTTCGGCGTCAAGATAGAAGGCTTCGACCCGACCCGCGTCAAAGTGGTCACCGAGAACGGCACCGTTTTCCTAATGGGCCTGGTCACTCACGCCGAGGGTAGCGCCGCCACCGACCAAGCCAGGGGAGTCACTGGCGTGCAGCGTATCGTCAAGCTGTTCGAGTACCTCGACTAGCCCGCTTCCCCCAGCCTGCCCTGCCGTGTTTAGCGCCGATGCAGCCCGCATTCCTCGATGAGCTGAAAGCGATACTCGGTAAGCAGCAACTGCTCACCGACCCGGCCGAATGCCGCAGCTATGGCTACGACAACAGCACGCTGCAGGGACAACCGCTGGCGGTGGCCCTGCCCGGATCGCATGCTCAGGTCGCCGCCATCGTCAGTGCCTGCTACGTCCACCAGGTTCACGTGCTGGCACGCGGCCAGGGCACCGGCACCACCGGGGCGACTGTGCCAGTGGACGACCGCTCCCTGATCGTCTCTCTGCAACGCATGAACCGCATCCTGGAACTGGACCGCAACAACCGCCTGATGGTGGTCGAACCGGGTGTGACCAACCAGGCGGTACAGGACGCTGCCGCTGCCGAGGGCTTCTTCTGGCCGCCCGACCCGACCAGTGCCGCGGTCTGTACCGTGGGCGGCAACCTGGCCTACAACTCAGCGGGGCCGCGTGCGGTGAAGTACGGCACGCCGCGCGACAATACCCTGGGACTGAAAGCGGTGACCGGTACCGGCACGACCATCCGCACCGGAACGCGGACCAGCAAGGGTGTGGTGGGATACGACCTGACCCGGCTGCTGATCGGCTCCGAAGGGACGCTGGCCATCATCACCGAAGCGACGCTGAAACTGACACCCCTGCAGCCGGCGCGGCGCATGCTGCGCGCCGAATACCGTGACATGCACGCCGCCGCCGCGGCAGTCGCCAGTATCATGGCCCGGCCGGTGACACCCTGTGCGCTGGAATTCATGGACGGCAATGCCATCCAGATGGTGCGCAACGAGGTGCCTTCGGATCTGCACCCGGATGCCGGCGCGCTGCTGATCATCGAGATGGACGGGATGGAATCACAGCTCGATGACATCAGCGCAGAAATGGCGCAGGCGGCGCAGGTCGAGGGCACGCTGAGCATCCGCCAGGCACAGACGCAGCAGGATGCCGCGGCCCTGTGGGACGTGCGCAAGGCCTTGTCGCCGGCATTGCGCCGCGTAGCACCCAAGAAGATCAACGAGGACGTCGTGGTTCCGGTGTCGCGCATGCCGGACCTGGTCGACCGGCTGGCCGATCTGTCGCAACGCCACAGCATCCGCATCGTCAATTTCGGTCATGCCGGCAACGGCAACCTGCACGTGAACCTGCTCTACGATCACCACGATCCGGCCCAGAAACAGCGTGCCGATGCCTGCCTGGAAGATGTCTTCGCCACGGTACTGGAAATGGATGGTACCATTTCTGGTGAGCACGGCATCGGACTGGTGAAGCGTGGCTGGGTGGCGAAAGAACTCGACGCAACCAGCCTGGCATTGATGCACGCCATCAAGCGCCAGTTCGACCCGGCAGGCATACTCAATCCGGGCAAGGCACTGCCGCCGGCTGGCCAGGGAAATCCACCTTAACCACAAAGGAACACGAAGGGTGCAAAGGAAAATCCTGAAAAAATGTTTTCCTCTGCGGTCTCTGCGATCTCGATGTGAGTAGCTTCCCCGAGCGCGCATTCATAACCGCGAATACCCGACGGGTATAAGGCACGCGAAGGTTTTTTGCCTTTCACCCCTTTGCGTTTTTTGCGCCCTCTGGTGTGAATCGTTGTCTCCAGCGGGCATGCATCAATCACGGTCCAGTAGCCCGCACCAGCCGGGGGTGCGCCGCAGACCGTCTTCAAGTTGCACTTCGGGCTGCCAGTCGAGCACTTTCCGCAGGGCTTCGTTATCACACACCCAGTCCGGGTGACGCAGCTCGCGCAGCTTCTCCGGGGTCAGCATCGGTGCGTAGCCGGCCCATTCGGCCAGGCTGCGATTGAGCCGGGCAGGCAGATCCAGCAGGCCAGTCGGAATTGCTAGGCGGCGCACCTTGCGCTGGCACAGCTTCGCTACGATGTCGCACACCTCCGTCCAGTCATAACCGCCGGGCCGCCCGTCGTGCAGGCTGTACACGCCGCTCGGCACCGCCTCCTGCTGCAACCAGGCGAGCACCGCGGCTGCGATATCGTCAACGAAAATCATGGAAAAGCGCGCGTCCGCACGACCCGGCAAGGGTGCGAAACCCTTCGCCATCACCCTGAACAGCGGCAACAGCTCGCGGTCGCCCGGACCGTACACCGCCGGCGGCCGCAGCACCATCCACTCCAGACCGCCGGCCTGCTGTTCGAGCAGCTGCTCACCACGGCGCTTGCTGGCGGCGTAGAAGGACAGCTCCGGTTCGCGTGCCGCCAGCGAGGAGAGACACAACAGGCGCGGCGGCATGTCGTCAGCACCGAGCGCAGCAAGCAGATTGCGTACCCCGTCGACATTGGCACGGTCGAAGGCCTGTGGGCTTGCGCCCCGCACGGCACCGGCGCAGTGCACCACGGCCGTGACCCCAGTTACCAGGCGCGCGAGGGCTGCGCGGTCGTCCAGCGCGCCCTGCAGCGCCTCGTCGATGCAGGGTTGCAGCGCCTGCGCGCGGGTCGGTGAACGCAACAGCGCCCGCACCCGCCAGCCGCGTTGATGCAACAGGCTGCAGACCCTCTGGCCGATAAAACCCGTCGCTCCAGTGATTGCAACACACTTAGACATAGCCTGCCTGTTTTTGGGGGTGGAAAAAAAATAACCGGCCGAAGCCGGTTATTTTTTGCCGTTTGCCAGGATCTAGATAGTGCCCTGTTTGAGCTCCAGTTCGTCGACCATATGGTCCGACAGTCGCGCGATATCGTGCGAGTGAATGAAGTTCTGGCGCGCCTTGGAACGCGACAGCTTGCCCGACGAGGTACGCGGCAGGGTATGCAGCGGTACCAGCTCGACAAACACATCAATACCCAGCTCCATGTGCACCAGCCGGTTCAAGCGGTCAATCAGATTGGTCCGCTTGGCAGGATCGGATTCACGGCACTGCACCACCAGCACACAGATCTCGTCACCTTTGGGATTGGGCACCGAGAACGCCAGCGCATCACCGATACGCACTTCGGGCTGATGCTCGGCAAGATACTCCAGGTCCTGCGGCCAGATGTTGCGACCGTTGATGATGATCAGATCCTTCTTGCGTCCGGTCACGATCAGGCTGCCGTCGACCCGGTAGCCGACATCGCCGGTATTCAGCCAGCCATCCTTCGACAGCGCAGCAGCCGTTTCATCGGGCGCATTGAAATAGCCGGACATAACGCTGGGTCCGCGCACGAAAATGGAACCGCTCAGGCGGTCGGGCAGCACGCTGCCATCGTCGCCGCGGATCTCCACTTCATATTCCGGCAGCGGCTTACCGCAATCGACGAAGCAACGCGCACGACCCGGGTTTTCGGACAGGTGGATCGGCAGTGCCTCCTGAAAATCGGAGTGATAATCGCCGTCCACGCAATCGGTGGAATGCCCCTGGAACAACGGCGCAAAGCTGATCGCCAGTGAACACTCGGCCATGCCATAGCAGGCCAGAAAGGCCTTTTCATCGAAGCCCGCCGGCTTGAGCGCCTGCGCGAAACGCGTCAGAGTTTCCGAGCGAATCATTTCCGCGCCGACACCGGCGACCCGCCAGTTGCTCAGATCATACTTGGCGGCCTCACCGGGACGCAGACGGCGGGTACAGAGTTCATAGCCAAACGGCGGCCCGAAGGAAATGGTCGCCTTGGTCTGGGTCATCAGGTTGAGCCACTGTCGCGGGCGCATCGCGAACTCCCGGGTATCCAGGTAGTCCACCGATACCTGCGAGGCAACCGGCACCAGCACCAGCCCGACGAGCCCCATGTCATGGTAGAACGGCAACCACGAGAAGCAGCGATCGCCGGGGCCGATCCTGACGCCGTGACGGATGATACCGCCCAGGTTACTCATCACTGCGCACTGTTCGATTACCACCCCGCGCGGAAACCGTGTGCTGCCCGAGGTGTACTGAATGTAAGCCACGTCGCTCGGTTGCACCGGCTGAAACTCGATATCGGCTTCCGGGAGCGCATCGAAAACCGCAGGATCCCCGATCAATTTCAGGCCCAGCCCGTCACCGGCCTCCTCAAGAAACGAGGCATAGCCCTTAGGCGCCATGGCAACCGCCGCCTGACTGCTGGCCAGCAGGCCACGCAGCTGGGTCACGTACACGGTATGACCACCGAGATTGACCGAAGCTGGGAGAGAAACCGGGATCAGCCCCGCATACTGGCAGGCGAAAAAGAACCGCAGAAAATCCGGGTTGGTCTCCGCCACCAGGGCGACGCGATCGCCCTTCTGTAACCCCATGCCCAGCAGCTTGCGCCCCAGCACACGGGACTCTTCGCGCAACATGGAATAGGGCATGGCCGCGTACAGCTGCCCCCTGCCCGTGTAGAAGTTTGCACCGGTCTCGCCCTGCGCCGCGTAATCCAGAGCTTCCGCCAGCGTGGCGAAGTCAGCGGCACGAAACGGCAGAGGGTGTAATGTTGGTGTCGATTCTGTGCCCAAAACTTTGTCCCTTTGAGGTTTGCAATTTCCGGTTCCCATCAGTCGGCCAGGAACACCCCAAAAATTGAAGTTGATTCACAATCAGGCGCGAAGTCTACACAAAACACTGGGGCCCATCAGCCCTCGGCTCGCATCTGAAACCCTGCTTTGAAGCCGATCGTTGCTTTTACGCAACGAAAATGTCCGTATTTCGCACTCCTGCCAGTCAGGTGTTGATTATTCATAGAATAGGATAAAAATTCAACACTTTTGGGGCAGCTTTTTTTGCAATTAGTTCCACTAATGCAACAAATGTCGCCATCGCGCAACAACAGCCTGCTGATCAGTGTGCTCCCGGGTCCACCGGAAGCGATCCAGACTCAGCGGGCACTGAAGGCTGCGAAGCAATATGCACGCCAGGCCAGGGTTCGACCCGGAAACGCCGCAGTGTACCCGCCCCCGGCGCCGCAAAGCGTGCGCCCTGTCCCGTTCCGGACGGCGCTGGCAAGCTTCGGAGCAGCCGCGTATTATCGGCGCCCTCACCAGCGAGAAGCGAGTGGCAATGCAAGGAAAACGGGGCGAGCTCAGCATCACGCAGGTACGGAATGGCACGCAGCTGCGCGATTTCCTGCAGCTCCCGGCTGCTATGTACGCCGAAGACCCGCACTGGATTGCGCCTCTGGGTTTCGAGCAGCGCCAGCGCTATAGCAAAAAAAACCCGTTTTTTCAACATGCTAAGTGGTGCGCCTGGGTTGCGTACCGAGATCGGAAGGCGGTCGGCCGTATCAGTGCCCAGATCGATCAGCTGCACCTCGAACGCTATCGCGACAACACCGGCCACTTCGGCAGCCTGGAAGCGGAAAATGATCCGGAGCTGTTCGCCGCCCTGTTCGAAGCGGCACAGCAGTGGCTGCGATCCGAGAATATGCAGCGCGTGACCGGGCCTTTTAACCCGTCGATCAATGAGGAATGCGGCCTGCTGGTGGAGGGTTTCGATACGCCGCCGTGCATCATGATGGGGCATGCCCGCCCTTTTTACGCGCAACAGATCGAAGCGCTCGGCTTCGACAAGGCCAAGGACGTGCTCGCCTATCGCATCGCGCCCGACTTCGAAGCCCCGCAGGTAATGCGCACCCTGGCGGAACGCGCTGGCGCACGGGTCCAGGTGCGCCCGCTGCATCGGAAAGCGCTGGGCGAAGAACTGCAGCTGCTGCGCGATATTTTCAACGACGCCTGGTCGGAAAACTGGGGCTTCGTGCCCTTCACCGAAGCGGAGTTCAATGAGGTCGGCAAGGCCATGACGCTGCTGCTGGACGATGACTTCGTGCAGATCGCGGAAGTCGATGGCGAAGCAGCGGCCATGATTATCGCCCTGCCCAATGTCAACGAGGCGATTCGCGACCTGCACGGTCGTCTGTTGCCATTCGGCTGGGCGAAACTGCTGTGGCGCCTCAAGGTCAGCTTTCCGCGCTCCGCGCGCATCCCGCTGATGGGGGTACGCAAGAAATACCAGCACAGCCGGCTCGGCCCGACGCTCGCATTCATGGTCATCGACGCCCTGCGCCGGCCGGTGATCCGGCGCGGCATCAGCGAAGTCGAGATGTCCTGGATCCTGGAGGATAACTCGGCGATGCGCAACATCATTGAATCCCTCGGCGGTATGGCGTACAAACGCTACCGCCTGTACGAAAAGTCTCTCTAGGGCCGACCATGCATACACCAGTGATGCACCACGCCACAACACAAACCCGACACGCCCGCGCCAGTGCGCCGCGTCTGCACCTTTCGGGGGCCAGCCCGGAGCCAGTGTGAAACATGCAGGCTGACCCGTCCCAGCCGCTCCGTCCGGCCGGACTCACCGCTGTGGTGCTGGCCGGCGACCGCAAGCCCGATGACCCGCTGGTCAGACAGACCGGCGCCTGTTGCAAGGCGCTGGTGACCATCGACGGCCTGCCCATGCTGGACGGCGTGGTCGCGACCCTGCGCCAGAGCCCGTCGATCGAGCGCGTATTACTGTCGGGCCCCAGTCGCCAGTGTCTGGATACGGATGCCGCATTGAAGGCGGCGGTCGATAACGGGCAGATTGACTGGATCGAGCCGCAGGGCAGCCCCAGCACCAGCGCCTACGCCGCCATGCAGGGGTTGTCGGCCAGCACCCCGGTGCTGGTGACAACCGCAGACCATCCGATGTTGCGCGCCGATATCGTCGATCATTTCCTGCGGGAGGCCGTCAACAGCGGCGCCGATGTGGCGGTCGCCCTGACCGGTTTTGCGGGCATCCAGGAGAAATTTCCCGACGCCAAGAAAACCGTGCTGCGCTTTCGGGAAGGGGGATTCTGCGGCTGTAACCTGTTCGCTTTCCTCACCCCACAGTCGCGCCGGGTCGCCGACGCCTGGCGCCGGGTGGAGCAGCAGCGCAAGAACCCGTTACGGGTGATCAGCCAGCTGGGCTGGTGGTCGGTGTTGCGCTACCTGCTCGGCCGGCTGCCGCTGGACAGCGCGCTGGATGAACTGTCGCAACGCCTGCGGGTGCGCATTCGGCCGGTGATCCTGCCGTTCCCCGAAGCCGCGATCGATGTCGACACCATCGCCGATCAAAGACTGGTGGAAACCATCACCGGGACCGACAGATGATGCTGGTGCACCAGGCAGAAACGGTCCTTGTCTGGCTCATAGGCGCGCACCGTTACCTCGACTGACCAGCTGTCGGGCGCGCGACTGACCCGGTACAGATAGTACTGCGCGCGCCTGCCCGGGCGGCTGCCGATCGCCGACGCCGAGGGAATCCCGAACACCGGAATCCGGTGCAAGCCGGCATCGAGCTCGCCATGCAGGCTGCGGTGGCTGTGGCCGTGCAACACCAGCTCGGCGCCACTGCGACCCAGCACATCGCACAGCGCCTTGCCGTCGGTGAGACGCTTGCGCCATTTTTCATCCTCGGGCCGCGGCGGATGGTGCAGCAACACGACACGAAACAGGCGCTGCCCGGCCGCCTGTTCGAGCAGTGCCTGCAGGCGCTGCAGCTGTGCCCGGCCCAGGGACCCGGTGGCAAGAAACGGCGCCGTGGCACGGGCGCTGGAAAGACCGATCAGCGCCACGCCGTTTCTGATCCGCAGGCTGGGGAACATACTGTCATCGGCGCCCGCGCCGGCGGCATCGGAGCGCATGAACGGTTCCCACAACGAGAAGGTGCTGGACCAGGCGCTGTGCACATAGGCGTCGTGGTTGCCCGGCACCACGGTAACCCGTTCGGCAGCGCCCAGCCGGTCCAGCCACAGGCGCGCCTGGTGGAACTCGTCCGGCAGCCCGGTATGGGTCAGGTCGCCGGTGATCACGATATGCTCCGGGCGCGTTTCGCCGAGGTCCTCCAGCAGCACATCCAGCACCTCGCCGCGATGCTCGGCACGGCGCCGGCGCCGCCAGGAAAGGTAGCCCAGCACACGCTTGTTAAGCAGCTGGCGCCAGCGCACCCCATC